>Ga0335069_10001947_pt1 | contig 32483 bp, 19 predicted proteins | sample Lox_Sample_11_FD_206714 | JGI IMG/M metagenome (GOLD analysis project Ga0335069, IMG submission 206714) | Soil microbial communities from Loxahatchee National Wildlife Refuge, Florida, United States - Lox_Sample_1.1 | ecosystem: Environmental > Terrestrial > Soil > Wetlands | place: USA...
TAGAACCAGTATTCGTGGTTATGCTCGCGCCAGAAGACCTTCACGCTGCGCCCGCGCTGGTGTGCCTCGTACCAACTGTTCAGCGTCTTCTCCAGCGCCGCCAGGCTCGCGGGCGGCTGGAACCCCGGCTTCTTGCGGCGCGCCACGTAATAGACGAAGGCACGGAACCGCGCCACCGCCTTCTCAGCGTAAATTTCCTGGAACAGCCCACGGTTGGTCAACAGCAGGCGCGCCGCCACGTCCTCCGGCGAACTGTCCGCCGGAAAGGTGAACTCCATTTGCCGCGCCCGGACCGTGTCGAGGATTTTGTCCATCGCTCCCGGCCCGGACATCTGTTTCACCAGGTGAAACTTCTCAACCAGCTCGTGGGGAATGTCGTCCGGCGACAGGAAGATCGTCGCCAATGAATGGTAATCCAGCTCCCCCTCCTCACCGACCGGCGGCAGCTCCACGCCTTTGCCCGCGAGGTACTCGCGATGCTCATCCATTAGGGCCACCAGCGTTCCCGGGGAGATTTCCCGCAACGTGTCCGCTTCCGAATACCGCCGCAAATTGACTGTGTTCATACTGCCAATACGCGTTCCCGGGCGCCCGGCCCAAGCTAAAGCCCGGCCATTCAGGTGGTCGGGGAAAAGGGTGGGGTGAGGTATGCCCGCTCTCTACCATGAGCCAAAAGCCGGCTGCGGCTTCAAGCCCATTAGAAAAAAGCACATGCCCATCCCCTCGTCCAATTCTTTTTAGGTGACAGCTTTTGCTGTGCCACCGCCAAGAAATGTCCACCTCCAACGCTGCCGCGGAATCCGATCCGTGCGCACGGGGGGCTGGCGGCTTTGGCTCGGGCGCCCGCACCATCGTCCCGCTCATTCGCCTCATCCGCGACGTCCGGGTGATACTCGATCCCGACCTCGCTTTGCTCTATGGGGTCGAAACCAGAGCCCTTGTGCAGGCCGTCAAAAGGACCGCTGAGCGGTTTCCGGAGGACTTCCTGTTCCAGCTCACGCCAGCGGAAGCGGCCGCTTTGAGATCACAAATTGTGATCTCAAAGACCGGGCGCGGCGGACGGCGATGCCCCCCTATGCCTTCACCGAACACGGCGCGCTGATGGCCGCCAATATCCTCAACAGCCCTCGCGCCGTCGCCATGAGCGTCTATGTCAGGCGAGGCGTGGGACGTGGCCCTCCAAATCGCAACGCTGCGTGAACAGGCCGGCCTTTCCCAAACGCAACTCGCCCGCAAGCTCAAGACCTGCCAGCAGCAGATCAGCCGCCTCGAATCCCCCGGCTACGAAGGCCATTCGTTGAGCATGTTGCGCCGCGTGGCCAGGGTCCTCCATGCCCGGGTGCGCGTCGTGATCGAGGCTGAGCCAACGGGCAAAACCGCAGCGCTCGCCGAGGACCCCGTCCCCTATCGAGTGAACCGCGGCACGGCCAAACGTGCATGAGCGCGGCGCGCCAGTGTCCATAGTGAGAACCGACACTTGCACGGGACGAAGCCAAATTCGCGTTTCTCACCGGCGGGCCATGATGCGTACACTGAACTGCTCGCATTATTGAGGGCAGAAGCGAGTGTGGTGAGTGGGGCAAAGGCTACACCGCGGAATGCGGTGTTCGCAGGGGCGGTTGCCAAGGTAGTCGCCGCCGCGCTCGCTCCGGTGTCAACAATCCGAATCAGGCGATTGGCAGCGCCGAATTCCGCGGTTGTCGCGTAGAGCACCGGGTTGCCACCAGTCCAGTCCACGACGAGGCCACGCGCGCCGATGTTGGCCACGCCGGTTCCCAGCGTGTAGGTATAAACCCACGTGCCGCTCGAGTTGGTGTATCGGAGAATCCCGCCAGAACTGCTGGCGGTGTCATCGGCGATATAGACGAGCTGGTTTTGGGGATGCACGGCGAACCCGTACGGGCTCGAGCTGCTGCCGGTGCCGATTACCAAGCTGGAAGGGGCAGCGCCCATCGGCGCTCCGGTGAAGTTGTAAAGTCCACGGGTGCCCGAGCCCGTCGTGTAGTACAGGTTGCCGTTGACGAGCCTGGTAACGCGGCAGTTTCCGTTAAGGACCGCCGCCGGGGATCTGCCGAGGCCGAAATAATAGACACCGGGTGCGCCGCTGCCCGCCCCAACCCCCCAGTAGTTGTTGGCCCCGTCGCTGATCATGCCGCGAATGCTGACGGTGCTATAGACGTTCGTGGCTGTGACCACGAGGCTGAATAGATGCGACTTGTCCAGCGTGCCGACACATCGCGGCACGAGAAGAGCGGATGCGGCGGCGACGGAAGAGGTGTATGGCTGTGGAATGTTGTACCCGGCAAGGCAGAGCAGACGTCCGTCGGCGGAACGCGCCAGCGCCCCCTCCGCGGTAGCAACCCCGCTAACGATGAGCGCGTTGGTGCCGCTATCGGGGATGGCGGCACTCTGTACCAAGCTCCCGTTGGTCGCATATTCGTCAATGAACACAGAGTTGCCAAAGCTGGTAAGGGTTTGGGTGCCGTCCCCCACTCGTAACACTTCGAGGTTGCCACCGCCATACAGCGAGGGGTTGACGGATGTGATTGCGGTGGCAACGTTATCACTCGCGTTGGGGTCGGTTTCTATAGCAAACACTCCGGCCGCATTGGTGATCTGGCCAGTCGTTATGGCAGTGACAACGATGGTCACAGCGGCGCTGCTGCCTGCGCCAAGAGCTCCTAAACTGCAAGTGATGACCCCTGCGGAGAAAGTGCATTGGCCCTGGGACGAGGAGGCGCTAGCGAACGACACGCCCGCCGGAAGCACATTCGTGACCACCACTCCTGTTGCTGTCTGAGGCCCGCTGTTCGTGATGCTCAGGGTGTAGGTGAGATTGCTGCCAACCGTGACAGGATCGGGGGAATCGGACACGCCCAGACTGAGTGCCGCTTTTGGAATGACAACCGTTGTGGAAGCTGAGGCGATGTTGTCGCCCGGGACCGGGTCGAACTCATTCGCGAAAGCCCCTGCGAGACTGGTAAACTGTCCCGCCGCGGCGGGAGTGACGAAAATGGACACCGTAGCACTTGAGGCTGCCCCCAAAGTGCCGACATAGCAGTTTACCGTGCCATTATTGAAGGTCCATTGGCCCTGGGAAGCGGAAGCCCCGACGAAACTCATACCGGCAGGCAACTGGTTGGTGGCGAAGACTCCCGTTGCGGAAGCGGGTCCAGCGTTTGTGACCACGAGGGTGTAGGTGAAGCCTATCCCTGTGACTGCTGGATTGGATGATGGCGTCAGGCCTACTCTCAGGTTGGCCAACGGCGTGCTGAGCGAGCCGGTCTGCGGCCTTAGGTGGAAGAATCGTTGGCGGAATCCCGCGGCGGTTGAGTCCGTGAACAGGAGGCTGCCATCAACCGCGCTTGCGGTGTTGGTGACCAGGTCAACCCAGTTTATCAGGTTGGTCGAAGCCTGGATAACGTAGCTGCTGCCCGGTTGTCCCACGTACCTGCACTGAAACTGTCCGCTTGCGAGGGCCCCGACTGAGGCAACAGCCGGAGGCAGGCGCACAAGGAGCACATTGGACAGGTCAGATTCGTTACCGGTTTCGTCCGCCGACTTGATACCAAAGTAGTAGCTGGTGTCGGGTTGAAGACCATTTACGGTCAATACCTGAAGTTTTCCAGGGGTGCCGGGAACTGGCGCACCGGAGACAACCCCGGCGGTATCCCAGACGGCAGGCCAAAGTCCGCCTTGCCGGTAGCGGATCGAGTAAGACGCGGCCGCTTTACCTTCACTGTCCGGGGCTGACCACTGCAGTGTCACGCTGGTGGGACCTGCGATAACCGCGTAAAGGTCATTGATTGCCTGGGGTGGCAGCAAATCTGAGAAGTTCGTCCGCGCGTAAGGTGCCGTCCAGTAGGCGTTCGTCGCGAAATCTGCCCGGAGTGATGGCCCCGACGAATCGTCCCACAACACCACATCAATTAGCAGGTACGGCCCGTCGTTGGTGGAACGCCGGAGTTGGTCCGCGTCGAAGTAAAGCGTCAGATTGGTCGCTCCCATTGATAGCGCAGTCGGCGCGGTTGCGGCTGACACGAGCTCGTTGCCTGCACCGTCGGCCAGGACCGCTGACACAGAGTAAACCCCCGCAGTAGCCACTTGCACCCCGACGTTCACCGCAACCTCTTCAAGTCCAGGAGGCGGGCCCAAATCAACGCCCTGGTCTGAATATGCTCCGGACAGCGATGCGGTTCTCGGCCCGATCTGGAAGGACCCAGCTTCGACTCTGACAAACGTATGCCCTTGCGCGTTGGTTCCGGTGGCCGAATAACGCACGGTGTAGATGCCGGCGTTCGTTGAGAGGCTGTAGGAATTGGCGTAAATCCCGTCCGATGCCGCCCCGTCTCCGTGCGTGCCATCGTCGTAGAGCGGGATTTGATCGGTTGTGCCGTCCGGCCGCTGGATGGCAGCCGAGAGGACAGCTCCGCTCACCGCCTGGGTGCTGTTCGCAAGCATGGCGCTGACGGCCACATTGCCAGCGTTTTGAAAATACTGCGTCGTCGGTGCTACCGCGAGATCAGACTGTTCGGTGGCCAGTAGGCTCCATGATGCGCCATTAGTGGAGACGAGTCCGACTTGGAGGTTCACGGACCATGTGCCGATGCTTGGATTGTCAATCGCGTAGGACGCATGAACTGAGTCCGAGTTGGTCGCCAAAGTGTAGTAAATGCCTGCGTTCGTCGTCTCGGGGCTGATAACCGCGCCCCCTGGGCTGGTCAGGCTAAGGCCGACCTGTCCTGCCGAGCAGTCGAGCGTGAAGGCGACGTTCGTACAATCGTCGATCAGGAAAGAAGCCTGCAGGGTTCCCATAGCTTGGAGAATTCCATTGGTGGCCCCAACGAGAACTACTGGAAGCGGTATTGGGTCAGAGGCCTTCTCCCGGGCCTTTGTGGTAGTCCCGATTGAGTCACCAAGCAAAATGGCCTGTACCGAAGAGAGGGTATCAAGACTCGAACATATCGAACTATGGTCGTCACCGGTGGTCAGCTCGAAGCCGCCAACCTGCCTGATAAGTATGGGCCTCAGCCCCGCATAACCGTGAGCGCTATCGGTCGTAACCACTCCATCATTCGGATTTGGCGGAATAGGCCACTTGAACAAGAGCCCCCATGGAATTGAGAGCAACCAACTTCTCCATCCTCCCGTAGCGCCGAAAAGATAGAACGGAACTTGGGGAGCTAAATCACCGCACTGAGGGTTGAAAACCCACTGAACGTAGCTCGTTCTCAAACATCTTAACGCGTCTTCGCTGTTTATGGCCCAACATGGAATCCACCCTACCGCCAACCCCAGATCGGCCGCGTGGCTGCCGCAGTTGGGCGTGCTCAACATTACGACCTTGTCCACAGCGGGATCATCGGACCACAGCCCGGAACGACGGTTTCGAAGGTAAGCTCGGCTGATCAGGCCGCCGTAACTATGCGCTAAGATGCTAAGGTTTTGAAGCCGGGGCAGGCTTGGATCACGGTCCATCATCTTCGACTGTAAGAACGTGTGGAGTTCCAGCGCTCCGAGGTCCACGTTTTCCTTGCCGCTTATCCGGTTGCAGACCCATACTTCAAAATTCGTGCTCAAATACGCCGTGGCGTCGCTCCAGTATTCAAGAGCACTTGTCGCCCAAACAAACTGCAGCCCTCTCACCAACACCACCACCGGCAGGTTGAGCGGCAGAGTCTTGGCATTATTCGACTCATCGGTTTCCTGAACGAGGTTGTCCGGATCGAGCACAAGGAAGACGTGCGTGGCTCCCGCCGGCCGTGAGTCAAAGAGAGACTGTGGGAGCTGGACTGATGTCACGCCATAGGAGCCCACGGGAATATCGAGCGAGTAAATCAGATCCAGGATGTTGGTGCTCGATTCCGTAACATTGGCCCAGTAGAGTTTGGCGGTGGTCGCCGTGAAGAGCGCGTTGCTCCGGACCTCATATTGGAAATCCAGACCGCCCTGTGAGCTGTCCCAAGTCATCGAGTCGGCTACCAAGTCAACTGCATCGCAGATCTTCCAGAGGATAGCGTGGGAAACGTCGTCATCACCAACCACGTAAGTAGTGTGGCCATCGGTCCAAATTCCCTCGGCTTTCCCATGGCCGAGGTCAACAAAGGAGTCAGCCGTTTCCGCCCAAAGCGCCGCGTGTTTGTAGCCGTAGTAATCGTTCATGACCCAGCCTGCCTGGAGCGTGCCGCTGGCCGCCTGGACGCAGGATTCGTCCCAGTTTGTCGGATGCAGATCCACGCACGGTTCTGAGGGCCCTGACCAAAGCGCGGCGTGTTGCTTGCCACCGGGTGTAACATAGCCAGCCTGCAGTGAGCCACTTGCCGCATAGGCAACAGAATCGTCCGACGAATCTGGGTCCAAGCCCATGGGCTGAGGCTGGCCAATTATCCACAGCATGGCATAATCTGGGTATCCGCCATAGTCGTAGCTACCTGCTATGTTCGCGCCGCTCACAGCATTGGCATAGCTGACGTACTCATTATACGGCATGAGGTCCGTTAATGAGCTGCCCGTCCAAAGCATCGCGTGTATACCTGACACCGTTGGGGTCACTACAAGCCCCCACCCAACAGCGCGGTCACCGTCCATCCCTTGGATGTGTGAGTCAATGTATTGTGATCCCGCTGGATGGAAGTCCACAAACGAGCTGGAGGTTCCCGACCAAACCGCCGCGTGGTTGCCATCGACTACGCCACCCTGCCGGGAGCCACTGGTGCAAGAGGCGCTAGAGCTTGTCCGTCCCGGCGGGTGCAGATCCACAAAGGAAGCAGCGGTTCCTGACCAAAGGGCAGCGTGTGCGTAAACAAATGGCACGCCTGGGACGCTAACCCACCCTACCTGCGTCGTGCCACTTACAGCGGTCGCCCCTGAGGCAATCGCCCCTGCCGGATGCAGGTCGGTGCGGGTTATGGTCACCCCGGCTCCCAGCGCGCTACGAGAGCCTAGTGCGACCAATGATACGACCGCAATTACAGTGGCGTGGGCGCGAACCGCTCGGAGGATCGGCGGACGGAGACGTGAAGGTCTCATAGCGAGAAAGCGTATGTGAGACATGCAGATCTCGTCAAGTGCCGCGTGGCGCCATGCCGGCGTCGAAGGGGTCAAACCGGAGATCGGAATTCGGGCCGTGCGCACGGGGGGCTGGCGGCTTTGGCCCCGGGCGGGAATCTCTGGGTTGACCCCTTCCCTTGTTTTGCTGTGCCACCGCCAAGAAATGTCCAGTTCCAATACTCCCGCCCTCCCCGTTTGAGTGTCTCAGCATTTCAGCGTCTGAGCATTTCAGGCCGGGCCTTCGCCCGGTGGGGCGCTTCATTGAATATTGAAACTTGCGCTTTCGATTTTCAAGGATAGACTGCGGCCATGGTTAAGCGTACCGCCTATGTCGAGGAAATCCGGCGCAAACTCAAGGCCAGCCCCATCGTGGCCATTCTCGGCCCGAGGCAGGTGGGAAAGACCACCCTGGCCCGCGCCATTGCCGGGGCTCAGCCACACCAGCTTTTCGACCTCGAAGACCCGGTCGCCGTCGCCCGCCTGGCCAATCCCAAGTCCACCCTTGAGCCGCTCACGGGCCTGGTGATCATTGACGAAATCCAGCGCCAGCCCGAGTTGTTCGCCCTGCTGCGGGTGCTGGCTGACCGCCAGCCACGGCCAGCCACCTTTCTCATCCTCGGCAGCGCCTCGCCACACCTTGTGCGGGGCGTCTCGGAGTCCCTGGCAGGCCGCGTTGCGTTCGTGGACCTTGCGGGATTTGACCTGTCGGAAGTCAGGCCGGGCACCTTTCGCAAGCTGTGGTGGCGCGGCGGGTTTCCGCGTTCCTTTCTCGCGGCCTCCGACCAGGCCAGCGCCGAGTGGCGGCAGGACTTCATCCGCACCTTCCTCGAACGGGACCTTCCCCAGCTCGGCATTACCATTCCCGCAGCCACGCTTCGCCGGTTCTGGTCCATGGTGGCGCATTTCCACGGGCAGGTTTGGAACGCGGCGGATTTTGCCCGTTCCTTAGGAGCCTCGGAACCCACGGCACGCAAGTATCTCGACCTCCTCACCTCCGCGTTCGTGGTGCGCCAGTTGCCGCCGTGGTTCGAAAACCTGGGCAAGCGCCAGGTCAAGGCGCCGAAGATCTACGTGCGCGACACCGGCCTGCTTCACTCCCTCCTGGCGCTGCCCGGCTTCACCACGCTGGAGGGTCATCCCCGGCTGGGCGCTTCGTGGGAAGGCTTCGCCCTGGAACAGGTCCTTCGCCACAGCGGCGAGCGCGAGGCTTACTTTTGGGCGACCCACGCCGGTGCTGAACTCGACCTCCTGCTCACCCTCAAGGGCAAGCGGTACGGCTTCGAGTTCAAATACGGCGACGCCCCCACGCTCACCAAGTCCATGCGCATCGCTTTGCAGGACCTCAGACTCAAGCACCTGTTCGTGGTCTATCCCGGCAAAGAGTCCTACCTGCTGGGCCCCCAGGTGGACGTCATTTCGATCCAGCGGTTGCCGGCGAAACTGGTGGAGCTTCGCTGAGGTTCCCGATTTCAGCAATTCAGCTTGCGCCCGGCGACTTCTGCTTCCTGCTTTCCGAATCTCTGCTTTGCCCGGGTCAATTGCCTGCGGCCTCAGCAGGCGGTGCTATCAGCGTGCTCGCCGCCCCCTGCCGCGCGTGAATGATATTGAGCGCCGCCACAAAGCCGACCGAGAACCCCATTTCGATCCACATGGCCTGAGGCAGATAGGCCACCAGCCCCGGGCCGGGCTCGAACTTCTTGCGGCCAATGACATCGGGTAACCGCCCCTTATCGAACTGCCACCCCAGCGCCTTGAGGTACTTCGCGATGGCCGGCCAGTCCGTCGGCTGGGTTCTCATGAGCGCATTCAAGGTATCGTACACCCCGTTGGGGTCGTTAAACGGGTCTGGAGCAGGAATCGGTTTGGACATGCGGCGCAGGATAGCGCCAGCGACTCAACTGCGCCAGCCCCGGCAACCGGTTCACCAAGCGTGCGTGGCTTCTGGCCGCCTTGGCTCCTAGTCCCCGCTTCTGCTTTCAGGTTTTCAGTTTTTGCCTGGGCAATGCATTTGGCAGCATACTGCGCGCGGAAGCGATCGGTGTCCCCTGTGCCGCCCGTGCTCCTCTGCTCCGGGCCTGGTACGGCGCGTCTATGCCCGACTTCCTGGCCTAGGCCCCCCCGCTGCCGTTGCCGGCACCCTGAAGAATAGCCCTCGGTGCGCCGCCGCGAGACCAATCTCCAGTTTGACCCCGTCCCGGAATCCGATCAGTGCGCACGCGGGGCTGGCGGCTTCGGCCCGGGCGGGAATCTCCGGGTTGACCCATTCCTTAGCCAACGGAAAGTGAGGCTTTTTAATAGCCCCCGTGCGCTTCGCATGGAATTTTCGTGCAACATTTCCCGTCCCGATGCATCATTGCGCGACTTTTCGGTCATGGGCGGCACAAGTGCTACACAATCGTTCGTTCGCCAAGCCCTCCCTTGGGGGCACCCGCCTGCTGGTGTCGCAACCGGGGCTGTCAGTAACACCTGAAGCCTCATGCCCCCAACCCCCGAACAACTCGCCCGCGCGCTCATTGACGCCAGTCTCGCCGCCGCCGGCTGGCTCGTTCAGGACCGCCGCCGCCTCAACCTCCATGCTGCCGCAGGTATCGCTCTCTGCGAGACCGACGTCGAGGGCGGTTTCGCCGACTACATGCTTTTTGTGGATGGCAAAGCCATTGGCGTCCTCGAAGCCAAGGCGGCCGGCACCCACCTCGTCGGTGTCGCGGAGCAATCCGAGCTCTACGCCCGCGCCGCGCTGGCGGATTTCCAGCGTTGGGACGATCCCCTCCCTTTCACCTTCGAGTCCAACGGCGAAGAAACGCGGTTCCGCAACATGCGGGACCCTCGCTCCCGCTCCCGTTTCGTCTTCGGCGTCCACCGCCCCGAAACTCTCCGCTCCTGGATCGAGCAACCCGATACCTTGCGGGCCCGGCTCCAAAGGCTACCCCCGCTCCACACCGCTGGCATGCGTGATTGCCAGGTGCGCGCGATCAATGGCCTCGAGAAATCCCTTGCGCGCAACGACCCCCGCGCCCTGGTCCAGAGCGCCACCGGCTCAGGCAAAACCTGGATCGCGGTCACCGAATGCTACCGGCTCATCAAATTCGCCGGCGCCCATCGCATCCTGTTCCTGGTGGACCGCGGCAACCTCGGCCGGCAGGCCAAGAATGAATTCGACCTCTGGCACAGCCCATACACCCAGCGCCGGTTCACCGACGAATACATCGTCCAGCGCCTCGACGGCATTTCCCTCGAACCCCGCGCCAAAGTCGTCATCTCCACTATCCAGCGCCTCTACTCCGCCCTCACCGGCAAGCCCATTGACGACGAGGCCGACGAGCGCTCCACCTATGAGGCCGGCGGCGATACCGACGAACCCCGGCCCGTCATTTACAATCCCCACCTCCCGCCAGAAAGCTTCGACCTCATCATCATTGATGAATGTCACCGCTCCATCTACAACCTCTGGAAAGGCGTGCTCGACTACTTCGACGCCTTCCAGGTCGGCCTCACCGCCACCCCTTCCGCCCACACGCTCGGCTACTTCAACCAGAACCTCGTCTCGTCCTATACCCACGAACAAGCCGTGCTCGACAAGGTCAACGTCGGCTACGACATCTACCGCATCCGCACCAAGCTGACCGAGAAGGGCGCCACCGTGGAGCGCGGCAACCACCTTGAAAAGATCGAACGCCGCACCCGCCGCAAGCGCTGGGAAAAGCTCAAGGACGATTTCACCTGGCAGGGCGCCGAGCTCGACCGCTCGGTTGTTTCCGACAATCAGGTTCGCACGGTCCTTACCCACTTCCGCGAGGCCCTCTTCACCAGGATGTTCCCGCACCGCAGCGGCGACTGGGTTCCCAAGACCCTCATCTACGCCAAAGACGACGCCCACGCGGACCGCATCGTTGACATCACGCGCGATGTGTTTGGCGAGGGCAATGACTTCTGCAAGAAGATCACCTACCGCTCCGGCGGCAAGAAAACTGCCGAAGACCTCATTGCCGAATTCCGCACCTCACCCCAGCTCCGCATCGCCGTCACCGTGGACATGATCGCCACTGGCACGGACATCAAACCGCTGGAAATCGTTCTGTTCCTGCGCGATGTCCGCTCCAGCCTCTACTACGAGCAAATGAAAGGCCGCGGCACCCGCGTCATAGACCCCCATGAGCTGCGCACCGTCACGCCCGACGCCAAAGCCAAGACGTATTTCGTCCTCGTGGACGCCGTAGGTGTCACCCAGAGCGCCAAATCCGCCTCCCGCCCCATCGAGCGCGCCCCCAACGTCTCCTTCGAGAAGCTCCTGGAGAAAGTCGCCCGAGGCAATCGCACCGACCAGGTCCTCTCCTCCCTCACCAGCCGCTTGCTGCGCCTCGATGCGCTCCTCGACCCCGCCGCCCGCGAACGCGTCCGCGCCAGGTGTGGCCTAACGCCCGCGGACCTCGCCCGCCCCTTGGGCGAAAGCGTTGACCCCGACCTCCACGTCGCCGAGGCCAGCCGAGGTAGGGACGGCAGTCCTCTGCCGTCCGCGTCCGCCGAACCCACCGAAGCTGAAATCACCGCCGCTGAGGCCCGCCTAAAAGAAGCCGCCGTCAGACCCTTCCACGACCCGGAGCTCCGCGCGCTGCTCGTTGAACTCCAGGCCAGCGCCGAAATCACCGTGGACCACCTCAGCCCCGATACCATTCTCGACGGCACCGGCTACGACGAGGAAAAGGCGCGGGGCTACATCCAGAACTTTGAGCAGTTCCTCGCGGAAAACCAGGACCGCCTCATTGCGTTGAAAATCCTGTATAACCGCCCTCACGCAAAGCGGCACCTCACTTACGATCTCATCCGCGAGTTGGCCCAGGCTATGGAGGGCAGCCAATATCACCTGGCACCCGCGGAGGTCTGGAAATGCTATGCCCGGCTCCATGCCAGCCGCGTGAAATCAGCCGACCCTGGTGAGGCCCTCACCAACCTGATCTCGCTGGTCCGCTTTGCCACCGGCCAGCAAGCCGACCTCGCTCCCTTCCCCGAACAGGCGCGCCAGCGCTTCCAGGCCTGGCTCCAGCACCAGGAAAGCGCCGCCGATAAACCGTTCACGCCCGAACAGCGCAATTTCCTCACCGTCATCGCCGAGGAAATCGGCGCCAATGCCGCCCTCGAAACCGAAGACCTCGACCACGGGACCCTGAAGTCCCGCGGCGGCCTGCCCCGCGCGCTGGCCCTCTTTGGCAAGGAACGCTTGCCTACCCTGCTCGAAGCACTCAACACTGCTCTGGCCGCATGAGTGACCAATCTAAAGCCGTTCCCGCCCGCACCATCGCCCCGCTCATCCGTCTCATCCGCGACGTGCGCGTGATACTCGATACTGACCTCGCTTCGCTGTATGGGGTCGAAACCAGAGCCCTTGTGCAGGCCGTCAAAAGGAACGGTGACCGGTTTCCGGAGGACTTTCTGTTCCAGCTCACGCCAGCGGAAGCGGCGGCTTTGAGATCACAAATTGTGATCTCAAAGACCGGGCGCGGCGGACGCCGATACCCACCCTATGCCTTCACCGAACACGGCGCACTCATGGCCGCCAACATCCTCAACAGCCCGCGCGCCGTCGCCATGAGCGTCTATGTCATCCGCGCCTTCGTCAAAATGCGGGAGGACCTCGCGGCTAACGCCGCCATCCTCAAGCGCCTGGCCGAGATTGATAAAACCCTGCTCTCGCACGATGGCGCCCTGCGTGACATCTACGAGAAACTCCACCCTCTTCTTGAACCGCCACCGTCGCCGCTCAAACCCGAAATCGGCTTCCATATCAAAGAAGACGCAGTCCCCTACCGCGTGAAACGCCCGCCCGCCCGCCTCCCGCGCAACGCCCCATGAAGACTGACGCGCTCGCACTGCAGGCTGAACGCCGGATCCTGTCGCTCCGCAAGCAAAGGGTCATTCTGGATTACGACCTCGCTACCCTCTACAGGGTGGAGACGCGCGCTCTGAAGCAGGCCGTCCGACGCAACCTTGACCGGTTCCCTGAAGATTTCATGTTTGAGCTGACCGGCGAGGAGACGGCTGCCCTGGTGTCACAAAATGTGATACCTGGCCTCGGCAAACTTGGTGGCGCCAGCCCTATGGCCTTCACCGAGCAGGGTGTCGCCATGCTCTCCAGCGTCCTCCGCAGTCCCCGCGCAGTCCAGGTGAACATCGCCATTATGCGCGCATTCGTACGCCTGCGGGAAATGCTGCTCAGCAACGCCGACCTGGCTCGAAAACTCTCTGAACTTGAGGCCAAATATGACTCGCAGTTCAAAGTCGTGTTCGAGGCTATCCGCCAGCTCATGGCCCCGCCACCGTCGCCGCCCAAACCCGAAATCGGCTTTCATGTCAAAGAAGACGCCGTCCCCTACCGCGTGAAACGCCAACCCGCCCTCGTTCCACGCCACGCGTCATGAATATCACCCAAGCCTGCATGAGTGCGGCGCGCCAGACCGCAGCCCCGAAGGGGCCAAAGACACTAGCCCAGGGCAAGGCGCCCGGCGCCGCCGCCCTGGGTCACGCCCCCGAAAACAATCCAAGCCCTGAAAGGGCGGAAGAATCCGGCAACGCGAATTCTAAACCCGTCGAATTCGACGGGATTAGAGGCCAATCCGTCTTGCCGCCCATTCAGCCTTTAGCCTTTAGCGTTCAGCCTTGCTTCTGATGCCTGCCAAACTGCCAAAGGGATGGGTGAAGACGACACTGGGTGAAGTGTGCGCCCCAGTTGCGAACATACGACCGGAGGACTCGCCAGATACAGAGTTCACTTACTTCGACATAGGCGGCATTGACAACCAAAGCAACCGCGTCGTCGAAACCAAGACCTTCCTTGGCCGGGACGCACCGAGCCGGGCGCGCCAGTCTGTGCGCCAAAATGACATCCTCTTTTCCACGGTGCGGACCTACCTCAAGAAGATAGCCAGAATCGAGTGCGAGTATCCGAACCCTGTTGCTTCGACTGGCTTCACGGTAATCCGGGCGGCCACCGGCGTGCTGCCAGAATTCCTCTTCTCCCAGGTTCTGTCGGAGGACTTCTTGCAGCCGATCCACGCACTTCAGACTGGTTCAAGCTACCCGGCCGTACGCGATAAAGACGTTTTCGCGCGGCCCATTCGGCTCGCACCCACAAGCGAGCAGGAGCGAATTGTTGCCAAGCTGGACGCTTTGCTGTCAAGGGTGGCCGCAGGCGAAGCCGCTTCCCGCCGCGCCTTAACCCGCCTCCAGCGTTACCGCGCTGCCGTCCTCCACGCTGCTGTCACCGGCGAACTCACCCGTGACTGGCGCAAGACCCACAAGCCCGACGAAACCGGTGCACAACTCCTCAAACGCCTGCTTCACGCCCGTCGCACCCGCTGGGAAGAAGCCGAACTTAGACGCCTCCACGACGCCGGCAGACCACCAAAAGACGACGAGTGGAAGAAGCGCTATCCTGAGCCTTCATTACCGAACATTGCTGGCCTCCACTCATTGCCGAAGTCATGGGCATGGATGAGCGTCTCACAGGCCGCGATTGAGCACATTAAGAATGGTGTTTCAGTGAAGGGGAAGGACACTCCTCCCGGCATCGCATCGCTAAAACTCAATGCGATGGATGATCGAGGGTTCGATTATTCGCAGGTCAGATACCTGCCATTGTCACCAAAGGCTGTAGAGGACCTGTGGATTCAAGAGGGTGATTTTTTCGTCTCACGCGGAAACGGAACACTTCGCCTCGTTGGGCGAGGAACACTTGCACGCAAAACAACAAAGAAGGTGATCTTCCCAGATACCATGATCCGCATCCGCCTCGCCAGGGCTGCGCCATTGCGGACGTGGATTGCGACGATCTGGCCGTCTTCGCTCTTGCGCAAGCAAGTCGAAAGCAAGGCGAAGACGACAGCAGGCATTTACAAAATATCGCAAAGCGACCTGGGGTGCTTTGCGGTACCGCTCCCATCCCTCGCAGAGCAGACGCAACTTGTTCGTGAGGTGGAGCACCGTCTCTCAGCAGCCGACCGACTCGCTGCGACACTCAATCGCCAACTCGACCGCGCCCGCGCGACACACCAATCGCTCTTGCGTGAAGCGTTCGCGGGCAAACTCGTGCCGCAGGACCCAAAAGACGAACCCGCCTCCGTTCTGCTCGAACGCATTCGCGCCGCCCGCGAAGCGGAAGCCAAGAAACCCAAACCAAAGCGTATGCCTAAAACCAAACTGACATTTGCGACATGGAAACTGTTTGATCTGATCAAGGAGAGATTTGGAGGCAAAGCCTTTACATTTGAAGCCCTCCGCAAGGAGGCTCATCCGACCGAATACGAATACGATAATCTGAGAACCGATCTTTACGAGATGCTTCGCCCGGGTGCTTCTGGTGCTGCGCCAGTGCTTCAGATGACGTTCGACGCGAAGGAGGAGACGATGGAGTTCAAACTAACCAAGCCATGAAACTCCATCGTATTCGTCTTCTGGATGGAGAGATGCTGGGTATCCTCCAAGAGTTCGAACACGTTTTCGCCCCGCAGGCCGATGACGGCATTGAGCCCTATTGTTTTGTCGGTGAAAACGGCACGGGCAAATCACGCCTCCTTCAATGCCTCGCGGAAATCTTTTGTTGGCTAGACACGCGCACAAGACTATTCCGTCCGGACCGCGACGCTGAAATAGGATTCCGCTTCGAAATCGAATACGAAATCCACGCCGCCAATCGGCCACGTCGGATTATCATCCGCAACACAGCAGACCGGAAACGGCCGCAAGTTGTTGCCATCGGCAAAGACGATCGGGAAGAAGAAATAGAGGGCGACGAATCGATTCGGTCGGTGCTGCCTCACTTCGTTGTCGGCTACACCTCCGGTGATAACGAGACGCTAAGCGTGCCCTTCCTCGACGTAAAGGCCGAATACGCGGCGGAACTTCGTGAGCGTGCGCTCTTCCGCCGCTGGAACCGTGAGGACATTCCCGATCTCCGTCTTGTAATGATGGATTACCACTCCAACCTTTCGATCCTCGTCTCAAACTTTCTGCTGCAGGACGAGAAGCGACTGAAGCTGCTCGAAGATTTCGTCCGCACGAAAGGGGTTGAGTCGTTCCGGCTAATCATCCAAACGAAGCACCAGGCTGCGCGCAAAAAAATCAAAGTCAAAGTTGAGGATGCCAAAGGGCAAGCCAAACAGGAGACGCGCGTGGGAGTTCAGCTTGTTCCCCAACTCGAAGAATACATCGAGCAACTCAGGAAATGCTCCACCTGCCACGACCACCAATCAAAGGAGAACCGCTGGACGTTCGACTTCTTCGTTCAGGGCGCGACCCGCGATGCGTTCCGGCACTTTTTCGGCACGGCCTACAACCTCTGTATGGCCTTCCAGCGCCTTTCCATGCTCAATGAGCTGATCGTTCCCAGCAAACATCGCGACAAAATCGCGAAGATACGGCGGGACGAGAAGATCGTCGTTAAGCCACCAACTCCGGCGGAGGAAGAAAAGGTATTCCGCTTCGAAACCGTCCGTCTCCAGCTTCGAGACGCTGCCGAGCCGCTGGACTACATCAGCATCTCGGACGGCGAACATCAGTTCGCTCACATCTTCGGCACACTGCTAATGTTCGATCAGCCGAATACGCTGTTTCTCCTGGATGAACCGGAGTCGCACTTCAACCCGCAATGGCGCATCAAGTTCGTCCCGCTCGTGAACGAGATTGTGCGTGGCAAGCATCACTGCCTGCTGCTGACCAGCCATGCGCCGTTCGTCATCTCCGACTGCAAGGCGCAGAATGTTTACATCTTCAAACGCAGTGAGAGCGGACGCGGAGTTGAGGCGACAACTCCGAAAACAGAGACGTATGGCGCTTCATTTGACCGATTGCTGGAAGACGTGTTTGGCGTGAAGCCTCCGGTCGCGAGGAAGTCACTAAAGGAATTGCGACAGCTGCAACAGGACGGGACGCAGGACCAGATTGAAAAGCGCCTCGCAGACTTCGGTGATTCCCCGGTGAAGTTTTATCTCTACCAGCGGCTGGAGAAGTTGAAGAAGGAAAAATAGGGATGCTTTTCGCCTACCCATTTCAACAACATCCTCTCCGCGACTTGCACACTTCGGTGCGCGCGTTCATCCGCGCCTTACACCGCGATGGCCTCGACCCGCAGAATTTTGATGTCCAGGAGTGTTGCACGGGGGAACTGTTGGCGAGGGCGCAGGCCGGAGATGAGCTTGCGGAGAAGCTTAAAGCCTTCTACGACGCTTGGTTTGAGCTGGATGACGCGGAGCGACTGCAAGTCCGGCGGGCGTTTGTCCTCACGAATCGAATCCGAGATCAAGTAGCGGGCATTGCCCCGCGCATTCCGTTGGAAGATCTGCCCGCAGGAATCAGAGTGCCAGCGCACGACCTGTTCGTTCACTTGTATGAGAAAGCTTTGACAAAAACTCGGTGCAAATCTCATTGGGAACAATTCTACGCACGACTGCCGCTCAAGATTTGCCCATTTTGTGGAGTCGAAATTCTCCATCACCCCGACTTGCTGAAACAAGACTATGATCACGTCCTCTGCAAAAAGCGGTATCCATTCGCCGCGGTGAACCTGCTCAACCTCGTCCCCTGTGGACGCGACTGTAATCAGGTGTTCAAGCACGAGAAGGACATGATCTGGGACGAGGAGGCCGGAATTCGTCGCCGTGCATTCTATCCTTTTCATGATCATGGACAGGCGATTGCCGTAAGTCTCGCGGGCAGTGAGCTGCCTGCAATGGACAATGACCCAGGCGAGTGGGAAGTGACGTTCCAGCCAGATGTCGAGGAGGTTCGAACCTGGGTTGAAGTATTCGAACTCAGAGACCGATACCGGCTCGAGGTTTTCCCTGCTGGATATGACCAATGGCGTGAAGATTTCCTGGATTGGCTTGGGCCTCAAGCCGCGCCAGCCGCAGGTTGGGACGCCCCATCAATTCGAGAACGGATGACTGCCTACTCGCAGACGCTCGAAGACGAACGGTTCAAAGATAAGCGTTTTCTCAAACTGGCGCTCTTCCAATTCTTACTCGCGGAAGCTGACAACGGCTTCTTCACCGCGCTTGCCGCCCAACTTAACGCACAACCAAGAAACAATTAACAATGTCAGCCACCGCTTCAGCCCTTGTTCAAAAAGTCTGGAACTACGCCCACGTCATGCGCGACGACGGGTTGTCCTTCATGGATTACACCGAGCAGATCACGTTTCTGCTCTTCCTCAAAATGGCCTACGAGCGCGAGCAGCTCGGCCTGGAGAACGTCATTCCCGGGAAATACAACTGGGCCGCGCTCAAGAAGGAGTCGGGCGACCCGTTGGAGGTGCAGTATTCCAAGACGCTGCGCGAGCTGGGCAGGCTGCCCGGTTTGCTCGGCATCATCTTCGCCAAGGCGCAAAACAAGATCACCGACCCGGCCAAGCTGGAGCGGCTCATCTCCATGATAGATTCGGAGAATTGGGCCGGGCTGGACATGGACGTGAAGGGCGAGATTTACGAGGGCCTGCTGGCGCGCAACGCCGAGGACGTGCGCGGCGGCGCGGGCCAATACTTCACCCCGCGCCCCATCATCCGCGCCATCGTGCAGGTGATGCGGCCCGAGCCGACCATGCGCATTGCCGATCCCGCGTGCGGCACGGGAGGCTTCCTGCTCGCGGCCTACGAGTACCTGGTGAAGTCGAATCCCAGCCTGGACCGTAAGCCACAGCGGTTCATCAACGAGGAGGCGCTGCACGGAACGGACATCGTGCCAAGCGTCACGCGGCTCTGCGCCATGAACCTCTACCTGCACGGCCTGGGCGGCAGTGACCGGACGATCGTCGAGACGGCGGACAGCCTCGCCAAGAGACCCGCGGTCGTGGACATGGTGCTCACGAATCCGCCGTTCGGCAAAAAGAGCAGCATCACGGTCATCAACGACGAAGGGAAGCGGGAGACGGAGAAAATCTACTACGAACGCCAGGACTTCTGGGCCACCACGAGCAACAAGCAGCTCAACTTCGTCCAGAACGTCTATTCGATGCTCACCGAAACCGGCACTGCCGCCGTGGTCGTGCCGGACAATGTGCTGTTCGAGGCCGGCGCGGGCGAGAAAATCCGCCGCGCCCTCCTGGAGCGCTGCGACGTCCACACCTTGCTCCGCCTGCCCACCGGCATCTGGTATTCCCCCGGCGTGAAAGCCAACGTCCTGTTCTTCGACAAGAAGCCTGCCGCCAAAACGCCTTGGACCAAGGAGCTTTGGGTCTATGACCTGCGCACCAACCGGAACTTCACCCTGCGCCAGAACCCCATCGCTGACGAAGACCTGAAAGAGTTCGTCCAGTGCTACCAAACCGCCAAACGCAGCAAACGTGAGGAATCAGAGCGCTTCAAGCGCTTCAGCTACACCGACCTGATGGCCCGCGACAAAGCCAACCTGGACATCTTCTGGCTCAAAGACGACTCCCTGGCCGACACCGAGAACCTCCCCAAGCCCGCCGTCCTCGCCGCCGAAATCGTCGAAGATTTGGAAGAAGCCCTCGAAGAATTCCGCGCTGTCGAACAACAACTCGAACGCTCTTCCGAATTGCCCGAATCCCAGCAGGTCCAACCCACGACGGACCACGGCGCGGCGGAATCCTCCGGCATGGATACCATCGTAGTCCCTGCTCACGAAGACAGCTTTCAGAAAACGTTCCTCGGCGAGAACCGCTGGCATGCGATACGCGTTCACGCCAGCCGGATTGCCCAGATCAAGTACATTGCCGCTTACCGCGGACGCCCTACCTCCGCCATCACCCACGTCGCGCCTGTGGCGACCATCGAGCCGTGGCAGGGCGGTTCCAAGTACGTTGTCAATTTCGCGAGACCCGCCAATCCAACGGGCCCGCTCAAACACGTGCCCGGGGGCGCCGTTCCCCCTCTGCGAGGCTCACGCTACACTTCCTATACTAAGCTGATGCAGGCAACGAACCTCGACGAAGCTTTCTGAACGGCAAACGCGACTGACACACACATCCATGCCTCGCGTCTCTTCTTCCCACCACACGGAGCGCCTGGGTGTGCACGCTGTGGCCAAGAAAGTGCACGAAGACCTGCGCTGGATCTTCAGACCTCAAGACGAGGACTTCGGAATTGACGCGCAGATCGAAGTCGTAGTCGACTACGTGCCGACCGGCCGACTGATTGGCGCTCAGATAAAGTCCGGGCCCAGCTATTTCAACGAGGAGGACTCGAATGGCATCGTGTTTCGCGGCGCTCTTTCGCACTTGGACTACTGGCTCCAGCACGACCTGCCGATCATCGTCATCCTGTACGATCCAAGTTCCCAGATTGCGTACTGGCAGCACGTCACCCCCAAACGTGTTACGCGGTTGGCAGAAGGCTGGAAGATGTGGATTCCTCGCCAACAAAAGCTCGAGGCCGTACAAGCCCCGACACTGGAAACCATCGCAGCCCGAAATGAGTATTTTAGAGCCGTCGCATCCGAATTCACGTGCCCGCATTGCGGCGCAGCGCTCCTCGAACGAGCGGGCGGGGACATTGATTACGAGTCATACGCGTGTGGCTATCTCGTGCAGGACACCTGCCAGCGTCCCTGCCCGTTCGATCCAGCATTCCCCAAATACGAAGAGTATACGTTGGAATTCCACGAGTGTGGGTCTGGTCCCGAAAAGACCTGGCTCTGCATCCCTATTCCAGCAACAAGCGCCGCCAAAAGACTTCGCCTAAGCCCTGCCACGGGGAAAACAAAAGAGGAAGCCGAACAAGTTGCCCGAGCGGAATACGCCCGCTGCCGGACCAAGCGCAGGCCACGCCGCTGAGCAAGTGCCTATGGAATTCCTCAAGAAACTCGAAGAAGTCTGCCAAAAGCGACGTCCGCCAATACTTTTTCGAGGTGATGGATATCGCTGCCTCGACTGCGGCCACCGCCACGACCTGCCGCGATTAATGGATCAAACCGGAGATTGGTTTGGCTGCACCCCACTGAGGCGGGAGGAGGGGGCGGGCGGGAAGGCTAAAGGCTAAATGGGGAAAAGCTGAAACGCTGAAATGCTGAAACGCTGAAAGCAGAAAGAGACGACGGGACAACGGTCCACGGACAAGGGGACAACGGGAGAAAAGGTGAAATTGGGAAAGCAGAAAGCAGAAATGGAAAGTGCGACCACGGGACCACAGGACTACGGACCACGCGGCTGCAGGACCGCGGAAGGGGTCAACCCGGAGATTCACGCCAGGGCCAAAGCCGCCAGCCCCCCAGGCCCACGGCCCGAGTTCCGGTCTCCGGTCTGACCCTTTAAGGCACTTACACAAAAAAGGCGGGACTTACCGTCATTGGGTGCCTCTCCCAGCCCAGCCGCCTCAGGCCCAATCGGGAACCAGTCCCCTTGGCGAATGCGCGCCCCAAATCCCAACTGCCGATCCCCGGGGCATTTCCGCACCCCCGATAACGACTCTAAACCACGGCGGCACCCTCACTTCCCCGTCACCACACCGTATAATCCCCGTATAAACGCCGTATATTCAAATTTGAATATACGGCGTTTATACGGGGATTATACGGGGATTATACGGTGCGGTGACGGAGAGGTGACCATGGCGAGGGCGATTTCTGCGCGAGCGCGAGCAGGAAACACGCAACACGTTCCACATCAATCAATTCCGCAGCTTCAGCAGCAGGTCCTTGCTCTCCACCGTGTCGCCGACGTTGACCAGGATCTCCCCGACCACGCCATCCATCGGCGCGGACACGGTGCTTTGCATTTTCATGGCCTCCATCATCAGGAGCTTGTCGCCCTTGCTGACTTTATGGCCGACGGTGACGGCGATGGTGGCGACGAGGCCCGGAATCGGCGCGGCAATCTGGCGCGGGTCGGTAAGGTCGGCCTTCGGGCGGATCTTGACCTTCTCGGCCAGGCTCTTGTCGGCGATAGAGGCCTCGCGGGTCATGCCGTTGAGTTCGTAAGTTACCGTCCGGCGCCCGTCCTTGTCCGGATCGCTCACGTTGACCAGCCGGATGATCAGGGTCTTGCCGGGCTCGATACTCACGCTGATTTCCTCGCGCAGGCGCAGGCCGTAGAACTTGGCGGGGGTGGGCAGCACGCTGACGTCGCTGTAAGTCTGACGGTGTTTGTCGAAGGCGGCGAAGACCTGGGGATACATCAAATGGGAGTAGAGGTCGTCATCGCTCGCCTGCCGTTTGAGCCTGGCGGAAAGTTCGGCGCGCAGCTTCTCGAGGTCCGCCCCTGGCTGGCCCGCACCCTCGGCGGCGTCGCCCTGGGCCATGGCGGCTCGGTACCGGTCCCGGGCTTTGAGGAACTTCTGCTCCCCGAGCACAACCCTCCAGACCGGCTCCGGCCAACCCCCAGGCGGCCAGCCCAGGCCGCCCTCGAACATATCCACCACGCTCTCCGGGAACGGCGTCACCCCGGGCTCCAGGTTCACGACGTTATCGGGGCGGATGCCGCGGCTAAACAGGAACAGGGCCATGTCGCCCACCACCTTCGAGGAGGGAGTCACCTTGACGATGTCCCCGAAGAGGAGATTGACCTCGGCGTAGAGCCGGGCGATCTCCGGCCACCGGTGCGCCACGCCCATGCTGGCCGCCTGCTCGCGCAGGTTGGTGTATTGGCCGCCCGGCATTTCATGGAGATAGACTTCGGCGCTGCCGGTCTTAGGCGCGACGTCAAAGGGCGCGTAGAACTCCCGCACTTTCTCCCAGTAGTCGGAGAATTCGTTCAGCGCGAGGAGGTCCAGGCGCGTGTCTCGCGGCGTATGCTGGAGCGCGGCGACGACCGAGTTGAGGTTCGGCTGGCTGGTGCTGCCGGACATGGAGGCGAAGGCGAGGTCCACGACCGCCGCGCCGGCTTCGCCCGCCTGCAGCACGCTGGCCGAGGCGATGCCGCTGGTATCGTGCGTGTGGAAGTGAATGGGCAAGCCGATCTCCTCCTTGAGCGCCTTAACCAGCTTGCGCGCGGCGAAGGGCCGGCACAGGCCCGCCATGTCCTTGATCGCCAGGAAATGGGCGCCCATCCGTTTCAGTTCCCGGGCCATGCGCAGATAATACTTGAGCGAGTATTTGTCGCGGCGCTCGTCCAGGATATCGCCGGTGTAGCAGATGGCGGCCTCACAAATGGCGTGGGTGTCCTGGACCGCTTCCATCGCCACCCGAACGTTCGGCAGGTAATTCAGCGAGTCGAAGATGCGGAAGATGTCCATGCCGGAGGCGGCGGCATGTTGGACGAACCCGGCGACCACGTTGGGCGGGTAGTTGGAATAGCCGACGGCATTCGACCCGCGGAAGAGCATCTGGAAGCAGATGTTCGGGATGGCCGCGCGAAGCTGGCGGAGCCGCTCCCAGGGGTCCTCGGACAGGAAGCGCATGGCGGTGTCGAAGGTGGCGCCGCCCCACATTTCCAGCGAGAACAGGCCGCCATCCAGCGCGCCTAGCCGGCGGGCGAGCGGCGCCGCGCACGCCAGCATGTCATAGGTGCGCAGGCGCGTGGCCATCAACGACTGATGGGCATCGCGGAAGGTGGTGTCGGTGATGAGCAGGGGCTTTCGTTTGAGCGCCCAGTCCGCGAACTTCTTCGGCCCCAGCTCCAGCAGCAAATCACGCGTGCCCTTGGGGATGGCGGCTTGCGCGTCGTAAGCCGGCGGCCGGGCGGGCTCGAAGACCTTTTCCGGCCGGTAGCCCTTGGCATGCGGGTTGCCGTTGACGATGACGTTGCCCAGAAAGTTCAGCAGCTTGGTGGCGCGGTCGCGGCGCGGCTTGAAGTCGCATAGCTCCGGCGTGTCATCCACCAGCGTGGTTGTGGCGCGGCCCTCGGCGAAGATCGGGTTATTGATGACGTTCTCGAGGAAGGGAATGTTGGTCTTGAGGCCGCGAATCCGGAACTCCCGCAAGGCCCGGTCCATGCGGTGGCGGGCCAGGTCCCAGGCATGCGCGAAAGCTGTGACTTTCACCAGCAGCGAGTCGTAATAGGGCGTAATCACCGCTCCGGCATAACCCATGCCCCCATCCAGCCGGATGCCGAAGCCGCCGGTCGAGCGATAGGCGATGATCTTGCCATAGTCGGGCGTGAACTTGTTTTCCGGGTCCTCAGTCGTCAGGCGGCACTGGATGGCATAGCCGTTGCGGGGCACCTGGTCCTGCGGCGGCATGCGCACTTCCCGGCCGTGCAGCTCGTAGCCCTGGGCGATGAGAATCTGCGCGCGCACCAGGTCCAGGCCGGTGATGACCTCCGTCACGGTATGCTCCACCTGAATGCGCGGGTTCATCTCGATGAAGAACCACTCCTGGCGGTCAAGATCGTAGAGGAACTCGATTGTCCCGGCGTTGTCGTAGCGGATCTCGCGGGCCATGCGGGCGGCCGCCTCGCAGAGTTCGCGCACGATCTTCTCCGGCACGCCGTAGCTGGGGCCGATCTCGACCACTTTCTGGTGGCGGCGCTGCACCGAGCAATCCCGCTCGTGCAGGTGAATCACGTTCCCGTGCTGATCGCCCAGGACCTGCACCTCGATGTGTTTTGCGCGCGGAATATATTTCTCCAGGAACACCGCCGGGTTGCCGAACGCGCGGCCGGCTTCGGCCTGCGCCTCGTCCAGCAAGCGCGGCAGGTCGGCCGCCTTGCTGACCACCCGCATGCCGCGGCCGCCGCCGCCAAACGCGGCCTTGATGATAAGCGGAAAGCCGATGTCCCGCGCGGCCTTCAAGGCCTCCTCCCGCTCGGCGATCGGCTCCCCTGTCCCGCTGAGCGTCGGCACCTTGAGACGCTTCGCCAGGGCTCGGGCGGCGATCTTGTCCCCCATCATGTCCAGCAACTCGGCCCGGGGGCCCACGAAGGTGATCCCCGCTCGCGCGCATGCCCGCGCAAACTCGGCGTTCTCGCTCAGAAAGCCATAGCCGGGATGGATCGCCTCGACCCCCGTCGCTTTGGCCAGGGCGACGATGCCGTCGATATCCAGGTAGGCCGCCACCGGCCCTTTGCCCTGCCCGACCGGGTAGGCCTCATCGGCCTTGAAGCGGTGGATGCTGAAGCGGTCTTCCTGGGCATAGATGGCCACGGTGCGCAGCCCCAGGTCGGTGGCCGCCCGGAAGATGCGGATGGCAATCTCGGAGCGATTCGCCGCCAGGAGCTTGGTGAACCGCCGCGGGGCCGGCGGGGGCGCTGGAGGACGTGGCTGATGGGCGCGCATGTTAGCGTTGATTATATGCCGATTTGGACGGTGGCACAATTCCTGTGGGCTTCTTGGCAAGGCGTTGGGGGCATCCCAGTTTCTGAGGAGCGCGCACGTCTCCCTAAGGCGCTGTAGCTCCGCGAATTTCATTAACACCCCGCTTCAGCGGGGTGGAGGAGCGGCCCACGCCCGGCAACCGCTTTAGCGGTTTATCGCGTGCGGGTAAGCCGCGGCTGTGGCGCCGTTGCACCCACTTCCACCCCGCTGAAGCGGGGTGTTAATGAGATCAGCCGTGCCGGTGCGCAGAAAGTGAGATGCCCCCCAAGGCGTTCCCGGCCTTTATTACTGACGAGTTTCCAGACGGCTGTTATGCCATGTGGGCGGACTGTCCTTGCAAATGACGCCTCAACGCTGGCTGCGCATCATCCCCGTGGCGCTGGCCATGTACACCATTTCCTACGTGGACCGGACAAACGTCTCACTGGCGCTCGACCCGACAATCTCCACGATGATGCGGGACCTGCTCATGGATGACCGAATGAAGGGGGAGGCGGCAGGCATTTTCTTCCTCGGCTACGTGCTGCTCCAGGTTCCGGGCGGCCATTGGGCGACGCGCTGGAGCCCCCGGAAGATCATCGCGCTGCTGCTGGCAGGTTGGGGAGCGTGCGCCATTGCGTGCGGGCTGTGCCGCAGCTTCCGGCAGTTCGAGGCGACGCGCTTTCTGCTGGGGGTGGCCGAAAGCGGAGTGTTCCCGGCCACGCTGGTGCTGCTGGCCAACTGGTTTCCGCGCGATGAGCGGGCGCGCGCCACGGCCTGCTGGAGCCTGTGCCAGCCGCTCGCTGTCGCCGCCACTGCGCCGCTCACCGGCTGGCTGCTGGGCGCCTATGGCTGGCGGCAAATGCTGGTCATCGAGGGCCTGCTGCCGTTCCTGTGGCTGCCGCTCTGGTGGTTTGGAATTCGCGATCACCCGCGCGAGGCGGAATGGATTTCCGCAGGAGAGAGAGATTACCTGGAAACGACCCTGCAGAAGGAAGCCGCGGAGCTGGATTCTCCTGCGCGCGGCCGGAGCTGGGGCATGCTGGCCGAGGGCAGCGTATGGGTGCTCACCGGGATGTATTTCCTGCAGAACTGCGCGGCTTACGGATGCATGACCTTCTTCACGAGCATCCTGAACGGAAAGGGCTTCGGCGGCGTGCAGTACGGCATCCTGTTCGCGATCCCCTATGCCTTCACCGCCTTGTTCATGGTGCTTAATTCCCGGCACTCCGACCTCCGGCGCGAGCGGCGCGGGCACGTGGCCGCCGTTTACGGTCTCAGCGGGCTCAGTCTAGTTGCCAGCGTCGGACTGCAAGGGCACTTCTGGGCGTCATACACGTTCATGTGCCTGGCCATTCCGGGGCCTTTCGCCGCCATGGGGCCGTTCTGGGCCATCCCCAGCGAGGTCCTGCCACGCCCTTTCGTCGGGGTCGTGGTCGGGCTGGTAAATGCCTTCGGGAACCTGGGCGGGTTCGCCGGGCCTTACATCGTGGGCTGGCTTAAGCAGGAAAAGCAGAGCGTCGGGTTTGCTTTCAGCACGCTGGGCTGCGGGTTGCTCACCGGCGCGGCGCTCGCCTTCCTGCTCCCCGGGGGAAGTCGGCGAAAAACGTCGGCAGGACCGTAGCAGCCTCGCTGAGCGCCCCCGGCTTACTGCTTGCGCACCCGGACGAAGCTCTTGGATGGGTCCGTCAGCGAGATGGTTACCGAAGTCGTGGCCCCGCCCGACGGGATGTAATCGAGAATGTCGGTGAAGGTGTCCGTAATATTGGCGGCGGCCTGCACGGCATAGAGGGCGCCGTTTTCGGAGCTCCAGGTCAACGTGAACAGTCCGGTGGACGGATCATAGGTCGGCTGCGCGATCACGAGCGGCGGCGGCGGCGCGCAACCGATAATAGCCAGGTTGTTGAACGCGACGGTATAGCTGCCCGCGTAGCTGCTGGGGTCGAGTTGCAAGTGGAAGAAGGAGATCGTCGAGAAGTCAAAGCCGGGCGTCGTGCCCGCCGCCACAGTGGTGCCGGAGTTCAGAGGCATCGTCAGCACCAGGTTCGTGCCTGGGCTGTGACCGTACCAGGCGTACTGGAATTGTGTCCCGTCTCCATCTTCCAGCACGACTATGGGGCCCAACAGGCCGTTAGCGGCGCTGCCGGCGGTGAGGGTGACGTCCAACTGCAGGGTCATGTTCGAGGTCGTGTTGATCGTAGGTCCGATAGGATGCCACCCCCCACCCCAGCCACTCGCCGTCATCTGGAGGTTGGTATCGGTGGAGACCTCATTATCTATGGTCCAGCTACCGTAAAGGCCGGACAGGTAATCATTTGAGAACGCATCTATGGTGGCGCAGACGGCTGTCCCTCCCCCGCCGCTGTTGGTGCAACCGACAATCGAAAGGTCGTTCCAAGCCACGGTGTAAGCGCCCGAATAGGTGCTGGGATCGAGCTGCACGTGGAAGTAGGAGATTGTGGTGAAGTCAAACGTCGTGCCCACCGCCTGGACGCCGGCGCTGAGGACATTGGTCAGCACCATGTTGGTGCCCGGGTTCTGGCCATACCACGCGTAGCGGAGTTGGTTTCCGGCGCCGTCCTGCAAAACCACGATCGGCCCCAGCTTGCCATTGGCGGCGCTGGGGGCCGTGAGCGTGACGTTCAACTGGAGGGTCTTGCCCGAATCCGTGCTGACCAAGGGAGCCACTGGGGCGTAGCCATCACCAAAACCGCTGCCGGTGACCTGGAGGTTGGTGGGCGTGGAAACCTGGCTCGTCCAGCCGCCGGAAATAGCGGCCAGGCTAGTGCCGTCAAACGCATCGAGTGCGGCACAGACATTCTGAGAGCCGCCACCTCCGCCGCTGCCGGTGCAGCCGGTAACGGAGATGTCGTTCCAGGCCACGGTGTAAGAGCCGCTATAACTGCTCGGGTCGAGCTGGACGTGGAAGAAGGAGATCGTGGTGAAATCGAAATTCGTGGCGGGCGCGACGAGCGTTCCGGCTCCCAACAGACTTGCCAATACCAGGTTGGTTCCCGCGCTCTGCCCGTACCACGCGTACTTGATTTGGCGCCCGGCGCCGTCTTGCAGCACCACGATGGGTCCCAGCAAACCGTTGGCGGCACTGGGGGCCGTCAGGGTCAAACCCACCTGCAGGATCTTGTTGGAGTCGGTATTGGCCACGGGAGAAACCGGCGCCCACCCATCCCCAAAGCCGCTGGCAGTGATCTGCAGGTTGGTGGGCGTTGAAATCTGCGTGGTCCAGCCACCGGATAATCCCGCCAGGCCCGTCCCGTCGAACGCATCAATGACCGCGCAAACGTTCGAGCCCGTGGCGCCCGTTCCCGAGGTGAGCGTCAAATCGTTCAGGGTGATCGTGTAAGTATCGCCCGCACTGGTGTAGCTGGTCGGGTCGAGTTCCACGTTCAGGTGCCAGAGCTGCGACAGATCCAGCGTGTAGGTGGTAGTATTGATGCTGTTGGTCCGGATCTCGTAGAAGCTAATCGGCGTTCCATTATCGGTGGCGGGCGTATTGGTGGAAAACAGGTTCCCCGCCAGGATGTGGTGGCCGGCGCCCAGGTGATGAAAGCGGTAGCTGAATTGCGTATTGACCGGGGATTGGCCGTCCTTGAGGTCCACGATGACCGTGAGGTTTGACGCTGCCGCCGTCGGGTACGCAGCGTCAATATTGACATCGAACACCAGGTTGGAATTCCCCGCGGCGTTGAGCAGGCCAATCTGTTTCCACAGGCTGCCGTACGTGAATGCATTGGATATGACGTAGCTGGACGCCGTCGAGTAGTTACTCGAAGTCGCCCAGGAGGCATACAGCACGTTCGGGGTGAAGTTATCAAACGTGGCGACGGTGGTATCAGCCCTGGCGGAGCCGAGCATCCCGAGGCCGGCAGCCAATGCGGCGCCGAGGGTGATCCAGGATTTGGAGTGCTGCATAAACGTGCTTCTCATATAGGTTCCGCGGCCCGGCGTGATTCCAGCTTATTAGCACAGGCCGACAACATGCCGCAAGATAGGTCGCCGCGGCGACACCAGAATAGTCCCATGAAATGGGGACAGATTTGTTGGGCTGGTCTTCGCCTTGCCGCTGTGCGAGCCTTTAATAGAACTGCGTGAACCTGCTAAGCGCCTCGTCCGCCTGCGCCACCTTGACCCTGCGACGATTCCTCGGTCTGTCGGGCCTTCTGGCCGGCGTCCTCCTCTGCGCACCGGCCAAGGGCGCCAGCGGCGCCGCCGTGCCGTGGATACGCTATGAAGCCGAAAACATGTCCTTCAGTGGCGGGATATTGGGTCCCTATTACACGAACCAGGTTCCAGGGATCGAGGCCTCCGGCCGCAAATACGCCCAGCTTAGCGTCACCGGCAATTATGTGCAGTTCACGAACCAGTCGGCCGCCAACGCGATGGTTGTGCGCTATTGCGTCCCGGACTCGGCTGACGGCGCCGGCACAGATTACACCCTGAGCGTTTACACGAACGGCGTTTACCTGGGCAAACTGCTGGTCACGTCCAAATACTCATGGCTCTACGGCATCTACCCTTTTACGAATTACCCGCCTGCCGGGTCTGCCCGGAACTACTATGACGAGGCCCGAACCAATGGGCTCTCCCTGAGCGCCGGAGATATCGTGCGATTGGAAAAGGACGCCACCGATACGGCTTCGCTTTACATCGTTGACCTTGTCGAGATGGAGAGCGTGGCTCCTCTGGTCCAGCCGGGCAATTCGCGTTCCATTATGAACGACAGCGCCCACGGAGACGGGGTCCACGATGATACCAGCGGGCTGATCAACTGTATCAGCAACGCGGTAAAGCAGGGGCAAAGCGTCTGGCTGCCGGCCGGAACCTACAAGATCACGGGCTCCATCAACCTGCCATCCAACACGACGATTCAGGGAGCGGGAATGTGGTACGCCACGCTGGTCGGCGACCCCACGGTGTATGGCAACTCCAGCCGGCGTGTCGCCTTGAACGGCAACGGCAGCAACATCCACCTCTCCGATTTCGCGATTATCGGCAAGCTGAACTACCGCAATGACAATGAGCCGAATGACGGTTTAGTCGGGTCGTATGGGACCGGTTCGACCATTTCGCGGATTTGGGTCGAGCACACCAAGACGGGAGCGTGGATCGTGAACTCGCAGGGGCTGGTCGTCGATAGCTGCCGGTTCCGCGATACCATTGCCGACGGCATAAACCTTTGCGTGGGGATGCAGAACACGCTGGTCACCAACTGCACCGCCCGGGGGACGGGCGATGATTGCTTCCCCATCTGGCCCGCCAGCTACAACACGCCGGCATACACGCCCGGCAATAACGTGATAACGCACTGCACGGCGCAATGCCCCTTCCTGGCCAATGGCGGCGCGATTTACGGCGGGGCCAGCAACCGTATCGAAGATTGCCTGTTCCAGGATATCCCCTACGGCTGCGGCATCCTCCTGAGCACCCACTTCCAGGTATCCGCGACTTTCAGCGGCACCACGGTGGCCCAACGTTGCGATCTCAACCGCTGCGGCGGCCAGGATCCGGGCTACGGCTGGCGCGCCGCCCTGCAACTCTGCATGGACGCCTATAACGGCATCTCCGGCGTCAATCTCAACAACCTGAACATCACGAACAGCGTTTCCGACGGCCTGAGCGTCATCGGCAATTCCGGGCCGCTCTCGGGCGCGATGACCGCCAACATCTCCATCCCCAACTACGGCATCGGACCGGGTGGCCGAAATGCCCTGTGGGCCCGCAGCGACACCAGCGGCAGTATGACCGTCAGTAACTGCACCATCCCGCAATACAGGAACGACTCGGCCAATTTCGCCTTTAACTTCGTGACCTCCACCATTCCCGTTACTGTCCAGACCACTCCGGCGGGCCGGCTATTCACGGTGGACGGCGCTGGTTATTCCAGCAGCCAGGCCTTTGACTGGACACCGGGCTCGGCCCATACCCTCGCCACAACTTCCCCCCAAAGCGGTGGAACCGGCACCCAATACGTCTGGACCGCCTGGAGTGACGCGGGAGCGCTCTCGCACCTCGTCACGCCGTCCACTGGCTCGACCTACACAGCCAGCTTCAACACTCAGTATTACCTGATCGTGAATGCCGGGCCGGGAGGCAACGCTTATCCTGGGAACCTCTGGACCAATGCCGGCGCGACGGTGAACATCAGCGCAACGGCGTCCAATGGCTATACCTTCGGCGCGTGGACTGGCCTTGGCGACGGGTCGTACTCGGGCAGCGCGAGCGCGGCCTCGTTGACTCTGAGCGCGGCGATCACCGAGACAGCCGGCTTCGCCGTGGTCACCAATGCGTATCCGCCGTCTCAGGCCATTTCTGGGATAGCCATCAACCCGGATTCATCCCTCACGATCTGTTACGCCACCACGCCCGGCTTCTCCTACCACATCGAAACCGCCACGAATCTTACACCGGCGGTGTGGAGCCTGATCCCCGGCAGCGAGACCAACGCGACGGGCGACTCAGTGAGTTTCACCGATCCCACGCTGGCTGGCAGCGGACCTGTGTACTACCGCATCGGTTCGCCTTGAATCCAACTTGTTCCAGGCGCCCGCCACTGGCAGGATGGGAGCGGCAAGTCATGTACGTAGGCGCTGTCCTCCGCCGGCCTGGAGTCAAGGTTGGGCCTGCCAGCCCCGGTGCGGCCTGGTGGCTGGCGGCAGCCATCGCGCTGGCGTTCTTCATAAGTGTTCCGGCCGCCCGCGCGGCCATCCTTTGGAGCGACCCGGAGGCAACCTTGATCTATAACTCAGGTCCCGGGAGGGACATCCTTCACGGCGCCTTGAAGCGTGACGACTCGTCCAAGGACACCCTGTATTTCAAGTTCCACGTCTCGCCCCTGTCCGACTACACCACCGAGGAATACTACGCCGCGTTTGAGCTTTTCGAGGGCGAGGTCGAGAGACTCGGCGTCGGAAATGCCAAAGAGGCATACGGCTATAGCGCGTTCTTCAACACCGATGAATCGTCGGACGCCCACGCGCCCGCCAGCTATGTGGACTTGCGCTCCTCGAATCTCGACCCCTCACCTCCTGGTGCGGCGCCCAACTATGAATTCCCGCGGCGCGGCGCCGAGCGCACCATCGTGTTCAAAGTCCAATACGTCGCCGGCGGGGACGACCTGGTAACCGTCTGGCTCAACCCCGACCTGAGCGCGGGCGCCACTGAAGTTCGTCAGCCCGAAACTCTGACCACTCGGTTCAGCGCGAACGCGTCCTTCGACGAAATCCGGCTCCGGCATGGGGGCGGCGG
>Ga0335069_10001948_pt1 | contig 32480 bp, 28 predicted proteins | sample Lox_Sample_11_FD_206714 | JGI IMG/M metagenome (GOLD analysis project Ga0335069, IMG submission 206714) | Soil microbial communities from Loxahatchee National Wildlife Refuge, Florida, United States - Lox_Sample_1.1 | ecosystem: Environmental > Terrestrial > Soil > Wetlands | place: USA...
CACCACTGAGAGCTCCACAATCAGCCAGTAAACCCACCGAGAGACTGAGCCGCGCCCGAAGGAAGCGGTTGCTCGCATATCCGCTCCCGCGTCACGTTAACCTATCATCTATGACCCGCCGCCATCTCCTAGCCGCCTCCGCCGCCCTCTCCGCCTTCGCCGCCGCCCCCGAGCGCAAACTCATCCGCCCAAAAGCTCTGCGCGCCGGTGACACCGTCGGCCTCATCACGCCTTCGAGCTACGTCTCCGACCCCGACCGTCTCGCCCTCGCCGAGCGCACCGCACGCTACTTCGGCCTGGTCCCGAAATTCGGCAAGAACGTGCGCAAGCGCGAAGGCTATCTCGGCGGCACGGTCGAAGATCGCATCGACGACCTCCACGCCATGTTCCGCGACCCCGAGGTCAAAGCCGTTTTCGCCATCCGCGGCGGCTACGGCGCCTCGCAACTGCTCGACCGCATCGATTACGATCTCATCCGCGCCAACCCGAAAATCTTCCTCGGCTATAGCGACATCACCGCGCTCCACCTCGCCATCCAAAAGAAAGCCGGCCTCGTCACCTTCCACGGCCCCATCGTGCTCTCGCGCTTCACACCCTTCACGCAAACCTATTTTCGAAAAGCGCTGTTCGAAACCGATCCCATCGGCCGCGTCACCAATCCGCCCGACGATCCCCTCCGCCCCGCCCACGTCCTGCGAACGGTGAAGTCCGGCAGCGCTCGCGGCCCTCTGCTCGGCGGCAATCTCACGCTCATCTCCACCACCATGGGCACACCCTACGAGATCGAAACCACCGGCCGCATTCTGCTTCTCGAAGACGTCGACGAAGAACCCTACAGCATCGATCGCATGCTCACCCAGTTGCGCCTCGCCGGCAAGCTCGACGCTGCCGCCGGACTCGTCTTCGGCGAGTGCCAGGACTGCCGTCCGCGCACGTTTCAGCCCTCTTACGAATCCACGCTCTCGGTCGGCGAAGTCGTCGACGAGATTCTCGGCCGCCTCCGCATCCCCGTGCTCTCCGGCCTCACCATCGGTCACACCGACGATCAGCTCACCCTGCCGCTCGGCGTCATGGCCCAGCTCGACGCCGCGAAAGGCGAGCTCGTCATCGAGGAAGCCGGCGTCGTCGCATAGCCGAATGCGTTCCCCCGCGCTGTTTCTTCTCTTCGCCGTCGCGCTCCTCGCAGAGGATGCCAACCTCGAGCACGCTCGCCAGGTCAATCTCGATCACGCCGCCAACATGCCGAACTTCGTGGCTGACGAAATCGCCAAGCGCTACAACGCTCCCGCCGGTTCTTCGAAATGGACCTACATCGACACCGTCACCACCGAGATCACGGTCAAAGGCATCCACATCAGCCGTCAAAACTGGCGCAAAAACGGCCAGCCATCGAGCGCATCGGAAATCTGGGCGATGCCCTCCACCGGCTTCGGCGCGGCACTCAAGCCGCTCTTCGACCCGGCCTGTCCCACCACCCTGACCTTCGCCGATCGCGAGGTGCTGCGCGGTCAGCCCGTGCTGGCCTACCAATTCCGCTCTCCCGCAAACGGATGTTTCGGCAACCTGTACGGCGGCTTCGGGTACAACGCCGCCCGCACCGGGCGCGTTCTCATCGGCGCCTCCAGCGGCGAAGTTCTCCAGTTCGAGGAGGACGCCACCGGTTTTCCCGAAGACTTCGGCTTCACCGAGCGACACCAGGTCATGACGTGGGACACCGTCCACATCGCCGGCGCCGCCCATTGGCTACCCGTTGCCGCTGATTTTATCTGGACCTACGCCGGCGATTCCCGTCTCCGCATCAGCATCGAATACAAAAACCACCGCCATTTCGAAGCCGCCAGCCACATCACGTATAAGTAGGCTTGGTAAGGGCCGGGCACGTCCGGCCCTGATGCTACCTACCGCCAATGATCGTGATGGTCCTGGTAATCCTTCAACCGCACCAAGTCATTCGCCAGCACGTCCCGGTCGCGCGGCGGAAGGCGATCGTCGTTCGATGACTTCCGTATGGAATCGATCACGTCGTTCAGAATGCCGTTATCAAACCGTCCGTGCTCCAGATCCGCCTGCATCTTCGTCAGCTCTTCTTCGGTTCTCGCCAGACGCCTGCGTTCTTTGTCGCTCGCCCGTCCGCTCCAAACGTGCTCCAGATCGGTTCGCACGTGCGTGAACAGATGGTGCCGCCACTCCTCCCCGCGGAACCGCTCCTCACGGTCACGATACCAGTCCCGGTCCTGCGCCACCACACCAAACGCCAGCGCCGCCATCATGACACCTGCCGTCAACAATCGGGTCATGTCACACCCTCCGGGTCCCATTATCGCGGATGAGAATCGTGTTCGGAAATTGCGAATGTGATCGCGCTCGCAGTCCACTGCCCTGAGCGTTGCTAAGCTGTTTTGTGGCATGTCATGCATGATGCGTTCATCGTCAGCTTAGTGTTCGCCTTGGGATCGGCTGCACCAGTTAAGGCTCTCTCGGCGCGAACTTCGCTGTATGCAGACGAGGCGCCTGCCGCCGGACCTGCGGACCAACTGGTGATCACCGCGCATATAGTCGAGCAGGAATATTGTCGCGATCGGAGCGGGATCGATCAGTTGCGCCTCAAGTTGGGCTTCACATATACAAATAGGGGGGCTGACCCGCTAATCGTACCGTTTCTCACGCGACTTTCAGAGGTGCGCGTGAAATTGAATGAGCGCATGCTTATCCGATTCCGGCACAAGCTTAAGGATGCTGAGAGCATTTCACCCGAGATTTACACAACTGAGGCGCCAAGTCCGACACTCTTCTTCGTGCTATCGCAGGGGCAAGCACGCGAAGGCGCGCAACAGCTCATAGCATTTCGCATTGCGCCGCGAGGGACACGACCGAGGCGCAATACCCTATCCCCCGGCGAGTATCAAGTGGAAGTTGATCTGAACTTGGGAGCGCGGCTGCCAAGCGATCCGCCAGTTTCAGCGGACCAGTGGAAAGCCGTCGGCAGTCTTGTCCTCGGCAAGACCACCTCTATGCCTATGCGACTGCAAGTAGCGGACCCAAGCCATGCAGCTTGCGTCACACCACGGCTGATCCTCTAAGTGTCCCAATTGTCGTCCGACCTCGTTCCCCCAATTGCATTCGCAACTATCCTGGGTCGCCGATCTTGTACTATCCGATTCGTTAGTCACTAGCCGAACGGAGAGTCATTCCCGTTGCTGTTCGAGTGTCGCGTCGCGATATCTCCAATCGCTACAACCCTTCCCTATCTCGGGCAGAATGGCACCGCTCGTGCCTCACTGCGATTCGCAAACGTTTTAACGAAAGGTATCAAGAGTATGAACACAATGACAGCCGAAACCAACGCAGCACGCGAAGGCACCAGCGTGCCTCTTCCTTGGCAGACATTCTACGAACTCGGCCGGCAGATTTGCATCGGCTGTGCCGTCACGTTCGGGCCCACCGGCTCACGCAATGAGGCCGGCCACACAAACCACGACTGATCTCCGCATATTGACTGATCGCAGGCGGCATCCTCCGGTTCCCTCTCTTCCGCCATCTTTTCCTCAGCCGCCTCAATCAATTCCGTCTTCCCGCCACCTTCCACTCCAAATCCCCGCGCTATCCTGATCGCGGCTTCTGCCGCAACGGTCACCCCTATGTCATCCCAACGTCAAATCGACGCGAATCGCCGCAACGCTCAGCACTCGACCGGCCCGCGCACTCCTGAAGGTCGCGCCGCCGTCAGCCTCAACGCGCTTCGCCACGGACTCTCCGCCGAAACCAGCGTTCTCCCCGGCGAGGATCCCGGCGAGTTCCAGCAACTCCTGGACGCCTTTTTCGACGAACACCAGCCCGCCGGCCCCACCGAGACTCTGCTCGTCGAGCAAATGGCCATCTGCGCCTGGCGCCTCCGCCGCATGCGCTCCCTCGAAACCGGCCTGTTCAATGTCCGCATGTCACAACTGCCGCGCGATGAGAACGATCTCGACCCCAGTTCCCGCGCCTTCCTCTATGACACCTCCGGCTCGCGCTCCATTGAGTCTCTCTCGCGTTACGAAACCCGCATCGAGCGCGCCTTCTACCGCGCCCTCCACGAGCTCCGCCGCCTCCGCACCCCGTCGCCCCCGTCCGATTTGCCCGACCCGCCACCTCTTGAAAATGATTTCGCCGATCAAACCCAATCCCACAACCGGACATCCGATCCTGCCCCCAATTCGACACCTCCGCTCCCTCCCAATTCCCACCTCACTTCTAACCAAGTGGTCCGTCCGGCCGCACCCGCTATAATGGCCCCTTATGCCTTGGACTTCGCTCCGAGTACCGGCCTCCAGCGCCAACCTCGGGCCTGGCTTCGATGCGCTTGGACTGGCGCTCGGCATTTACCTCGAGTGCCGCTTTCGCCCCAGCTCCACGCTGTCCATCCAGGTGGAAGGCCGCGATGCCTCGACGATCTCCACCAATGAAGACAATCTGATCTGGCAAACCGCGTTGGCGGTCGCGCGCGACGTCCACATGACCATGCCGCCCATCGAACTGCGCGTCCGCAACGACATCCCCATCGGCAAGGGACTCGGTTCGAGCGCGGCCGCCTTGACCGCGGGCGTCGTCATTGCCGACCAGCTTCTCGATCTCCGCTGGAAACCCCTGCGCATTCTCGATGAAGCCGCGCGCCTGGAAGGTCATCCCGATAACGTCGCCGCCTGCGTGCTCGGCTCCATCGTCGCCAGCGCCATCGATTCCGGGGGCATGACCCGCACCGTCCGCCTCAACATGCCCTCCGCGTTCGGCGTCGGCGTCGTCGTGCCCGACTTCATGTTGCCCACTTCCGAGGCCCGCGCCGTTCTGCCCGATTGTTATCCCCGAGCCGACGCCATCTTCAACGTGCAGCGCGCCGCCCTGTTGATCGCCGCGCTCGCCACCGGATCCGCCAGCGCTTTTCCCGCCGCGCTCGAAGACAGGTTCCATCAACCCTATCGCACACCGCTCGTGCCCGGCCTCGACGAGATTCTCAAATTGCGCGCACCCGGCCTGCTCGGCTGCACCCTCAGCGGCGCCGGCCCGTCCATCCTCGTCTTCTATGAGCGCGGTTACCAGCAGGTTTGCGATCTGGTGCGGCAGGTGTTCGCGCTCCACGGCCGCCAGTCGGAGGTGTTGCACGCACCCATCGCCGAGTGCGGTTTTCAATTGCAGGAAGGAACCGACGCATGAAAAACTCGCGCGCGTTTTTGGAGCACCGCGGCTTGCCCGGCCACGACCCGGCCGACTGCCCCAGCTCGATCAAGCGCTTCCCCGATGGCGGTCAGTATCGCATCGAGATTCCCTCCACCGAAGGCCCGCGCGTGCTTGCCGCCGTGTTGAGTGAAGCCGAGAAACGCCGCGTCCCCGTCCATCGCGTCAGCCAGGGCAGCGGCATCATGCTCATGACCGACGCCGAAATTTCGGAGATGATGGAAATCGGCCGCCGCGCCGGCGTCGAAGTGAATCTCTTCATCGGACCGCGCGCCACTTTTGACGTCGGTGCGCAAGCCTTTTCCGCCGCCGGCAAAACCCTGGGACTCTCGCTGCGCGGCGCCGATCAGCTCGTCTTCGCGATGGAGGATGTCAAACGCGCCGTCCGCCTCGGCCTGCGCAGCGTCTTGGTCTCGGACATCGGCATCCTGCAAATCATCGGCAACATGCGCGCCACCGGCGACCTTCCCATCGAACTTGTTATCAAGACCTCGGTCATGATGGCGCCCACCAATCCGGCATCCGCGCGCATCCTCGAACTGCTCGGCGCGAATACCATCAACATTCCGTCGGATCTGACCATCCCCCAGATCGCCGCCATCCGCGCCGCCATCGATGCGCCCATCGACTTCTACGTGGAAGCGCCCGACAACATCGGCGGCTTCCTGCGCTACTACGAGATTCCCGACCTGATCCGCGTCGCCGCTCCCATCTATCTCAAGTTCGGCCTGCGCAATTCCCCCGACGTCTATCCCAGCGGCACGCACTTAGAGAACACCGTGATCGCTCTCTCGCGCGAACGCGTCCGCCGCGCCGAACTAGCCCAAGAAATGATCGCCCGCTATTGCCCCGAAGCCGCCATGTCCCCCGTCAAAACCAAAAGCCTCGGCATCCCCGCGGTAGTGTGAGCACCGCCGTAGCGCAGGGACACGCGCCATTCGCGGGTACCTGCGGCCTTTCAAGTTCGTCACAAGTATCAATGCTCCGAACTGTCGCGTTGACAATTCTTGTGGCGACCAAGCGTTAGACCCGTGCTGTAGAGGGCAGCAGACTAAGGAAGCGGCTCGCGTTGTTCCGCTGCCGTCGGCTTTCGTTGGGTTAGATCCGCGGTAACTCCGTCCAGATACTCGCGCTCGAGTCTGCCATTGCTTCGATAGTCCCAGCTCTCGTCGGCTGGAAGAACACCACGCACAATCACACCGTCGGTGATGAAGAATAGCGCGAACCCCACGTTGCAGCCCCCCTCGTTGACGGAAAAAATCATCTTTCCGTGAGGCTCGTAATGACCCAGGCGTAAGTGCCACATGCCAAGAGGCAGTTTATCCCCCGATTTCCTGTCCGCGTAGGTCCAGTACGCTCTAAAGTCATTAATGACGCTCCCATTAGCGTCCGTCCATGGCACGCGGCCGGCTCGAAAAACGCGGAGTTCGGAATCACTCTCAAGACTAGAAGTGGATATGCCATGCTTTGGGAGGTACGCCAACGCGGCATGAGCAACTTCGCTGCACTCAAACGAGAAATGACGTGATTCGAAATGCTGTGGGTCTTGAGCCGACAACCCTGGGGCCAAGACGATAAGAAGGAGCGTGCAGGAGAGAGATGCAGTCATGAACGCACCGTTGCGTATAGCGCGCAAGCACCATTCTAACGCGTGAGAGGCGTCGAGCCCGGCGATAGCTTGTGTCGGTCCGCTACAATGAATATCAATGTTCCGAATGATCCTATTAACAATTGCTTCGGCCATCGCCCTCTTTGCGGCGGAGTCCACACCGGCGAAAAAATCGGCGTTCGATAAAGCCACCCTCGAAGCTTACGTCCGCCATGTCTTCGTCTGGACCCCGCAGGTAAAGGTCACAATCGGCGATCCCAAGCCTTCGGATCTTCCCGGATTCTCAAAAGTCGAGGTCCACGCGTCTCAGGGCGAGGCCAGCGCCGACGAAACACTCTACGTCTCCAAAGACGGCCAGAAGATCGTGCGTGGTGCCGTTTTCGACGTCACACAGAATCCCTTCAAGCAGGAGCTCGATAAACTCCATACCGATCTCCAGCCCAGCATGGGAACGCCCGGCGCGCCCGTCGTCATCGTGCTCTTCAGCGATTTCGAATGTCCCTACTGTAAAGAAGAAGCCAAGGCGCTGCGCACCAACCTGCTCGCGACTTATCCCAAAGAAGTCCGGCTCTACTTCAAAGATATGCCGCTCGCCCAGATTCATCCTTGGGCCATGCCCGCTGCCATCGCCGGCCGCTGCATCTTCCGCCAGAATCCCGCCGCCTTCTGGGATTACCATGATTGGATCTACGAAGCCCAAAGCGATGTCAACGCCGACAACCTCAGAGCCAAGGTCCTCGAATACGTCAAGGGCAAACAAATCGACGCACTGCAACTGGCGCATTGCATGGACGGCAAAGAGACACAGGCCGAGATCGACAAATCCATCGCCGAGGCCAAGGCGCTGGGCGTGGGCGGAACGCCTACCCTGTTCGTTAACGGCCGCCTGCTCACCGGCCCCTCGGCCCAATGGTCGGCATTACGGCAGGTGATCGATTACGAAATCGAATACCAGAAGACAGCCAAGAACGCCGGAGAAGATTGCGGCTGTGAGGTGAAACTGAGCACGCCGGGTCTCAAGTAGGAGCCGCGCATGACCCGTTTTCATCGCTTCCTTCTCTTCGCGATCTGCGTCGTGTCGTTGGCTGCGCCGCCAACTGCAACGACCACCACGCCGGCCATCGATCCCGACCGGTTTCTCGCTCACATCAAATATCTGGCATCGCCCGAAATGAAAGGCCGTGCCACCGGCTCGCCTGAGCTCGAGAAAGCGGCCGATTACATCGCGAAACAGTTCCGTTCCATCGGTCTCAAGCCGGTCGAAGGCGATAGCTACTTTCAGCCGTTCGCCGTCACCACCAACGCGCGTCTGGGGCGCGACAACCGGTTCGAATACACCGAGCACGGCAAGACCGCGCGTTTCAAGTCCGGCGAGGATTTCATCCCCTTCAACTTCTCCTCCAAGGGCAAGCTCACGGGCGGTGTGGTTTTCGCCGGCTATGGCATCACCGCGCCCGAGTATCACTACGATGACTACGCCGGCCTCGACGTCAAAGACAAATTCGTGCTCATCCTCCGCCACGAGCCGCAGGAGTTCGACGAGCACAGCGTCTTCGATGGCAAAGTCTATACCGAACACGCGCAGTTCGCCAGCAAAGCGACCAACGCCAAAAATCACGGCGTGCGCGGCGTGATTCTGGTCAACGATACGTTCAATCATCGGGGCGATCCGGATGACCTCGAGAAATTCGAGCGCCACGTCGGACCCGGCAATGCCGGCATTCCCTTTGTCCAGATCAAGGAAGAAATTGCCGCGCGCTGGATCAGCGACGCCGGCCGCAATCTCGAAGACATCGCCACCGCCATCGACCGCGACCTCAAACCGCAATCCTTCGCGCTGCCCGATTCGATCGAGGTCCGCGAGAACATCGATGTCGAGCGCGCCGTCAAAACCGTGCGCAACGTCGCAGGCTATCTTCCCGGAGACACCGATGAGTACGTGATCATCGGCGCGCATTACGACCACCTGGGAATGGGCGAGCAGTTTTCCATGGCGCCTTCGCAAGCCGGAACCGCCGTGCATCCCGGCGCCGACGATAACGCCTCCGGTACCGCCGGCGTCATCGAACTCGCGCGCTGGTTCTCCAGCCAGCCGAAACAGAAACGCGGCACCCTCTTTATGACCTTTGCGGGCGAGGAGCTCGGCCTGCTCGGTTCGAGCTACTACGTCAACCATCCCGATCTGCCGCTCGCCAAAGCCGTGGCCATGATCAATCTCGATATGATCGGCCGCGTCCGCGAAGGCAAAGTGTATGTCGGCGGCGCGGGCACGGGCTCGAATCTCCGGGCATCCCTCGAGCCGGTCCTGGCCCGCTACCCCATGCACATCGATTTCTCCGAGACCACCGGCTACGGCTCGAGCGATCACACCTCGTTCACCACCAAGCAGGTGCCCGTCCTGTTCTTCTTCTCGGGACTGCATGCCGACTATCACAAGCCCAGCGACACCTGGGACAAGATCGACGCGCCCGATGCGGCGAAACTCCTCGATCTGATCGCCGAGGTGAGCACGGAGCTTTCGACCGAGGCCGACCGCCCGCAGTTTGTGCGCGTCGAGGAACCCAAAAATCCGCACGCGGGAGCCATCGCAGGATCAGCCGGTTCCGGCTACGGCCCGGAATTTGGCAGCGTCCCGGATTTCACCGAAATCCCGAATGGCGTTCGCTTTGCGGATATCCGGCCCGGCACCCCGGCCGCCCAGGCCGGCCTGAAAGCGGGCGACATTCTGGTAGAGTTTGATGGGAAGCCCATCGGCAATCTCTACGACTTCACCTACGCTCTCCGGAGTAAGAAACCGGGCGATATGGTCACGGTGAAGGTCCTCCGCGGCAATGATACGGTGACAGCTTCTGTGCTGCTTCGTGAACGAAAGTAAACTATTTCCGGAACGCCGCCGATGGTATGTTTGAGGCTGGATGACTGAAGAGTCGAAAACGGCAGTGGCCGCGCTGGGCGACCGGGTGTGGGAATTACCACCCCTCATCCTGCATCCCTTTAGTAATCAACGAGGTCCGGGCCAACTGCTGGAGGGCTCGAAAGCCGCGCTGATGCTCGCCGGGCTCCTGCCGGGCGACGGCGAAGACCGCGATGAGCTCCGCCGCAAACTGCTGCTGAGCCGCTACTCCGAAGTCCGCATGCTGTACTTCGTCGGAAAGGACCTATTGAGATGGGTCGGCCAGTGCGTCGAACTGGTTTCCCGAGCCGAAGAATTGGCCGGGTTCGGCATCCGAGAACAGAGCTTCGCGGCTATGCTGGTCTACCGTCCGCCCGAGACCGTCCTCCAGAAATTGCGGCAGTGGGGAGTGGCCAATCCGGAGTCCGTTTTCTCCCGCGCCATCGGTATGGCGACGCTGTTCCGCGACGTCCCTCCGGTGGAACTGCTCACCGAGAGCTTTCTCCTGCACTATCACACCTTCGCCGACCACATTTTCGTCTGCACCCAGCACCTGACATCCTTCGCCGAAATCACGTCGGCCAATTTCCGCTTCGAGCTCTATGCTTCCGGCGAGTATCTACGGATGCTCGAGAAGCAGTGGGGCGAGTAGCCGCCAGTACACCGCCAAGACGCCGGCGAACGCAGCTTCGCTATAATTCGTCTCATGGACTTTCCACGCCTTCTGTTGGTTCGCCAGAACTTCCCCGATCGCAGCCTGCGCGATGTTCGAGGCGCTGTAGCTTCGGAACTGGCTGGGTCTCCCTTCGGCGATCGCCTGAAGCCCGGGGCGCGCGTTGCCATCGGCGTCGGTAGCCGGGGCATCAGCAATATCGCCACCATCGTGCGGGCGGTGGTCGACTTCTGGAAATCCAAAGGCGCGCGGCCCTTTCTGTTCCCTGCTATGGGCAGCCACGGCGCGGCCACGGCAGAGGGCCAGGCCGACGTCCTGGCGCATTACGGCATCATCGAAGAGACCATGGGCGCCCCCGTACTCAGCTCGCTCGATGTGGTTCCAGTCGGACGCACGCCGGAAGGCATCGAAGCCTTCATGGATCGCAATGCCTTCGAAAGCGACGGCGTGATGCTGGTGGGCCGCGTCAAGTGGCACACCGATTTCGCCGGCGCCATCGAGAGCGGCCTCTTCAAGATGATGGCGATCGGCCTCGGCAAGTTCGCCGGCGCCCAGCGCTATCACACCTACGGTTACAAGATGGGCCTGGAACAGATGATCCGCTCGGTTGGCCGGCAGGTTTTGGCATCGGGTAAGATTCTGGGCGGTCTCGCGATTCTCGAAGACGCCCATCACAACACTGCGCAAGTGACGGCCGTGCCCGTCGAGCAGATGGAACAGCGCGAGGAAGAGCTGCTGCGTCTGGTGAAATCCTGGATGGGCCGCATTCCCATGGATCTCGACGTCCTGATCTTGGACGAAATCGGCAAGAACATCAGCGGCGCCGGCATGGACACCAAGGTGGTCAATCGCAGCCCGAACGGCGAATACAATCCCTGGCCTGGACCGCGGTTCGAGCGCATCTTCGTGCGTGGCTTGAGCAGCTTGAGCTACGGCAACGGTGTGGGTTTGGGGATGGCGGACGTGGTCTCCGATCGCTTGCTCGCCAAGATCGACTGGAATCCGACGCGCATCAATTCTCTGACGGCTTCCACGCCCGCGGCCATTCGCACGCCGGTGCACTTCCCGACCGACCGCGAATGTGTCGAAAGGATCGCGCCCACCGTGGGCAAGCACGATCTCAGCCAGGTGACCTACGGTTGGCTCCGGAACTCGCTCGAACTCGGGACGATCGCGCTGAGTGAGAACCTTCGCCCGGCAATCGAGAAGAACCCGATCCTCGAGATCCTCGGCCCGGCGCGCCCCATGGAGTTCGACTCCGCAGGGAACCTGGTGGAGCTGCTGGTTCCGGCCGGCGAAGTTCTAACGCATTAGTTGGTGGCCGCGACCGCGATCACAGAGCCCACCTTCGAAAGCACCGTGCTGATGCTCGGCGTGGCTTCCGGTAAAACCGCCGCTGACGCCACCGCAACACAAGCGGCCATCAGCGCGTACTCGATCATGTCCTGGCCGCGCCGGTCGCGATACAGGCGGACCCAGAACCGATACAGCTCATGTGTCAGGCGTGTCATAGTCTCCTCCGGTTCCGTTCTTTGCGCAGACGACACGGGCGGGCGGCGCCAGGGTGCCTCCCCGCCCGTGCCAGCGATTCTCTGCGGTCTAGCTGGCGGCCGCGCCCGCCATCACGGAGCTGATCTTCGAGAAGACCGTGCTGATGCTGCTCGATACGCTGGGCATCAAAGCGCCCGCGGCTACCGCCACGAATCCCGCCATCAACGCGTACTCAATCAGGTCCTGCCCCCGTTTGTCCTTCCAGATTTTCAGAGCGATGACTGCTTTCGTTAGTCGTTTCATGGGTTACCTCTCTCTTTCTCCTCTTCCGCTTTACACGGATATGAATGTCTAGTTCGAAGCTAACAGGTCGCGCCATCGCGGCAAATTCGGCAGATCGCTTAGATGGCGGCGGGAATCGCCTGAGAGCACGCTGGCGCTATCCCAACCGCACATGCTGGAACTCCGGGATCAGCGCGAACGGCGTCCGCACGCTGGCTATAGTCTCCCCGCGCTGCTCGATCCGCCAGTCGGCCACGCGGCCTCGGCCGGCCGCGAACTGCAGGTACTCGATCTGGTCCGGGTTAATCCCCATGATGCGGCAGGCAGTGGCATCCACCGCGGCCAGATCGGCGCCCATCAAGAGGACCCCGCACGAGCGCGGCCGGCCTTGCACCGGACCGTTCCCCTCCATCCCCACAATGCCGTCCACGATGGCGAAGCTGCGCGGAAAGATCCGGTAGAGCTCCGCCACCGCCCGTCCGATGCCCACTTGGTGCAGGTGATTCTTGGGCCAGCCATAGAGCGCCCCGGGAACCACACCGAACAGGTTCTTCATCCCCAGCGTGACCCCTGCCCAGTGATGCGTCTTCATGCGCGCCACCGAAACCACCAGGTCGGCCGCGAGTGCCGTGCGCGACAGGTAGATCTCGCCCGAGCCCGCGAAGGGAGCCACGCGCGCGACGTCATCGCGATTGAGGTCGGTGAAGCGGTCTTCGAAGTTGCGGATCGCTGTGCGGTATCCGGCTTCCTCGGCCAGGTACAGCGCGTCGCGGCGATGCCCCGGCCCTTCGCCGATCCGCACCTCCGCCGCCTCCAGCCGCTCAAACAGTTCGACCGCCGCCGCCAGCACCTCGGCCTGCGTGTGGATTATGCCGCCCCGCTCGCATTCCACCAGGTTGGGTTTGAGCAGCACCCGTTTGCCGCGCGCCTCCAGGCCGCACGCCGCCGCGCCGCGCAGCAGGCGATCCAGCAGATCGTCTCGATAGGACGCCGCCCGCACAATCGCCACCGGCGCGCGTCGGGCCGGTTGTACGGCGCCTTTTCGGCAGGCCATCGTCCCACTCGCCGCCACAGCTACTCCCGCCTGTAACAACCGCCGGCGCGTCATGCGGCCGCCATGATCCGGTTCCACTGAATCGCCTCCACCGCGGTGACTAAGAGATCGCTCGCCGGGCCTGCTTCCCCCGGTTCCGGACGCTCGCCCCGATACTGCAACAGGCACGCCGCCAGCCACGCGCGCGCCAGCGGACTCTCCGTCTCGCACCACAGCCGCGCCACACGGTCGAGCATCTCGCCCCACCGGATCTCGGGATGCCCGTCAAGCGCCATCAGTGCCAGGGCAGTCGTTTCCGGTTGCGATGGCAGGTCCGCACCAAGCACGCGCCGATTTCCATAATTCCAGCCGCCATCGCGGCACCGCCGTTCCAGCAGCATCGCCTGTGCGCTGGCCACGCGATCCTTGAGACCGGCGTGTTCGCCGCGCCCCGCCACGCTGCGGAGCGCCATCAGCGCATGCGCCGTCGGCTCTACCCACGAGGATGTGCCCGCTTGCCAAGGCCACCCGGTGAACGCCGGATCGAACTCGACCGTCCGCGGACTCAGCCAGTGCGCCAGACGCGCGACTGCCCGCGTTTCCACGCCGCGCGTGGACAACAGCCAGTCGACACCCCGTCGCGTAGAACCCTCATAGATGCCCATGGCGGAGTGCAAAGTGACGACGAGCGACGTGGCCCAGTGGACTTCCCCGACTCGCGTGCAAGCCCGCCAGCCTCCTGCAGCAAGTTCCCAGCTACGAAGCAAACGGGACCCCTTCTCCACCGCCGCGCGCGCCTCAGGCGCCTCCGCGAGAGCCAGCAACGCGCAGGCCGTCGGCTCGAGCCACGACTCTTTGCCAGGGAAATACCCCCAGCCGCCATCGGTATTCTGCGCGGCCGCGATGGCAGCAAGACGGGATTGGGCACACGGCGCCATCCACCCTCACCTTCGGCAACCGAGCCCTAAAGAGCCGTCCGGCGAACATACGAATCGCGCTGCGTCATTCGCCTTAGATCACGCGTCGGCCGCTTCTCCTGCTTCCGCAACCTCCTGGGCCGGCTCCTGGGCCTCCTCGGGCGCCGGTTCGGCAACGGTCTCCGGCACAGCGTCACCCTGGGCAGCAGACGCTTCGGCCGATGCACCCTCCGCCTCGGGCGAAGCTTCGAGCTCTGCCTTCACCGCGTCAGCGGCGGAGCGCTGGCGTTTCGTCATCCGCACCAGCGCGCGCAACGCCTGGCTGCGAGCGTGCGGACTCGAATCCTTCAACAGCTGCTCGAGGACCGGCTTGAATTCGGCGTGTCCCGTGCGACCCATCGCAAACGCGGCCGCCGCCCGCGCCATGGGGTCCTCGGACTCGGCCATTCTAATCAGGCTCGCGACCACGTCGCGGGCACCCATCTTGTCGAGGCCGATCCAGGCATTGGCCGCGACACGGTGATGGTGGTCCCGCGATGCCTCCTTGAGAACCGCCTGTGCGGCATCGGAATCCTCACCCCACAAGCTCTCGACCGCGTTGGCGCGGACGCGCGCATCCGCCTCGCCCAGCCGGCCGCGCACCCACTCGGCATTGTGGCTGGTGCGGCCGTACAGCGTGGCCGCTTTCGACCGGACCTGCGCGTCCGGACTGCGCAGCAAGCTGACCAGCGGGAACAGGATGTGCCGGCTGGGCGGCAGCTCGTTCACCAAAGCGAGCACGCGGCGGGCGCGCACGATGTCGACATCGCGCACCGCGCCGCCATCGGTGGGAAAGCCCATATGCAGCAGCTTGATGTCCAGCATGGGGTCGTATGCCACCCAGCGCTTGGCGAAGGCAATCGCAGCCCCCAACGGCAACAGCCGCGCATCGATGAGGCTGCCGAACAGCACCGGGTTCCCCCACAACAACTCCATCAGGTAATCGGCTCCCGGACCGGTAGAGTTGGCCTTCAGAATGCGGCACGCCGCGCGCAGGAACCCCGGCGGGTCTTTCTCGAGACGGCGCCGCATGTCGCGCTTGAACATGGCGGAACTGGATTGAAAGTCATCCACCAGCCCTTGCAGAAAGACGTCTTCCTCTTCGCCCGTGTCCGGCACCTGGACGGCCTTCACGTACTCACCGACGAGCTGCTTGACTGGCACATCCATGGTGATGCGTGTCCCGTTTGGCTTATCGGCAAAACGGGGCGAAACTTGAACGCAGCCGGCATCCCTTTCTGCTCTACGCCTGCGTGAAATACCGCGCTGGCTTCTGTTACCATCCAGGTTTCCAACCCATGAGCGAATCCCCTTCCCCGGCTACCCTGCTGGAGCTGCTGAACGCCGCTCCGGGCCATCAGATCGCGCTGGTTGTGCCGGAATCCGGTGCTTCCATCACTTACGAATCCCTACGCGAGCAAGTGCTCGGCGCGGCTCGGGCCTTCACGCGCGCGGGCATCAAGCCAGGCGAGCGCATCGCCATCGCGCTCGCCAACGGGCCGGCGGTGATCGTGTCGTTTCTCGCGGCTTCGATTGCCGGGACGGCCGCACCGCTCAATCCGGCCTATCGCTACGACGAGTTCTGCTTCTATCTCGAGGACACCAACGCGCGCCTGCTCGTGGCTCCGGCCGAAGGGGCGGACGACGTGCGCCGCGCCGCCACCGAGCGTGGCATCCCGATCCTGACCGTCGAGACCAGTGCATCAGGAGCGGTCAGCTTTCCAGGTGCTCCGGCCGGCGCAACGGTCCCGACACCCGCGCCCGAGGATGTGGCGCTCATTCTGCACACCAGCGGCTCGACCGGACGGCCCAAACGCGTGCCGCTGCGGCACATCAACCTGGCGCTCTCGGCCCGCAACATCGTCAACACCTACCAGCTCTCGGCCCGCGACGTCTCGCTTTGCCTGATGCCGCTATTCCACGTTCATGGCCTGGTGGCCTCGACGCTCTCGACACTGCTCTCGGGAGGAACGGTGGTGGTGCCGGCGCGCTTCAACCCGCTCTCGTTCTGGCGCACGGTGCGCGACTCACATGCCACCTGGTACTCCGCCGTGCCGACGATTCATCAACTCATCCTGGCGCGCTCAGCGAGCGGCGCGAAATCGCCCGATGCCCAGTCGCTGCGGTTTATCCGCTCGTGCAGTGCGCCTCTACCCGTGGAAACCGCGGAGAAGCTCGAGACCCTGGTCGGCGTTCCCGTGCTCGAAGCTTACGGTATGACCGAGGCGTCGCACCAAATGGCTTCGAATCCTCTACCGCCGAGCGCGCGCAAGTTCGGGACCGTGGGACGAGCCACCGGGATTCAGATCGCCATCATGAACGACGCAGGCGAACTGCTGCCGGCGGGCGGCAAAGGCGAGGTCGTATTGCAGGGGCCGAGCGTGATCGAGGCTTACGAGAACAATCCGGAAGCCAACGTGAAGTCGTTCACCAACGGCTGGTTTCGCACCGGTGACGAAGGCATCTTGGACGACGAAGGCTACCTGCGGCTCACCGGACGGATCAAGGAACTGATCAATCGCGGCGGCGAGAAGATCGCGCCGCGTGAGATCGACGAGGTGCTGCTCACGCATCCAGCCATCGCGGAAGCCGTGTGCTTCGGGATTCCGCATCCGACCTGGGGCGAGGAAGTCGCGGCGGCGGTGGTGCTCCGCGAAGCGGCGACGGAAGCCGAACTGATCGCGTACTGCCGCGAGCGGCTGGCGGATTTCAAGTGCCCCAAGAAGCTTTACATCGTCAAGTCCATCCCGCGCACCGCGACCGGTAAGGTGCAACGGCTGAATGTCGCGGCTGAGCTTGCCGGGGCCCGTGGATGAAGTTCGCCGTTGCCGGCGCCGGCGCCATCGGGGCCTTCGTGGGGGCGAAGATGGCGCGCGCCGGGTACGACGTCACGCTCTTTGCACGCGGCGCGCATTGCCGGGCCATGCAGGAGCGCGGCGTGCGCGTGCTAAGTTCCGAGGGCGATTTCGAAGCACGGCCGCGCGTGGTGGATTCGCTCGATGCCGTCGGGCCGGTGGACGTCGTGTTCCTGGCGGTGAAGGCGCACAGTCTGGCTTCGCTCGCGCCGCAGTTGCCGCTGCTTTTCCACGACGAGACGACCGTCGTGAGCATGCAGAACGGCATTCCGTGGTGGTACTTCGCGGGCGAGGAGCGGCTGGAAGCGGTGGATCCGGGCGGTGTGATCTCGTCGGCGGTCGCGGCGCGGCGGGTGGTGGGCTCGATCGTCTATCTCTCGACCGAGATCGTCGAGCCGGGTGTCATTCGCCACAACGAAAGCACGCGGATCACGCTCGGCGAGCCGGATGGCGTGCGCAGCGAGCGATGCCGGGCGATTTCGGAAACGCTGGCACGCTCCGGACTGCGGGCGCCCATCACCACGCACATCCGCCAGGAAATCTGGGTGAAACTGATGGGCAACATCGCGTTCAACCCGATCAGCGCGTTGACAGGCGCGACGCTGGTCCGTATCGCGCGTCATCCGGAAGCCTCGCAGCTGGTGCGCGCCATGATGGCCGAAACCGAGGCGGTCGCTCGCAGACTCGGGATCGAGATGCCGATCACGATCGACCAGCGCATCGCCGGCGCGGAGAAGGTGGGGGAGCACAAGACCTCGATGCTGCAGGATCTCGAAGCCGGCCGCACTTTGGAGCTGGATGCTATTGTGGGAGCAGCGCTCGAGCTGGGCGAGCGGCTGGGAGTGCCGATGCCGCATACGAGAGCGGTTTACGCGTGCGCCCGATTGCGCGAGAGTACTTCGCGTTCGTCGAGCTAGTGGTTTTCCATCGCTTGCGCGCTCCTCGGCTTTTGTGATAGACCATCCACATCGGAGGTGCTTCCATGCACACCAGCGCCATTCGGGGAATGGCTACGGGGATTCTTCTTGCATCGTGTTTGATCCTGATTTCGTGCGCGGGCTCCAGTGGTCCGGAACCGGGAACGCCGGCGTTTTACTGGGCGGCGGCGCAGGAGACGTTTGGCACAAAGGACTACGTCAAGACGGTCGAGCATCTGGAAAAGATCGTGGCCACCGACAACGAGTACACAGCGCGAGCGCGGCCATGGCTGCTGGTGATGACTTCCGGGATGACGCGCGGCTATATGGATCTGGCCGACAACTTCGAGGCGGGAGGCCGCGCCAACAAAGCTAATCCCACCGACTTCCGCCGGTCGACCAACACGTACCGCGGGCAGGCCGACCGGTTGGCGATCGAGTTTGCCGAGACCTTCGCCAAGTTCGAACAGGGCAAGGACGATCCGATCGCCATCGCGTTCCCGTTCCCGACGGGCAATGCCGCGCCGGTGATGGAGCTGACGAAGGCATCCACGGGCGTGCTGCTGGCGCCGGCGGAAGTCGAGTCCGCGGAACGGCGCGCGATCGCTCGCGGAGTGTTGCTGCAGGCGTCAGCCGCAGTGGGCGCTCCCGATGATGTGGCCAAGGCACAGGAGCTTTTCAAATCGCCCACGCTCACCGTACCGCGCGCGACTTTCGTCACGCTCATGGCCAGCACGCTGTTCGACGAATCGAAGCTCTACGGCATGCGGCAGATCGACAAGCCGGACCGCGTGAAGATCTTCTGCACGCGCGCGCTCGACGCGCTGAAGACGGTACCCGAGACCAAGGAGACCAAGGACCTCAGCACGAAGATTACGAAGAGCATGAAGTCGACGTAGCGGGACGGCGAGGCGTGCCTCGCCACTACACCGCTATCGCCCTAACGATTCGAGGTAGTGCGCTATGGCCTCGATGCCCCGGTAGAAGTTCGGCAGGTGAAACTTCTCGTTGGGCGCGTGCAGATTGTCGTCCGGCAGGCCGAAGCCCAGCATCACGCTGGGTATGCAGAGGAACTGGTCGAACAGGCCGACGATGGGAATCGAGCCGCCGGAGCGGATGTAGACCGTCTCTTTGCCAAACGCTTCGGTCATGGCTTGCGCGGCGGCGCGGATGAACGGGTTGTCGGGATTCACGAGCGACGGTCCGGCCGAGTGGATCAGCTTGAACTCCGCGGTGACGCCTTTGGGCGCGGCTTTGCGTACGGCCTCTTTGATCTGAGCGGCTGCTTCATCGGGGCGCTGATCGGCTACGAGGCGCGTGCTGATCTTGGCGACGGCGCGCGCAGGGATCACGGTCTTGGCGCCTTCGCCGGTGAACCCGCCGCGAATGCCGTGCACTTCGAGCGTGGGCCGCGCCCATAGCCGCTCGAATAGCGGCACGTTCGGCTCGCCCACCAGTTCCTTGGCGCCCATTTCCTTGGTGGTGTAGTCAGCCACGTCGAAGGGCAGCCGAGCCCACGCTTCGCGCTCCTTCGGGCTAGGCGGTGTCACGCGATCGTAGAACCCGGCGATGAGGATGTGGCCGTCACGATCCTTCAGCGCAGTGAGGATCTCGGCGATGGCCTGGATTGGATTGGGCGCGGCGCCGCCATAGACGCCCGAGTGGAGGTCGTGATTCGCGCCTTCCACGTGCAGCTCACCGTAGACGATGCCGCGAAGGCCGGTGGTGATGGTCGGCAGCTCAGGAGCGAACATCTCGGTATCGCAAATCACGGCGGCATCGGCCTTCAAGCGTGCCGGCTTGCTGCTCACGTACTCTTCGATGTGCTCCCCGCCGCACTCTTCTTCCCCCTCGACGAGGAACTTCACGTTCACCGGCAGGCGTCCCTTGCTCTTGAGCAGCCCCTCAACGGCTTTCATCAGGATGTACGTCTGGCCTTTGTCGTCGGAAGAACCGCGGGCGAAGATGTCATCGCCGCGGACGGAGGGCTCGAAGGGCGGCGACTTCCATTCGTCGAGCGGATCGGGCGGTTGGACGTCGTAATGCCCGTAGAGCAGCAAGGTGGGCTTACCGGGCGCGCCGGCCCATTCGGCGTAGACGAGAGGGTTTCCCTTCCCTTCGATCAACTCGCTCGCAAGGCCCGCCTCGCGCAGCTCATCACGCACGAACTCGGCGGCGCGGCGAATATCCGGCTTGTGCTCAGAGAGCGTGCTGATGCTCGGGATGCGCAGGAAAGCTTCCAGGCCTTCGAGAAACGCCTGGCGGTTCTGCTCGTAGTAGTTCATAGCGGATGCTATTACTGTATCGCGGCGGAGCGCTGCTTACTTGCGGAGCCAGGCAAGCGCGGCGAGACCCGCCAGGCTGAGCGCGAGCATCCACGCACCGAGCCTGACGCTCGCGGGGCGGTAGCGCATCTCGATGCGGTGGGAACCGGCGGGGACTTCGACGCCGCGAATGGCGGTGTCGGCTTCCCAGAGTTTGGCGAGCTGCCCGTCGACGGTGGCGTTCCAACCCGGAAACCAGTTGTCGCTCAGGATGACCATGCCCTGGCACTGCATGGTAGCCTCAAGCGTGACGCTGTTGAACTGGGTGCGCACCAACGCCGCCTGGTCGTCGCCCGCGCATGCGGTCAGCTTCGGCGCCTCGCCGAGGAAGAATGCCTGGCGCCGCGGATCGAATTGCGGGCTCTCAAACACCGGCGCGATCTGGCTCTCGGACGAAATCGCGAAGGCCTGGTGAACGGTCCACACGCGCGGCAGCGCACCTGGGTTTTCGTACGCCTTCATGCCGCTCTGAAACTGGTGGACCTCGACCTGGTCGGCATCGCGTGGCGAGCGGCTGATCCAGTACTTCGTCCCGAAGAGATTGCGCGTGCGTTCACTGTCAAACCCGAGACGAATGAGATGCTCGGGCAAGCTGGCGGTATAGCCGCCATAGACGTCGACGCCGTACCAATCGCCGTAGTTGAACGGGATCTCGCGCGAGTCGACCTTGATGCGAAACGGCCCGGGCTGCGCTTTGACCCATGGCAGGATATCCTGGTTCTCCGAGAACTGGTGCAGAAACAGTGCGCGGTTCTTCTCTAGGCGGTGCGCGAAGCCGTAGCCGGTGACATTGCCGAGGTCCATCAACAGCAGCAGCAGACACGAGACGCCCATCGCCGTGGTTCCCAGGCTGTGTCTGTGATACGCCAGGATGAGCGCGCCGACCAGGAGAGCAACCAAAGCGACCATGACGACGCGATCGTCATGATCCATGTGAAGCTGCTTGCTCAACATGACGGCGAGCATCAGAGTCATCATCAGGGCACCGGCGGAGACGGCCCAGATGCCGATGCGGCGCGGCCAGCCGGATTCGGGATGCGCGGCGAGGCCATCGAATCCATAGGCTGTCAAGATCGCGGCGCCGAAGTTGAAGAGGAACACGGCCATGGCGGGCGTGCGCGCCTTCTCGATGAGCGGCAGCACGGCGTATAGAAACCCATGGAAGACGTCCTGGTGGCCGAGCGAGAAGAACAGGCCCGCAAGCGCGAGAACCAGCAGCACGCGCACGCGAATGTCGCTCCACCAGAGCGCGATGCCCAGGCCCGCAAGCGCCAGAATGACGAAGCCGACATAGGGATCCACTTCGACGTGGACGCCGGGAAGAATCATCCCGAAGATGGCCCACAGGTTGAGATCGTGATCGCGATGGATGATGTACGGCACGATGTCATTCCAGCGAAGCGGGTCGAGCGGGCTCACCCAGCGCCGGGCGAGCTTGCCGTACTCGTAGGCGGGCAGAACCTGGAGCGCGCCTGTCAGCGCGAGAAAGACGGCGCTGACGGCGGCCAGCGGCGGCACGTTCCAGTGGATGCGCTTGCCGCGGAACAGGAAGAACAGCCAGACGCCGATCGTCGCGTAGGTGAGGAAGATGGGGACCTGATGATGTCCGGCAAGCCAAGACATGCCGAGGAAGAAGCCGGAGAGCGCCGCACTCAACAGCGGTCGCCGCCCACGCACGGCCCGGAACAGGAACAGCAGAACCAGCGGCGCCCAGATGATGCCGTTCAGCATCTGCGGCCAATCGGTGTTCCCGACCTCGCCGGCCAAAGCGAACGCCGTGCCGCCGATCAACGAGGCCAGGCGGCTGCGGTCGAGATCGCGGCACAGCCAGTAGGCGAACAGCGCCGCGAGCGCGTGGATCAGAGCTACGTACCAGTGGAGATAACTGCGGCGGATCAGGCCGTTCTTCATCGGGAGCGAGTACAGGATCCAGTTGAGCGGGTACGCGGAGCCGGGCTGCGCTTGGCCGATGAGTGACTGGCCGCCCCAAAGGTACGGATCCCACGACGGAAACTCACCGCGATGGAACGCCAGGGCCTGCACGTTTTGCCACGGCATGACCTGGTTCGCCATGTCGGGGCTTTCGAGCCACGTGAACTGGCTGGTGAGCGTAAGCTTCCAGTAGAAGCCGATGATGATGAACACCAGAAGGACCGGCGTCCCGACCTTATAGATGATGCGCTGTACGGTAGTGCTCGGAGCGGCTTCGGCGTGAGCGGGCGTTGCGGTGTCCATTCCCAGGTATCAGGCTATAACGCGGCGATGAGCTTCGCCAATAGCGCCGTGCGGTCGGCGATGCGATTCACCAGGATGCTCTCATTCACGGCGTGCGCGCCCTCACCGACGCCGCCCAGGCCATCGAGCGTGGGAATGCCGAGCGCCGCGGTCAGGTTGCCGTCCGAGCCGCCGCCCGTCATCGATTCCTCGAGCCTCACGTCGAGATCGCGCGCCAGTTGCTGCGCGGTGCGAAAGAGCTGGACAACGCCAACGGAGCGCTCCATGGGCGGCCGGTTGAGCCCGCCTTTGATCTCGAGCTTGCAGCGCTTGTCGACCGGCTTCAACGAGCGAAACTTGCGATCGAGGGGTTCGGCATCGCGCAAGCGCGGCACGCGGATATCGACGACGGCGCTCGCTTCCGCAGCGACTACGTTCGAGCGGGAGCCACCGGCGATCAGGCCGGGATTGACGGTCACGCCGCGCTTCAGATTCGTGAATGCCGCGACGCGTTCGATCTGTCGGGCTAGCTCGACGATGGCGCTAGCTCCGGCGGAAAAATCCACACCGGCGTGGGAGGCGCGGCCATGCACGCGGATGGTGTAATCGCCCACGCCTTTGCGGGCGGTCTTCAGCTTGCCTTCAAGACCCGTGCCGGGCTCGAGCACCAGCACCGCTTTGGCACGACGGGCGGTCTCCTGGGTCAAGGTACGAGAGGAATCGCTCCCGACTTCTTCATCGGAATTGACCAGCAGCTTCACGCGGCTGCGCACGGGGATGTCGAGGTCGCGCAGCGCGCGCACGGCAAACAGGAAGAATGCGATGCCCGATTTCATATCGAGCACACCCGGCCCCCAGAGGCGGCCATCCGATTCGCGGAATGGCATGCCGGCGAGCGTACCCATGGGCCAGACGGTATCGGAATGAGCGAGCGCGAGGATCTCGCCTTTCTTTCGCGCCGGACCGGGCACGGCAAACTCGCACAGCAGATGCTTACCGAAGTTTCCGCCGGGGAACGTTTGCACACTGGCTTCGAGCTTCATTTCAGCGGCGAGCAGATCCACGAAGCGGTCAACCGCGCGCGGATCATCGGAGGGAGATTCACACTCGACCAACCGGCGGATCAACGCGACGATGGCCGGCTGCTGCGATTGAACGTGAGCGAGGACGGGATCCAAGGGCCTATGATAACTTGCCGGGCACGAGTCACGTTTCCCAGATGACTTCGCGGGCGCTGAATGCATGCCACTCGACGGCAGCGGGCGGCGTCCAGGCGGGATCGCCACCGTGCTTCCGCATGTAGAACTGCGCGTTGACGACGGCCTTCAGTTTGGCGTCATCGAGACCGAACTCGCTGGGAGGCATGATGACCTTCGCGCCCGCGCGCTTATCGAACAGGCGCATGGTCCAGAGGCCGTCGGGGCTGCGCTCGATTTCAACCGTGAGCGGCGGAAGCTCGGCGAGGCAAGACGTGATCATTCGACGGTGATCTCACCCACATCGTACCAGCCGTCGTCCTGGCGGCCTTCGATCGCCAGTCGAATCGCAGGCGTCTGCGTACGCGGGTCGAGCAACGCCACGCGCAAGTGATAAGAGCCGGCCGGCAAATCATCGGGCACGTAGAGCGGGTCATCGAAGACAGCATCGCCCGGGAGCCAGCGGCGGACATCGGCCGAGGTACGGATCACACCACTTCGCGCCGCAGAGTGCAGCTCAAGCGCGAGGGTGTAATCACGATACACGGGAGCGGCTCCGGCGTTCAGCCACCACATGTGGAACATCGCCATTTGGCCGGCATGAACGGTGCGCGGATACTCGAGGCGGCGCAGAATGAACCGGTACCCGATCTGCTTCTGAAACTCGTCGAAGGCGGACTTCCATTCAGACGGAATCGCCGTGGACTTGATGTTGACCGATGTCGCGTGCCAGCGCAGCGCCTGGTCGAAGATGTAGGGCAGAGTGAATCCCCACTCTTTCCAGGCGATCGGCGTGCCGCAGGTTTCCAGGGACACTGGGCTGCGCTGCCAGGCATCCTGGGCGTGCGCCTTCACGACCTGTTGCGGGTAGAGGTCGAGCATGTGTGCGAAGGTCTGGTGGCCGGGGCGGCCCATATCGCCCCAGCAGTCGAGGCGCCAGCCGGCGCCGCGATGCACGGCGTAATCGAGCGCCTTCAGCTCATCGAAGTTCATCAGCAGCGGCGTGCGCGTGAAAGCATCGAAGTATTGATCGATGAGTTGCTGCTGCACGGGCCACTCAGGCGGATACGGTCCCCAGCCCTCGCCCCAATAGCCGAACGTCGAGACATCGACGGAGTCGAGATAAGGATGACCGTCGTAGCGCTGGCCGGCAGCGGCCACGACGTCACCCCATGACTTGATGTAGAAGGGATCGCTCGAATCGGGAGACCAGATATCGCCGTCTTTATCGCCGGGCTTGTTGGCGCGTCGCGCGCCGGAGCTTTGATACCAGGCGGGCAGCGGGTGGCGCTCATCGTACGGCATGAGGCGGATGGCGAGAGTCTGGTGATGCTGGCGTGCCTGGTCGAGGGCGAGGTCGATGATGTCCCAGCGGTAGTGACCGCGCTCGGGCTCGATCTGTGACCAGAACCAGCGAAGGTAGGCGATGGAGGTATCGGGAAAGTCGGGCCGGCTCGCGGACGGCGGAAGCTTGGCTTCGGGGCCGACCTCAGACCATTGGCGGCCGGGGTTGATGGCGTCCCCGTTGAAGCGCTGAAAGGTCGTAATGCCCATGCCGGGATTCACCAGGATTTCGTGGATCTCCCGCGGGCGGACGACGATGTTGGCGGACTGCGGCCATAACAGGCTCGTACCAGCGGCGAGCAACACGGGCCACCGTAGGTTGTGCATGGCTTGCAACATAACATAAACTCCGAGCCTTGATAATCCACGCTGCCGTTGCTACGATCAAGATCCTCAGGGATCGACCGATGTCGAATTTGGCCGCTGGAGGAAATTCGAGATCGCAGGAGCTTCTGGCGGGAATCGTATGAGCGCTCCCCTGCCCGCCGATTTCCTATCCAGCGGAAACCACGTGTTGCAGTTCATTCTGGACAACATGGGTGACGGCGTCACGGTGGTGGATGCACGCGGCAAGTTCGTCTTGCGAAACGTCGCGGCGCAGCAGCTGGCCGGTGTCAGCGCGCAGCACCAGACGCTCGCGGAGTGGTCCCACGCATGCGGCGTGCGCCTGCCGGATGGGGTGACTCCGTATCCGATAGAGCAGTTGCCGACCGCGCGCGCGCTTCTCGGCGAACGAGTGGACGGCGCCGAGGTGTTCGTCCGTCACGAGCATGCGCCCGAGGGGAAGTGGGTGAGCGTAACGGCGCGGCCGTTCGTTGACGAACAAGGCCGCACCGTTGGAGCGGTTTCCATTTATCGCGATCTCACGCGACGCAAACACGCCGAGCAGGCGCTGCTGGCCTCGGAAAAGCGCTATCGAATGCTGTTCGAGAAGAACCTGGCAGGCATTATCCGCACCACGCTGCAGGGACGGATTCTCGAATGCAATGAAGCATACGCGCGCATGTTGGGTTACGAGTCCAGCGCCGAACTGCTCAGCGTCAACGTGGAGGATCTGTACCAGGAACCGGCGGATCGTCCCAAGCTGATCGATCGTTTAAAACAGCAGAAGATCCTCACGCAGCAGGAAGTCTGCTTCCGGCGAAAGGATGGGAGCCCGGTCTGGATTCTGACCAACATGAACCTGGTGGAATCGGATGAGCCGGGCGAATTTACGATCGTCGGCACGACGTTCGATGTCACGGAACGCAAGAGCTCACGCGAAGAGCTGCGCCTGAGCCGCCAGCGCTTCGCGGCCTTTATGCGTCATCTGCCCGGCGTGGCGTTCATGAAGAACCGCGACGGGCGGTATGTCTTCTACAACGAAGCAGCGCAGGGGCTGTTTCACATCGACCCTGCCGATTTCCTTGGCAAGACGGACCATGAGGTGTGGCCTTGCGAGTACGCAGACCGCCTGGTCGCAAACGATGAAGAGGTATTGCGCACGAAATCGCTCGTGGAGGCGGTGGAAGCAGTGCCACACAAGCAGGGCGTCCACCACTGGCTGATTTACAAGTTCCCCATCGTGGATGAGAAGGACGAAGTGCAGTTCATCGGCGGGATGGGGATCGACATTACGGAGCGGCGGCAGCTCGAGGATCAGCTTCGGCAATCGCAAAAGATGGAAGCGGTGGGGCGGCTGGCGGGCGGCGTGGCGCACGACTTCAACAATCTGCTCACGGTGATCTCGGGCTACGGCGACATGATCATGCGCGGTCTCGCGCCGGACGATCCGCTGCACGGGTGTATCGAAGAGGTGCTGAAAGCCTCCAGCCGCGCGACGAGCCTGACGAATCAGTTGCTGGCCTTCAGCCGCCGCCAGGTGATCCAGCCGAAGATTCTTGACCTGAACATTCTGGTCGCCAACATGGATCGCATGTTGCGGCGCGTGATTGGCGAACACATCGAACTGGAAACGGTGCTCACGCCCGGCTTGGGCAGCGTGAAGGCGGATGCGGGCCAGCTCGAGCAAGTGATCATGAATCTCGCGGTGAATGCGCGCGACGCCATGCCGGAGGGCGGACGGCTCTTCATCCGAACGGGAAACGTGGACGTGCCGCACTCCTCGCGGCTGCATGCGGATGTAAGGCCCGGATGCTATGTGCGGCTAACGGTGGCCGACACCGGCAAGGGAATGGACGCGGAGATCATGGTCCATCTCTTCGAGCCGTTTTACACGTCGAAAGCCACCGGCAAAGGAACGGGTCTCGGTCTGTCGACCGTGTACGGAATCGTCAAGCAGAGCGGCGGCGAGATTGTGGTGGAAAGCGAACCAGGCAGCGGCGCAACATTCCACATCTATCTGCCGAGAATCGCCGGAGCACTGGATGCAGCCCATCCGGCGAGAATGCAGCCGGCGGTTCGCGCGGGCACGGAGACGATCCTGCTGGTGGAGGATGAGCCCGGCGTGCGGCAACTGGTGCGAGAGATGCTGCACCGGTTGGGATACACCACGCTCGAAGCAGGCGGCGGCGCTGAGGCGCTGAGAATCTTCGAGCAGCACAGAGGCGGCATCGATCTGCTGCTGACTGACGTCATCATGCCGCAGATGAGCGGCCGCGACCTGGCGGAGCGCCTGCGATCAGTGCAGCCGGCGCTCAAGGTGCTCTATATGTCCGGTTACACCGACGACATGCTGGCGCACCACGGGGTACTCGAGCCGAACGTCTACCTTCTGCCCAAGCCGTTTGCTCCCGATGAGCTGGGAGCGAAGCTGCGCGAGGTGCTGGACACCGCAACGAGCAAGGGCGCCGACGCGTGACGCGCGGAGAAATCGCCGCCCTTTACCTCGCCGGGTAGGGAGTCTGGTACCCTTTCGCGTCCCACCACAGAATGCGATTCAGCACGTCGGAGCGGACATCATCGGGATGCGACCAGTTCATGGCGAGCGATTGGCGCGCGGCCCACAGCCGTTTGCCGTCCAGTGCAGCGAGCGGCGGATTCATTTCGTCCAAAGCAATCCGCGCGGGCAAGCACTGATAGGACGCTGCGTCGGCGTCTGGTGTGAAGATGCTGGTCATGGCGCGAGCCGCGGAAGCATAGCGGGTGCGCGGCGGGATCTCGAAGATGTCCTGGATGGTGCGCACGAGACTGGTGTGGGTATAGAGGTTGGAATCGACCACGCCGCGCCGGATGTGCGGGCCGATGGCCAGCGCCACGGTGCGATAGCCATCTACATGATCGAAACCATCCTGCGCATCGTCTTCGACGACGAGAATGAGGCTCTCCGGCCAGAAGCGGCTCCTGGAAATGGCCTCGACGATGCGCCCGAGAGCGAGATCGTTATCGGCGACCATTGCGCGCGGAGTTGGCGAGCCGGGCCGCGTGCCGTTGGTATGGTCCTCGTTCAAATGGATCACGGAGATGTTCGCCAACGCTCCGCTCTTTTCGCCTGCGGCGAATTCCTGAAGAAACTCGTCGGCGCGCATTTGATCGGGGATGCTGGTGGAGCTGAATGGGTAGCGTGCGCTGATGATCTTCGTCAGCGCGGGTACGCCGCTGCGCGTGCCGACTGCGTTCTGCCACTTCCCTTCCTTGTAGAGCTTCCAGTATTCGCTCCAACTCAACAGGTCGCGCTCATTCATGTCGATCACGTTTTGCGTCGCCGGATCCCAGCGCGCAGGCAGTCCGAATTCGCCGTAGACGCGGACATCGAGCGGACGCTTTGCCGATTGCCAGAAGAAGCCGGCGGGGGAAACGGTGAGCGCATCCGCCATGTTCCAGGCATAACCGCGCGGCGAGGAGGCGAAGGCGCGCTCCACGTAATCGCTGACAAAAGCCTGCATGAGCCACTGATGGCCGTCGAAGCTGATGGCGCCGCCGGTGTGGAAGTTGTCGAGCAGCACGTAGCGCTCGGCCAGCGCGTGGTGATTCGGCGTAACCTCGCGGCCGTAGACGCAGAGTTTCGGATCGCTGTTGCCTTTGCCGATATCGCCGAGGACTTGATCGTACGTACGGTTCTCTTTGATGACGAAGAAGACGTGACGAATACCGAGCGAGGAGAGGTTCGCCACGCCGCCTGCAGGTTCGAAGCGCGGGCTGTTGGCGGCACGGACTTCGCGCATCCCGGCGGCGAGTTGCGCCTCCGCCGGCGCCGGAATACGCAGTAGCGAGCCCTCGTATTGGCGGGAATTGAACGTGCCGTCGCCGACCGCGGTGTTGGCGACGCCTTTGACGGTGATGACGTGCAGCGCGCCGGCTTCGTCGACGGCGATTCCCGAGGGAAACCATGCAGTCGGCAATGCACCGGCCAGTTTCCACTGCCCGGCATCTTTGCGGACGACGGCGATGGCGTTGTTCCCGCCGCAGGCAACATAGATCGAGTGGCCATCAGGCGCGAATGCAACGGCGATGGGCTGACTGCCGAGCGTTCCTTCGGGCCAGGTGGGAATCTTGAGTTCCGTGGATTGCAGGGAATCGGTATCAAGCAGCGAGAGGGAATCGGAGTGACCGTTGGCCACGGCCAGGAGCTTGCCATCAGGGCTCAGCGCCAATCCGGACGGCGCAAGACCCACGGAGATTTCACGCGTGGAAGAGTCGCTGGTGTTGATGACCGTCACGGTTCCCGTAGCCGATGAACCGGTGACGGCGTCGGACACCACCATGGAGCCGCTGCTCGGCGCGGTGGTATCGGATGGCGCGGGCCGGCGGCCGCCGCGATTGGTCACGAACACGCGCGCCGGTGTTACCGCGACGCCGAAGGGCGCGATGCCAACCGCGATCTCGCGCTGCATCTGGCGCGATGCGGTGTCGATGACGGCCAAGGTATTGTTGCGGCTTAACGCGACGTAGGCGGTTTTGCCATCGGCCGAAAAGGCGATGCCCGCGGGGACCGGATGGCCGGGGAGCGAGATCCTGTCGCTGCCAGTAACGGCACCGGTCTCGGACAACTCTGTGATCAGCAGGCTATCGGGACCGCTGCGTGTGGTCTCGCTCGCCCAAAGCTCGCGATCGCCAGGCCGAAAGGCAATTCCCGCGTAGGATGTGGCGCGCGAACGGATGTCGGCCAGCGAAGCACCGCTCGTGCCGTCGCGCAGCAACACGCTGCGCCAGTTGAGCACGGCGAGCAGCCGCTTGTGCGAGTCAAACGCGAGATCCACGGGACGGCCTTTGATGACCGCCTGCTCGCCCCAGGGGCGCAGCAGTTGGCTCGACGGCAGCAGGTAGAAGCCTTCGCCCTGCAAACCGATATGCGCGTTGCTTTGGAGAATGGAGAATAGACCACCCTCCGCACCGATGAGCACAGCCGCCACGGCAAAGCCGGAGACAATCAGCAGTCGTCGCATGGGAATACCGCCAGCGTAGCAGTTTCGCCGTTACGGAATCGTTAAGTCTATTGACTGGCAGGCTGATCGAGACGCAGACGCGCGAGCGTACCGCTCATACTCAACTGGCGGGAGCCGTTCGAGACCTGAATGAGCAGACGGCCCTCGTCGTCCATGCCACCGCGGCCCAGATAGAGTTCGTCGCCCGCCGGCATGCGGAGTTCCGTGAAGCGGAGACGCGGTGCACTCTTCTCCCATGAGAATGCGTAGCAGCCGGAGACGGAATCGAACTGGTTGAGCGGTGCGTCGTCAAACGACTGCCCCGTGAAGGAGCCTTCCGATCGCAGGTTGGCAAGGAGCGCCGGGCCCGTACCGCTGGTGTCGAGCGAGGCGTCCGCGTCATAGGTGCCGCCATTCCATTCCACCGATTGGAGGCGCCCTGCCAGGTGGTAAACGGGATCGTTGCCGCGCAGATCGATGTTGAGACGTCCGGCTACGGTTCCGTTTTCCAAAGTGCCCGTGATATCGGCGAGGGTGGCTGTGGTGCCGTTCCAGATGAGCCGCGCGCGAACCTTCTGCAAATCGACGGCCGCGAGATGCAACGCGTCCACCGCCAGAGCGCCGTCGACGTGCTCGTCGCGGAGCCAATCGGGAATCGCCACGCGACCTAGCCCGAGCGCCCGCGCGAAGAGCCCACGATTGCGTTCGAGCGTGGGCAGAAGCAGTGTTTCGAGCTCCACCGCGTCGACATTCGCCGCCGAAATGCGCACACGGTGCGGGCGGACGGCTCCCGGCTCGTAGTGATAATCGGCCAGTGCCGTGAGATGGCCGGCGGTGATACGGGCCTTTTCCAGTGTCACGCGCGCACCGTCGAGCCGCGCATGCGCGGATTGGATGCGAAGTGGCACGGCAAAGCCGGGCAGCGGAAGCGTCACGTTCTGCAACTGGAGCGAGCCGGACCACTCGCCAGCGCTGCCGGGCTGGTATTGGTACCGCAGTGCGCCTTTCCAAATACCCGACTGCACTTTTTCAAGAATCGGCACGGCCGCGAGCGCAGCCTGAGTTTTCAGGCCTTCGACCTTCATGGAATCGGTTGCGATGTTCAGATCAAAGCTGCCAGCCCCGAGCTCGTAAGCGGCCTCGATCCGCGCGAGATCGTCACCGCTGGTGCGCGCCAGAGCCGCCGGCAGACGCACGTGCGGGCCGTCGAACAGCAGCGCGGCCTGCTCAAACCGAATGGGTGCCGAGTTGGGTATGGTAACAGCGGCATCGCGAAACGCCAACTGCCCTTGCCAGCTTCCCTGCTCCGAGAAACCGATGGCGCCGTCGAGCGTGCCCGCCATCTGTAGCCCATCGGGAAACTGCGCGCCCAAGTGCCGGGCCAGTTGCAGCAGCGGCTCGATCTGAAAGCGATTCCAGTTGAACGCGACGCCCCAATGTGGATTCGAAAGATAGTCAGCCACACGAAAGCGGATGGCGAGCGGCGGAGCTTCCTTTGCGGCCGAATGCGAATCGAGCTCCAGACGCTCGCCCGGCAAATTGAGGCGGCCTTCGAATTCAAACGGCCAACCGGTGCCGTGCTGCGGCAGCAGGTCCCAACGGTGGACATCTTCGACATTCATGGCGCCGTTGATATGGAGGTCGGAGAGCGGTCCCGCCAGCTTGGCGCGGGCCGTGACCTCCCCGTGCACGCCGATGTCATGTCCGTATATCAGGCTGATCATCTCGCTGACGGCGCTGCGTTCAAGCTGCACGTTGAGATCGAGCTTTCCCGCGGGACGCCATGCGCCGTAGGCCGTCAAGCTGCCGAAGCCGCGCGCGGGACGATCGGTGCGCGCGGGCTCGCCAGAGAACTGCACCCGCCAAGCGCCTTTGGCGCTATTGGGCGGCGAGATGTCGAGATCGGCGTTCATGATGTAGAACACCGACTTGGTGTTGCCGAATTTGAAATTGATGCGTCCTGACCGCACGTGCAGGTCGGGCAGCGTTTCGAACTTGGTGGTGTGCAGAAGCTTCGCGAAATCCCATGCGGCGCCCGGTCCTGCATCGACGCGAGTTAGATTGACGATGGCGTCGTCGAGACGCAGAGATGTGAATTCCAGGCGGCCCAGCATCAGTGGCACGAGACGCGGGCGCGCTTTAAGAGCCTCGACGTAAGCAAATGGCTCCGCACCGTAGG
>Ga0335069_10001949_pt1 | contig 32477 bp, 31 predicted proteins | sample Lox_Sample_11_FD_206714 | JGI IMG/M metagenome (GOLD analysis project Ga0335069, IMG submission 206714) | Soil microbial communities from Loxahatchee National Wildlife Refuge, Florida, United States - Lox_Sample_1.1 | ecosystem: Environmental > Terrestrial > Soil > Wetlands | place: USA...
TGTTTACGAGCGATCTCTAGCAGGCTGCGGAAAAATGGACTCCGCGACTTAGATTCTCTCCAGTCCCAGTGATTTTGTGATTCGGGAAGGGCTCTGGCTGCGTCCGCTGGTGCCCCGCGGATTTATTTTCGGTCCTGCGAGCACACTGCAACCTCGGCTTACGTCGCTTGCATCGCAAGATTCCTCATGCGGACCAAGTTATAGGCAGCGGCCGCGAAGGTGAAGACCCATCCCACCTTGAAGATTCCGCGATGCCGAACTTTCCGCAACAGCGCGATCGTCTTTAGCCATCCGAAGCACTCTTCCACGCGTTTCCTCTTCCTCTGACTGATGGCATATCCGGCGTGGTGCGTGGTACGAGCATCAATGGCACTCCCACCGGGCCGCTCCAGGTTCTGGGCCACGTGCGGCGTGACCTTTAAGTTTCTGCACTCGGCCACGAAATCCGCCGTGTCATATCCCTTGTCGCCGCCCACCGTTACTTGTTTCGTGCCCGGAATCTGTTCCAGCATCACCAGCGCAGCATCGCGCTCCGCCGTTCCGTTGGCCTCGAACACCTCGCTGTTCACGATCAGTCCGTGGCGGTTCTCTACCAGCAGATTCCCGTTGTAACTCAGCTTGGCTTCCTTGCCCTTGCCTTTGCGAGCCATCTTCGCATCCGGGTCCGTCCTCGATGCATGCGTCTGATTCGACCGCTTCTCCCCGTGGAAGTCCACGGTCGCATTGCCGGGATCGTCCGGCGGAACGTCCTTCTTCGCATCCTTGCGTTGATAACTCTTCACACTCGCCCACGCTTCCAGTAGCGTTCCATCCACCGTGAAGTGTTCGTCCGAAAGCAAACTCCGCTCGCGTGCCTGCTGGAGCACGGCTTGAAAGAATGCTTCGGCAATATCCCCATCCAGCAACCGCTCGCGGTTCTTGGTGAATACGGTCACGTCCCAGACCGAGTCATCCATGTTCAAACCCACGAACCAACGGAACAGCAAGTTGTAGTTGAGTTGTTCCATCAACATTCGCTCGCTGCGCACCGAATACAGGGCTTGCAGCAGGAGCGCTCGTAACAACTTCTCAGGCGCGATCGACGGTCGCCCTGTCTTGGCGTACAGCCTGTTGAACCGTGGTTGCAGTTTCCTCAATGCCTCATCGGTCATGACACGTAGCAAACGAAGTGGGTGGTCCTGCGGAACGCGCTGCTCGGGACTGATGTAGCTGAACACATCCAACTGCTGCTCGTCGTTTCCGCGCATACCTTCTTCTTATCAGGTTGGGTTGTGGAAACAAGAGGGTTTCGTGGTGCCTTGTTTGCGACTCTTGCGGGAGCATCATTCCTTCGACTTTGGAGGTTCGCTGGGAGTAAGGTGTAGAGTGCTTGCGCTATGACAACGGACCAAGCTCGTGAGCTCATCATCGACGGCATCAACTACGCCGCCTACCGGGAGACGGACTCCTCGCTTCACGACTCCGATAAGAACCGACTTTTCGGATCGGAGCACTACAAGTCGGACCGTTCCATCACCCAGCCTAGTCCATGGGCAGAAGGCAACTTCGAAGAGAAGATGGCCACGCTACTCCGCTGGGCCAACGCACTCAACCGTTCCGTTCCTGCGTTTCAGGAAGCACAAAACCTTCTTGAAGGCGAGGACTCGGTCATTGGGCACGTTATCCGCCGCGCTAGGCGTCTGAACTAAAATCCTCAGCAAGGATTGTTGAGAAGATCCTCGGTGAGCCTTAAACCTGAGTTTTTCCGCAGCCTGCTAGGGATTGCGTTTGGAGAAGCGGGCCTAGTGGTGCAATGCCAGGTTCCGATTTCGGTGTCTTTTCGCCATCACTGCGTAGGCGATTTCAAGGCTGATATGGTGATTGAGAACAAAGTCTTGATTGAACTCAAGGCGGCTCGAAATATCGATATGGCCCATGAAAAACAATTATTGAACTATCTCCGCGCAACCGAGATCGAAGTTGGATTACTCCTGAATTTTGGCGCCAAGCCGGAATTTCGCCGTTTGGTGTTTGAAAATCACAGAAAGATCCGCGTTCATCGGCGCAAATCCGCGGCGGAAAGGGTTTTCGCATGAGAATCGGCTTCGGTTGGGATTCGCACGAATTCAAACCCGGCATTCCTCTCAAAATCGGCGGTGTGACCCTGCCCCACAACAAAGGCCTTGGTGGGCACTCCGATGGCGATGTCCTGCTTCACGCTTTGACCGACGCATTATTGGGAGCGCTCGCAGCTCCTGATATTGGATCGTTGTTTCCTCCTTCCGACCCGCAATGGAAGGGAGCCGATTCGGCACTTTTTCTACGCGAAGGCTTGAAGCGCATGAGGCACGCCGGATACCGCATCGCCAACGTCGACTCAACCCTGGTTTTGTCCGAGCCGAAAATCGGGCCTCATGCCGCAGCCATCCGCGAGAGCCTTGCCATGCTGCTCGGCATCGCTCCCGACAGGGTGGGCCTCAAAGCCAAGACTCCCGAGGGTATGGGCACCGAGAACGCCGCCATCGCGCACGCCGTGGTGCTACTAGAGAAAGCTTAACCCCAGAGGTCACGGAGTTTCACAGAGAACTGTGTTCCTCTGTGTCCCCTGTGGTTAAGATTTTTCCCGTGAAAATCGGCGTAATCTCGGACACGCACGGCCTCCTCCGCCCCGAAGCCCTGCAAGCTCTACGCGGATCTGACTTCATCATTCACGCCGGCGACATCGGCAACCCGAAAATCCTCGACGACCTGGCCCAAATCGCTCCCGTAACGGCCGTCCGCGGCAACGTCGATCGTGATGGCTGGGCGCTAAGAATTCCCGAGACCGACGTTCTTGAAGCTGGCGGCGTCTCGATCTGCGTCTTGCACGATATTCAGCAACTCGATCTGAAGCCAGAAGCCGCCGGATTCGCTGCCGTCATTTACGGTCATAGCCACATCCCCAAGCAAGAGACAAAAAACGGCGTACTTTATTTCAACCCCGGTAGTGCCGGGCCGAAGCGATTCAAGTTGCCGGTTAGCGTAGGCAGGTTGACTGTCAGCAACAGATCGATCTCCGTCAAAATCTTGGAGATTTGAACGTGTCACCATCGAATTCGCGCTGTTAGCTGACGACTGAGAGCTGACAGCACATTCGATACAATCCCATCAGTGGCTCTGAAATTCCAGATTGAACACCTCTCTGAAAGCGCCCGCGCTGGCCGATTGATCACGCCTCACGGCGAGGTTGAAACGCCCGTGTTCATGCCCGTGGGGACGCTCGCTTCAGTGAAGGGCATTTCGCAGGATGTTCTGGAAGATCTCGGCGTCCAAATCCTGCTTGGCAACACTTACCATCTCTACTTACGCCCCGGCATCGACCAAGTCCGAAAGCTGGGCGGATTACATCGTTTCATGTCCTGGCCGCGGGCGATTCTCACCGACTCTGGCGGTTTTCAGGTCTTCAGCCTGAATGAGCTCCGTAAAGTCACCGAAGAAGGCGTCAGCTTCCGCTCCCATCTGGATGGCTCTTCGCATTTTCTGAGCCCTGAAACTGCCATGGAAGCGCAGATCGGCCTCGGCGCCGACATCATCATGGCGTTCGATGAGTGCACCGAGTACCCAGCCGACACTAGTCGCATGCGCGCCTCGATGGAAATGACGCTACGCTGGGCCGAACGCAGTAAGAAGTACTTCGAGGACCACAAGCACGAAGCGCCATGGAATTCAGTTTCGAGTTTCCACTTTCCAGTTTCTGGGGAAGGCTTTTCTCGAAACTTGAAACGCGAAACTGGAAACCTGGAGCATCACCAAGCTCTTTTCGGCATTGTTCAAGGCGGAATGGATCTTGCGCTGCGCAAGGAATCTGCCGAACGAACCATTGAAATCGGCTTCCCCGGTTACGCCATTGGCGGCCTCAGCGTCGGCGAGCCGCGAAACCTCACCCGCGAAGTAGTCGAATCCACCATCCAGCAGCTTCCCGCTGACAAGCCTCGCTACCTCATGGGCGTGGGCACTCCGGAAGAAATCGTGGAGTACGCCGGCCTCGGCATCGACATGATGGATTGCGTGCTACCCACGAGAGCGGCGCGCCACGGTTTATTGTTCACTTCCGAGGGAAAAATCTCGATAAAACAGGCGCGCTACGCTGGGGAAGAGGCTCCGCTTGACCCCAATTGTCAATGTAAAGTGTGCCAGCGATACTCGCGTGCATATTTGCGGCATTTATATGCGTCCAACGAGATACTGGCCCAGGTCCTGAACACCGTCCACAACCTGAGCTTCTATCTTGACACTATGCGGAGGGTGCGTCATTCTATTGAACTTGGGAGAGGGGCCCGTTTTCCGTCTGTAGTCTGGTCTCGGTCGAAACCATAGCTCGGATTCCCTTCCATGTCCGAGCTGAAGGAATCTCCGCCCAGGTTAAGCGAGAACTCCAGCGGTAAAATTTACAGAAGCGAATTGGCGGAGGCGGCTCCGAGAGTTTCTAGCGCGGGGCAAATACTGGTCCAATGAACATTCAACACTTATTAGCGGTTCAAACCAGCGGATCGATGGGATGGCTGGGCTTTGCCCCGCTGATCTTTATCTTCGCCATCTTTTATTTTCTTCTGATCATGCCGCAACAGCGGCGGCAAAAGAAGTGGCAGCAGATGCTGGGCGAACTGAAGACTGGAGACAAGGTTGTGACTAGCGGCGGCATCCGCGGAACCATCGTGGCTTTGAAGGACGATTACCTTCACCTGCGCGTTCCCCCGGACAATTTACGAATCGAGGTCAGCCGCGCTTCGGTAGCCTCGGTGTCTACGCCTGAAGAATTAGCCAAGACCGGCACATAGCATCGAATTTGTTAATTGAGTTGACTCATGAATAAGAATCTGGGCTGGAAAGTCATCGTCATCATCGCAACTTTGTTGGTTTTCGTCTTCGGGATCATCGGTATTCCCGACAATTGGTCGGGCAAGGGTCTGGTCGCGGCCATGCAGAACCGCATTCACCTCGGCCTCGACCTCAAAGGTGGCACGCACCTGATCCTGCAGGTACAGGTAAACGATGCGGTCAAAGTCGACTCCGACAACGCGATCGAGCGTCTGAAGGCCGATTTGCGCTCTCACAAGGTTAATTACACCGATATCAGCAAGCCGGATCCGGTCAACCATCCGGAAACCATTGTTCTGAAAGGCGTCCCGCCTGAGGCGAGCACTGACCTTCGCAACATCGTGCAGGACCGCTTGCCCGAATACAGCGTGACGTCTGGTGCCGAAAACACCTGGACCGTTGCGATGAAGGCCCAGGCGATGGCCGATCTGAAGAACCGCGCCGTGCAGCAGGCGATCGAGACGATTCGTAACCGTATTGACCAACTCGGCGTAAGCGAGCCGATCATTGAAGAACACGGTCTGGGGCAGTATCAGATTCTGGTCCAACTTCCCGGCGTAGATGATCCCGCGCGCGTGAAGGACATCATGCAGTCGACTGCCATGCTGGAGATTCGGCAGTCTATGGGCGGTCCATATCCGAGCGAAGAAGCCGCTTTGCAGCAAAGTGGTGGCGTTCTGCCACCGGACACTATGCTGATGCAGGGTAAAAGCATCGGCACACAGGCGGCCGGCGGTGATAACGGCCCAGTTTGGTATCTGATTTCGCGCGCTTCAGCCGTGACCGGCCGCGATCTGCGCTCCGCAGAGCCTTCCCGCGACGAAAATGGGCAACCCTCGGTTGGCTTTACTCTCACGAACGAAGGCGGCCGCCGCTTCGGCGCTTTCACGGGTAGCCATGTTGGGGATAACCTCGCGGTCGTCCTCGACAACAAGGTCCAGGAAGTCGCTGTTATCAAAGAGCAGATTCACGATACCGGCGTTATCAACGGGCGCTTCACCGATCAGGAAGCCAAAGACCTCGCGATGGTTCTGCGCTCCGGCGCTTTGCCCGCGGGGATTAAATACCTCGAAGAACGAACCGTGGGTCCGTCCCTGGGCAGCGACTCGATTCGCGCCGGCGTGACCGCCGCCATTATCGGCATGATGGCAGTACTTATCTTCATGCTCGTTTACTACCACGCAGCCGGTGTCAACGCTGACATCGCACTGATCCTCAACCTGATCATTCTTCTTGGATTCCTCGGGTTCAGCGGCGCGACGCTCACGCTTCCAGGCATCGCAGGCGTCATCCTCACCGTCGGTATGGGCGTCGACTCAAACGTTCTGATCTTTGAGCGTATCCGCGAAGAGTTACGAAATGGCAAGACGCCGCCCTCTGCAGTTGAACAGGGCTTTGGTCACGCCTGGATCACCATCGTCGACACCCACGTGACCACCATCGTTTCGGCGGTAATCTTGTTCATCTTCGGAACCGGCCCTGTTAAGGGATTTGCGGTGACATTGAGTTTCGGTTTGTTCGCAAACCTGTTTACTGCCGTGTTTGTCTCGCGAGTGATTTTTGATTGGGTACTCGGCCGCAAGCAGCGCGGCGAAGCTTTGAGTATCGGATAGCACTGAACGGTTAAGGGCGCGTAGCTCGGAAAGGTTTCAGCAGGTGGAATTTTTTCGCAATCCTAACATCGACTTCCTGGGCAAGAAGTGGTATTTCATTGCCTTCTCGTTGATCTTCAGCGTCGCCGGGCTTCTGTCCATGATCTTCTGGCACGGCATTCCCTACGGTGTCGATTTCCGCGGTGGGACCCTGGTCTACGTCAAATTTGCCCAGACACCCGATGACAATGCGATTCGCGCCGCCATGGACCGCGCCGGCATCCGCGGCGCCCGCATTCAGCGCTACGGCCAAGCGGGAAGCAACGAAGTCCTGATTGACGTTTCCGAGAAGGAAACCAATGAGCAAGCGCTGGATCGAAGCAAGACGGCCATTATCGATGCGCTGGAAACCAATGCTCCGGCGGGCAAACAGGACCTCAACAATACCAGCGTTTTAAGCCTAAAGAATTACTTGCTGCAAAAGGACCCACTTCACCTGGGATCAGATGCTGAGCAACGTTATGGCGCGCAGGCTCAAGCGATTGTTGATTACCGCGATAAAACCAAAGGCGGTGTCCTGACTTCGTTCGATGAATTGAAAGCTGCTGCTGATCCCGCAGTTGTGGCCATTCTGTCTGACCAGTTTTTCATTTCGAACTTCGGCGTGCGTAACGTCGAAATCGTTGGCCCGCAAGTTGGAGCACAGTTGCGCCGCCAGGCTTTGTTGGCCACTGCCTATTCCCTCGCCGGAATGCTTATCTACTTGGCCGTGCGATTCGAGTGGATTTATGGTGTGGCTGCGGTTGTTACCGTATTCCACGACACACTTATCACTGTAGGCGCTTTTTCGCTAACCAACAAAGAAATCTCCCTGACGGTAATCGCAGCTATCCTCACACTGATCGGGTACTCGAACAATGACACCATCGTGGTTTTCGACCGTATTCGTGAGAACTTGAAGCTGATGCGCCGCGACAACCTGGGGGAAATCGTCAATCGGGCCATCAACCAGACCTTAAGTCGAACTATTCTCACGGCTGGCCTTACATTCCTTACGGTTCTGGCTCTGTTCCTTTTTGGCGGAGAAGTTCTGCACGGATTCTCCTTTGCCCTGGTAATCGGCATCTTAATCGGCACGTACTCGTCGATTGCGATCGCCGCGCCCATCCTGGTGGCTTATCAAGATTGGCAATCCAAGCGTGGGAAAACGGTCGTTACATTGCCCGCTGGCAAAGAAACCGTGCGTCGCGAAAGGGCTAAGGCGAAAGCGTAGTTCTCAAACCACGCAGGCTTGTTTAGACAGGTTTGTGATTCGGGGGCGTTTCAGGTACTATTCTGCGGCCCTCAATTAATGATTTGTAAAACGCGGCCTGGGAGCAAAAAGAGGGAGGCTGGTGTCTAAACGTTCGTAGGGACAGTGTAGGAGAACCTCATGTTTGAAGACAGCCTAATAGAATCCGGTGGAAGGCTGAGAACCAAGCGAGGAATGACCACCACAATCTCCTTTGTATTTCAGGTGGTATTGATCGGTGTTCTCGTTCTCATTCCGCTGCTGTTTACAGAAGCTCTTCCAAAAACTCAGCTGATGACGTTCCTGGTGGCACCGCCACCGCCGCCACCACCGCCACCACCGCCGGCCGCTGCCCCGGTCAAAGTAGTGAAGACCATCCAGACCGATATCATTAACGGCCAACTCCGCACGCCCACCAAGATTCCACAAAAAGTACAGATGATTAAGGAAGATGAGGCCCCGCCGCCGGTGATGGCTACTGGAGGCGTGGTGGGAGGCGTACCGGGAGGCGTACCGGGAGGCCAAATGGGCGGCGTGATCGGTGGAATTATCAGCTCCACGCCGGTCGCAGTCCCCAAAGTAGCTACTCCGCAACGAGTTAGAGTCTCTCAAGGTGTGACTCAGGGTCTCCTGATCAGAAAAGTTCAACCCAACTATCCACCTCTGGCACGGCAAGCGCGCATCCAAGGTAGCGTGCTCTTGCAGGCTGAGATCAGCAAAGACGGAACGATTGAGAATCTTCACCTGCTCAGCGGCCACCCAATGCTTGCCCCGGCGGCGATCGAAGCGGTCAAGCAATGGCGCTATAAACCGTACATTTTGAACGGCGAACCGGTGGAAGTGGAGACACAGATTACTGTGAATTTCACGCTCGCCGGTGGGTAGACAGCGGGAGAGCAATTCGCAGTCTCAAAGCTTTACAAGACGTAACCAGTTCTGAGGAGGAACAAGCAACTCATGTTCGTAGCTAATCTAGCAACTCATGCCGTACATCAAGCGTCCACTTTGGCCTACTGGCTCTTCCAGGAACAGGCGGTGGGCTGGGATCCGATTTCGCTGTGGAGACAGATGGGACCGACAGCGAGAGGCGTGGTCATCATTCTCTTCATCATGTCCGGATGGTCGATCGGCGTCATGATTGACCGCTGGATGGCCTTCAGTGCCGCTCGTAAACAGTCGCGGGCATTCGCACCTGCGGTTGCCGGTGCCCTCCGCGATGGCAAAATCGATGAGGCCATCAAGGTCGCGGAACGCAACAAGAAAAGTCATCTAGCCAAGGTAGTCACGGCTGGCTTGATGGAATTCCGCGCCCACGAGCAGAGCAGCGACATTCCGGGCGAGACCATTGAAGCTTCCAAGCGCGCCTTGGAACGCACCGAAGCCATTGTCCACGCCGAACTCAAGCGCGGACTTGGCGGCTTGGCCACCATTGGATCGACTGCCCCCTTCGTCGGCCTGTTTGGAACCGTGATGGGCATCCTGAACGCCTTCAAAGGCATTTCGGAACAGAAAGCCACCGGTCTGGGTGCAGTCGCCGGCGGTATCGCCGAAGCGCTGGTAACGACGGCCATTGGATTGTTCGTCGCTATCCCGGCCGTCATGATGTTCAACTACCTCACCGGTCGCGTGGAGGCCTTCGACGTTGAGATGGATAACTCCTCCAGCGAATTGATCGATTATTTCCTCAAACGGCGAGGAATGCGGCGCTCGTAACGCCGTTTGCTGGTTCTCTCCTGAGTTGCTGGCGGGCGCCGGGACGCTATCCCGGCGCCATATCGCCCAAGAGCTAACCGGCTGGGTTGAACGTACACGCGGGAGATCAAGTTCTATGTCAATTGCAAAAAGGAACGAAGGAGCCAAGGTCAACTCCGACATCAACGTCACCCCTATGGTGGACGTGATGCTCGTGCTGCTGATCATCTTCATGGTCATCACCCCCATGTTGCAGAAGGGTGTGAGCGTGGACCTGGCAAAAGTAAATAACCCGGAACAGATGCCGGATGCGGATAAGGAAGATGCGCTGATCGTAGCCATCATGCGCGATGGAAAAGTCTACTTTGGAAACGACCGCACCGAGCCGGACCAGCTCACACAGAAGGTGAAAGACAAGCTGGCCAATCGCATCGACAAACGAGTTTTTGTTCGCGCGGACTCCCGAGCCAAGTTCGGCTCCGTGGTTCAAGTCGTTGACAACGTCCGCGCCGCTGGAGTCGATCAGCTTGGGTTGCTGACCGATCAGAAGAAGCAAACCGGGAACCAGGCGCCGCCACCCGCGCCGACCGGGGAATGAAGGAGAATTTCTATGGGAATGGGAGTTAGCGCCGGCGGAGGCCAGAGCGCAAACATTAACGTCACGCCGCTGATTGACGTTCTTCTGGTATTGCTGATCATTTTCATGGTGATTACGCCTCTGACGCCCAAAGGCCTAGAGGCCCTGGTGCCTCAGCCACCACCACCGAATGCACCGAAAAATAACGCGCCTGACCGTACTATAGTTGTGCAATTGATCGATCGTGGCCCTGGCCAGGCACCGGGTCTCAAGATCAATTCCGAAGATACGACTTGGGACGGTCTGCAATCGCGTTTGACCGACATTTTCAAGACCCGCGCCGAAAAAGTCATGTTCGTGAAAGGTGACGATAACGTGCCTTTCGCGGATGTGGCCAACGTCATTGACATCGCCCATGCTTCGGGCGTAGACAAAGTGGGTCTGATTACCGCCAAGATCGAGGCTGGCGGCTAGACGATTTTAATTTAGTCTTTTGATCCGCGTTCTGCGGGAATGGTGTGTGCGATCGGATACGCGTTTTGCACTTCGTGATTCCGTTTCGTCCAGTTCGCCATCTCCTGGCAAGGAGACTTATAAACCAATGAATAAAAGCGTACGGGTGCTCGCACTTATAGCGGTTGGGGCGTCATTGTTTTCCGGTATCGGTTGCGATCGGCTGAAAGCTCGAGATCAACTCAACAAAGGCGTCGCCTCCTACAAGAACGCACGCTACGAAGAAGCTATCGATCATTTCCAGCAAGCTGTCACTCTTGATCCCAGCCTTCTAAACGCGAGATTGTATCTTGCAACTGCGCTGGCCAACCAGTACATACCCGGCGTAGATACCGACGATAACAATCGCACGGGCCAGCAGGCGGTCGACGAGTTCAAGAAAGTCTTGGATGCCAATCCGGGGCACGACCAGAAAGTGACAAGTCTGAAGGGGATCGCTTCCCTGTACTTCAACATGAAGAAGCTCGAAGACGCGAAGCAATTCAACCATAAGGTTGCCGAAGTCGATCCCAACGATCCTGAGTCCTACTACTCGATCGGCGTCATTGACTGGACTCAGACTTATCAGCCCCGTATGGAAGAGCGCGCCAAACTGGGACTAAAACCCGAGGAACCGCTTAAGGACAAGAAAGTGTGCGCGGACCTGAAGACGCGCAACTGGAACAATGTTCAGGACGGTATCGACAATCTGAATAAAGCGTTGCAAATACGCCCGGACTACGATGATGCAATGGCATATCTGAACCTGATGTACCGTGAAAAGGCTGACGTCGAGTGTGACGACCCTGCGGCGCGAGCAGCCGACCTTAAGACTGCGGACGACTGGGTTGACAAGACCATGGCCACCAAGAAGGCGAAGGCCGAAAAGCAGCCCGGTCAGCAGGGCATCACCATGGACCAGGGCACCAACAAGTAAGGGTCTGATTCTGGTAAAGGCCCCTCCGCACATAGGAGGGGCTTTTTAGGTTATGCCGTCCGGGTATGACATCAACAACGGATCGCGCCTATCACTCGGAGACGCGAACTTTTCCGAAAGATAGGCCGACAATTTCTCGCTCTCGTTGCGGTAATAGGCAAGTTCACTTTCCGTGCAGGTCGTGATGCCATCACGCTTGCAAATTGCCATCTCTATCGGCGTTCCTACTCGAGGATCGTCACGCACCACTTCATAGACACAGAAATAGGCCAGCAACAGGCGTTGCTGCCTGGTCAGCGATGTTTTGTGGTAAGCTGCCGCGAAGTGCATCGCACCGTGCTCGCCGACTCCGATCGCAGATCTTCCCGCGCGGCAGCAAGTTGGCCCGGAATATCCAGGAAGGTTCCAGCGGTACATCACCGGGCCCTCTTGATTGAACCCTCCCAACAAAAAGCTGGTCTCGCCGACATACTGCGTCTTGCGGTACAGTTCCAGCGTCCGCAAGGCGTACTGCGCCGCACCCACATCGAGATTCTCGGGAAAAGTCTCGGCAGCAGCTGAAATCTGCGCCTGAACGTCGGCGCCAATGGTCGTGCCGGCTGTGCCGCAAATCCAGTTCCTCGCAATGGACCGCAGCTTACTGGTATGAAACTTGTAAAATCCTTGTTTCATGCCGTCCCATGCCAGCGTGTCGGCGGCAAACACCAGATGATCCTCTCCCTGCAATCCCACTATCAGAGTCATTTCTTTGCCCTATCCCTGAATTTGGGACAAGAATTGCACGCCTGTGGTGAAGCCGGGGGAGCCTCAGACTTGTCTACGACACTGCGACGGCCAAACCAATGCAGAAACTTATGCAGAGCTACCCGATATTGTGGCTCATAACCTTGGCGATTCAAGGCCTCGCGCGACAAATCCGGCACATCGGGGCAGCAGAGCGAAAGGTCGGCCCTTGTTTCTCCTGCGACTGCTGCCAGGTGAGAAAGTAGATGGCTGCATGACCGTTCGGCATCCCGAATCGGCCAACACTCGTACATGGATATAACTGGCTTTTCATCGTGGCGAGAGCGCCGGACCCAGGCCAGCAGCGTGATCTCATCTTTTTCACGAACCAGGTAGGCCTGATCACCCTTCTTGATTCGCTCACGGTAGTGCTGAAACCTCGGAAAAGTCATTTCGGGGTGTTCGAGGACCAGGTCTGCCAGATCGCTGACTCTCGCGTTTTGAATCCTGACTTCCGGGTCCAGGCCGGCAAAATCTGGCAAATCAGCTTTTTGTCGTTTTTGAAAAACCGTTGCGACTTCGGTATTCCAAACCACGCTCCGAAACAGGTCTCCTGCATAGGCCCAGACATAGTCCCACAACTCATTTCTGCTTCGCGCTGATCGCAAACGGTGCAACTGAGTGCGCTTCCAAACCCATACGAAGCGAAAGGCCCGGAATATTGTCTGATGCTTTCGCACGAAAGCAACCATCGGCCTTCTGACACTTTTCCAGTGCGATAGCACATACCGGCTCGCTCGCCGTGCCCACCCAAGCACACCGGGCCGCTCTATGCGGAGGGTAAGAATCTCTTTGAAGTCGGTCGCAAATCTGCGCTTGAAGAATTCGTCTCCGCGTAGGAAGTCAATTTCTCTGCTGACACGTTCGCTGGCATACTGGAAGATAAAGTAAAGCAGAGCTTCCCCGGGCCCGTACTCTTCGCTATCAACGTCGAAAGTCTGCTGATAATAGGCGTACTTGCCATGTAACTGAAAGCCCAGGCTCCATGCCAACGGGCTACTGTTCAATTCAAGCACTCCGAAACGTAACTCACGTGATGGATTCAAATCCGCACTCACCATCCGAATCAGCGCCCGCATTTGCGGAGACTCAAAACAGCTAGTCTTTGCGAGCGACGCACAACGGCGGCGGTGGCAAAGAAAAAAATGGCTCAGCTGCCGCTGAATCTCTTCCGGAGATTCGATATGCCGAAACACCACCTCTCCTCGCTTTTGCAGCTTGCGCAGTCTTCGGCGAAGATGTTTGTTGGCCAACAGAGAATCGACCGTTCTCTGCCGGTCATCTCCAAAAACAACCGTTGGGCACGTGTCCGCAACTTCCAGGCGCATGAAACGTCGAATCTCTCGCGGCAATGACGGATAGGTCTGCACCAATAGACTGTCTTTCCGCAGATTCTCAAATGCAGCGTGCTTCCAGTCCCCCGCCATTAATGCCTGGAGCGCAACGATGAGCGGCTGCGCCGGCGATGGATGGGAACAGAGCATGTCAGAGTAGTCCGCCTCTGGCGTTCCCAGGAAATGCAAGGTCCCACCGCGTTGCACCAAAGGTAAGATTAGGACAACTCGACCGCCCTGACAGACCACTGGGACACACAATCGCTGGCCTTCACTGTTGCATTGCCACCACGCCCGTGCCCAGCTCAGGCTTTGGAATATTTCCGGCTGCGGCCTGGATTGCCAGAGCCTTTGCCAATCGCCCGCCATGGACTCCAGCTCTTTGAAATCCCTGACAATGCGGCAATCGAATGCAACACCCGAATAGCGAGCGACTCCGACACCGTGAAGAAAAAGCTCTTGGGACCAGATCGACATGAGCTTAAGAACTAATGCGGGGAAGCTGGCGAGGGGATCAAAATAAACGCCTTGGAAGAGCTTATAGGGGCGATAACCGCACAGTCTGCGACATGGATCACAGAGCCATGTGACGTCCAGAAACGGTATCATGCAGATTGGCCATGAACATGTTCAAGAAGATACTTATTGCCAATCGTGGCGAGATTGCGGTCCGAGTCATCCGTGCCTGCCGTGAACTTGGAATTACATCTGTGGCCGTCTATTCGGATCCCGACCGCGGATCCCTTCATGTGCGAAAGGCCGACGAGGCTTACCACATCGGCCCGGCTCTGGCTTCCGAGTCATACTTGAATATCGCTCGGATTCTTGACGTCGCCAGGCGTAGCGGGGCGGACGCCATTCACCCCGGCTACGGTTTCTTATCGGAGAACTCCAGGTTTGCTCAGGCTTGCGCGGATGCGGGCGTCAAGTTCATAGGCCCGTCCGCAGCCTCCATGGAAATGACGGGCTCGAAGACCAGGGCGCGACAGCATATGGAGGTTGCCGACGTTCCTTTCGTGCCCGGTACGGCGCGCGGTCTGGATTCCCCCGAGCAAGCTCTTGAGATTGCTAGCAAGATCGGTTATCCCGTGATGCTGAAAGCTGCTGCTGGCGGCGGCGGCAAGGGCATGCGTCTGGTGCATGATCCGGCAGACCTCAAATCGGCTCTGGAAGCAGCCCGAAGCGAAGCCCAGCGTGCATTCGGTGATGGTGAAGTCTACCTGGAAAAGGCAATCATCAATCCCCGCCACATCGAGGTGCAGGTGTTTGCCGACGAGCACGGCAACACGGTTTACCTGGGTGAGCGGGAGTGTTCAATCCAACGCCGTCATCAGAAAGTTATCGAAGAGGCTCCTTCCCCATTGATTGATGCGGACATGCGACGCCGCATGGGCGAGGTCGCGGTTCGTGTCGCGCAAGCAGCTGGCTACACTAATGCGGGCACGGTCGAGTTCCTCGTCGATCAGGATAGAAACTTCTATTTTCTTGAGATGAATACGCGACTCCAGGTCGAGCATCCCATCACCGAACTGACAACCGGCCTCGATCTCGTGCACCTCCAAATTCGAATTGCATCCGGTGAAAAGCTGCCCTTTGCACAGAGCGACATTTCTATCCGTGGACACGCCATCGAGTGCAGAATTTACGCCGAGGATCCCGACAACGGGTATCTCCCGAGCCCCGGAAAGATCACGTTGCTTCTGGCGCCTTCTGGCCCGGGAATAAGACGCGACAGCGGCATGTACGAAGGCTGGACAGTGCCCATGGACTACGATCCGCTGCTAGCAAAACTGATCGGCTACGGTACCGACCGGCAGCAGGCCATCTCGCGATTACAACGCGCGCTCAACGAGTATTTCGTCGGAGGGATTAAGACAAACATCTCTCTGTTCCGGCGGATTCTGGCCGACGAGGACTTCCGCAGTGGCAAGCTCGACACGGGCTTTCTGGATAGGCTGTTAAAGCGGCCTACGATCGAAACCAGGCCAGAAAACCCTGAACTCGCTGCGATCGCTGCTGGAATCTTCGCCACTTTCGACGCTGGCGGGAACAATAGCGCAGTCAGCACGGGAAGCAACAATGACCCTACAATTTGGAGAAGAATTGCCCGAGCGGAAATGCTTCACAACTAAACCGCACGCTTTACCAAACTTGAAATGATCTACGAAGTCACGATCGATGGAAAGTCTTATCGCCTGGCGCTCGAGCAATCGGGCGGAAGTTGGCAATGCCGCATTAACGATCGCGATGTAGAGATCGATGCCGTACTGACACGTCCCGACGTTCTCTCGATTTTGATTGGGGGTAAAGCTTACGAAATCAAACGCGAACGCACGCCAACCGACACTCATTTATGGGTCGGCAGCGCGCGCTATGCCGCAGAAATTCGAGACCCTCGTTCCCTGCGGGGGCGCAAGGGTGGTCAGGCGCAAGAAGATGGCCCTAAGAAACTCATAGCTCCGATGCCGGGCAAAGTAGTTCGCGTCCTGCTCCGCGAAAAAGACAGCGTCGAAGCCGGCCAGGGCATCCTGGTGATGGAAGCGATGAAGATGCAGAACGAGGTAAAGTCGCCGAAAAAAGGTATCGTGCAAAAGATCCTGCAACGACAAGGCGACGCGGTTAACGCTGGAGACGTGCTAGCGATTGTGGAATAAGGGCTGCCGTACGCCTTTACTGTGCCCCATTCCCTGCCAGAATTCTTTCCGCGAGGTAGTTATCAACTTTCGCCTGATCCCGCAGAACTTCGTAATAAGCGGCTTTAAGCAGTTGCTCGCGGCGATCCCGTAATTGGGAACGGATGGCCTCCTGTACTCTAGGATCCGCTAACTCTCGCTGTCCTGCCGGCTCTTTCGCAACCAGCTTAACGATGCGGAACCCTACCAATTGCTTCGTCATCGGATTCACTACAGTGATGACGGGGCTGTATTGGCCCGGCTTCAGCTTCATCACCATGTCTCGCGTCACCGGGTCCGTATTCTTCAGGGAGGACTCCGGCGCGAAACCCAGGTCGCCGCCATTGCTCGAGCTTTCCGGGTCCTCAGAAAAATTCATCGCCAAGGTTCCGAAATCATCTCCACTATCCAGACGATTTACCAGCATTTGGATCTTTTTTCGCGCCTCAGCTTCATTCTGCGCCTTATCGTTCTTGAGATTATGTACCTGAGGATTTGGCGTAGTAGTTACGAAAATATGTGCGAGGTGATACTGCGGCTCGATCAGGTTAAATTCCGCTTTGTGAGCGTTGTAATAGTTCGAAATGTCCTGATCGGAAATATTTATCTTTGAAGTTACCTCTTTGTTCAGGACTTTGTCGACAGTCAGTGAGCGTCGCAGATCGCGCTTGAAGTCATCCAACGTAATCTTCTTGTCTTTGAGGCGCGCGTCAAATTCCTCTTTCGTATAAGGAGACTTGATCTCGTTCAGCTTCCGGTCGACTTCATCGTCTGTGGCCAGCAATCCCAACTTCTCCGCGCGGCGCATGACGATCTCGTTATCGATAAGTTCCCGTAAAATGCTCAGCCGGAGACTCGTGGCCTGTTCTCCCACCGGCTGCTGATCGGATCCAGAGGTCTGATTCTGGTAATACTTCTCTACGTCAGCGCGATAAATCTTATGCCCGTCCACGCTGGCGGCAACGTCGTCGCCCATGGGCTTGGAACTGCAAGCCACACCTGCCGCGAGGCAGGCTGTAATCAAAAGCGTGAGCGCACGGCGTTTCCATAAGTTCATGTGTTTCAAGCTCCCCCAAACCTTAGCCAAACCTGAAAATCTAAACTCTTATTCACTTGCCCGGCGGCTGAGTTTCCGTCGACGCTGCGGCAGACGAATGCGACGGAGCAGGCACGCCAGCTTGCGACAAAGCGCGGTCCAGGGTGGCTCGCATCTCCTCCAGCGAAACCGCGCCCTCCAACTCTTGTCCGTTCACGAAGATGGTCGGCGTCGCCTGCACGCCGAGACCGTCTGCTTCGTGCATCGATGCTTTGATGGAATCTTCGTTCTGGGCCTTGATACAAGCTTGCAGCTTTGCCTGATCTAGATTGTGCCTCTGCCCCTGTTCGTTCGTTAGGCGGTCCAAAGCTGCATATTGGCCTTCAATGCCCTTTTCTGCGCTCACCTGCTTCTGGTTCGCGTGGATGAAGTCAGCGAAATCCCAGAACGCATCACCGTTTTGCGCCGCCAGGCAATTCGCATCCACAGCCGCATGCATTGCCCAAGGATGAATTTCGGTTAGCGGATAGTCCTTGTAAATGAATGCAACTCGATCACCGTACTCTTTCAAAATCTGCGGAAATAAGGTCTGGTGCATGCGGGAACAGAACGGGCATTCGAAGTCATCGTAGTTTACAACCGTCACCTTTGCGTTCTTATCGCCCCGCACCGACCTACCTGACAGGTCCATCTTTTTCATTTTTTCGAGGTACGGATCAGTACTCAGATCGAGTTTCACCATGCGAATCAGCGTCTTGCCATCCCTCGAGAGCAGAAAATCGTAGTCGGCAGTCTTGCCGTCTCCCGCCATGTGAATACTGAGCGCGTCGTAATTTGGAAACTCGCTTGGCTTCAACGTGCCAAGACTAATGTTCACATTCGCCGGAATGTTGTAATAAGTTCGCACCTGCCGTTCAATTCTCTGCGACTGCTCGGGTGGGACAGACTGTGCCGACTGCGCCGAGCACCCCAGGCAAACCAGCACCAAGACAAGAATCGACCTTCGCAACAAGAGCACTAGAAACCGCCTGTTCATTGAGGATAAATAACGATTATCTCATAGGGTTGATGCAGGAAGAGGGATTTGCAGTCAGAGTAATCGTGTCTGAAAACGACTAACCAGCATGTTTTATGTGCTCGAGTGGCAGGAGCGTATTCATTGACCCCGAACGGAATCCTTCCAGATCAAGGGTCACAAACTTGAATCCCAAGCCTTTGAAGATGCGCGTAAATTCCTTCGCCATAGGGGTGGTCAATGCCCGAGGCAATTCCTCGCCAGCGATCTCGATGCGCACGATTTCGCCGTGGTGACGGACCCGGAATTGCCGAAACCCCAGTCCACGCAGAGCATCTTCTCCCTGCTCAACCGCAGACGAAGCTTCTGTTGTCACTGGACGCCCATATTCGATCCGGGATGATAGACACGCCGAAGCCGGCTTGTCCCAAATACTCAACCCAGCTTCACGCGCCAAAACACGAAGCTCCTGTTTTGTTAGGCCGGCTTCCAACAACGGTGCTACAACGTTGTGCATACGGGCAGCATTCTGCCCCGGCCGGTAGTCTCCCTGATCGTCGACGTTGACCCCATAGGCAATGGCGTCAAAGCCGTGCTGCTTCCGGTACTTCTCCATTAGCGTAAACAGTTCGTCTTTGCAATGAAAGCATCGCTGCCCGTCATTGCGCACATATTCCGGACGCTCAAACTCGTTGGTCTGAATGATTTCTACCGGGATTCCCCGTTCCCGCGCGAAGGCGATCGCATCTGCGAGATGAGTTCGAGCGAGGCTGGGAGAATCGGCGATCACCGCCAGCATTCGATCGCCGAGAACTTGATGGGCTGCCCAGGCCAGGAAGGCGGAATCGACACCACCAGAGTAGGCAATCAGAACGCGACCGAGAGAGCGGAGGTGATCATCAAGAGCAGCGCGCTTCTCGTCGAGGATCGCAGAACCAGGCACCTAAACATGGTATCCGAACGGGCGGCATTTCGTTGAACATTGCTTCAGAGTTCTAAGGGGTGAGTGTGAAAACTCCCCCGCTAACGGCTATTCCGCCTTCAGTCTCAATTCCGATTCGGCCGGTTTTTGCACCCGCTGGTACGATGGCAGTCACCTGAGTATCGGAATCCGTCCTAAACTTTGCAGGTACGCGGTCGCCAAATGCGACGTGCAGCGTCTGAGCCAGACTGCTTCCGGTAATCTTCACCTTTGTCCCGATTGGTCCACTGGGTGGATCGAAACTCAAAACGACCGGTACTACGCTGAATGGCACCTTACTACTCAAGGTGCCACCCGGTGTGGTCACACTGACAGCGCCTGTCGTAGCGCCTGCGGGAACTGTGGTTTTCAGAAAGGTATCGGAGACAACGGTGAAACTCGCCGATGTTCCGTTAAAAGACACAGACGTCGTTCCGGTAAATCCTTGGCCAAGAACTCCTCTGCTTGTCCCCACGTTTCCCCAGTTCGGGAGCAAGCTGACGAATGGAAGTAGTCCGGCGTCAAAGCTGTAGATTGCTCCCCAATCGTACGATCCACCGGTGTACGTACTTCCGTAGAGAATCCCGTCATTGGCCTGCGGCACTCCCGCGTCGGGATTCATACCATTCCGCAGTACAAGAAAGGTATGAAGGGTTGTCAGCGTACCTTCAGGAGTAACTCGAAAGATTGTCCCTCCCCCGCCTGCCCCGGTGTTGGTTGTTCCATAGAAGTTGCCGTCACTGCCCAAACCGATGGCCCATGGCGCCGCACCGTCACCACCGTTTTCAAAGTCGTACAGGGATGTAAACGTTCCACCCGGTGTAATCCTGAAAAAAGTTCCGCAAGTATGATAGAAAGCACATGTTTTTCCGCCTGCCGGAGTGACGCCGTAAAAGTTTCCGTCAGTCCCGACTACTAGGCTTGAGCTTGGCAACGATCCATCGGTAAGCTCGAACGTGTGTAAAACTGTGAGCTTCCCAGCTGCCGTGATTCTGAAGATCGTGCCGCAACCCAAGTTAGGGTTGCAGTTTGTATCTCCGCCGTTCTCCGCCACTCCGTAGAAATTTCCGTCTTTCCCCTGTATCAGGCCCGCATAAGGATGGCTGCCGTCTGGGCATCCGGGCTGCGCACAAAAGCTATAAAGCGTGGTGAAAGTTCCGTTGGATGTGATTTCGAAGACTGTGCCCGCGTTATTTATTCCGCCCCATGGTGTGGTCCCATAAAAGTTGCCGTCCCTGGCCTGAATTAGCTCGGACCCAGGGGTCACACCGTCTGTACCGTCGAAGCTATGCAATATGGTGTGTGCTCCGCTCTGCGTGATCTTATAAACGGTGCGGCAGCCCCAGGGTTTGCACTCCGTTCCTCCCATCGTCGTCGTCCCATAAAAGGCTCCGTCGGTACCTAGTGTCAGTTGGCCCCAAGGCCAATCTCCGTCGACGCAGGACGGTACGGAGCAGAAACTGTATAGCGTTGTTAGAGTCCCCGTTGGCGTGATTTTATAAACTGTGCCCTGATCGACACCCTGCCCCGTGCTCGTACCATATAGATTTCCATCGACTCCTTGTACGGGAGAATTGTGGGGATACGCGCCGTCGGAACCATCGAAACTGTCCAGGGTAATAAAGGTTTTTCCGTCCTGCGCAACGCTGAAAGAACAGAGCACAATAATGAGCCAGAGGAGTCTCACGGAGCCTGACATTGGATTCCTCCTAATGGGTTGAGAACTGAGGCGATAACAGAACTAACGGGCTAAGCGTACCGCAATTGACCGCCTAGCAACGGGTATTATTTGCTTGAACCACCGGAAGGTCAACACTGATTTCTGTCGTTGGCAAGTGATCCAGCAGCCTCCTGCCTTCAGAACAGCCGGTCCGCGCGCCTCAAATTTCCCAGTGTCGCGAAATTTGCCAAGGCGAACGTAAAGCGGTATTGGTTTTCATTTCGTACAGATCCCAACGCGAAACGACGGAACTCAAGATTGATGCCGCAACAGTTCCAGTTGTATGTGGTTTGCACAGCGGCATATTGCAAGAAGCCCAGATCTGCGTCGAAGCCAATGTTTGCCGCTGCGCTGAACCCAGGCTTACCCGTGAATCCGTAGCCCATCAGCAATCGAAGCTGATTAAACGACTGGGGCGACGGCGCCCCAGTCGCATTAGGACTTTCCGGCGGAACCTCCAGATAAGCATCCCCACCGCCAATCGTGTACTTCCCAAAGTGATAGTTCACTAGCACCGTGCTTGCGCTCATGTGACCAAGTTGGAAGTCGTAGTCCATATCCCACTCAACGTCGGTGCTTGCATTCGGCGCAATTCGCAGCCGCGAGATGAGCGGAGAGAGATGACGCGGCGAATCCAGAAATGCGATCCCCGTCAGGTCAACCGTGCTGGTCAGCACGTTACTCCGGCCATCGAGTAGCGCACCTCCGAAAGTCGGATCGATGAAGTACTTCTGCGCCAATTCCCAGGTAACTACCTCGCGCGGGCCGCTGACGGAATCACACTGCGCCTCCGCAATCTGCCCCTGGCGCTCCCAGGGAATTGCGCTGTGCTGCGATGGGCCGCCAAGAAACAACGACGGCATCCCAGGTTCGGCACAGTTAAGCGACTCGAAATCCTTCTTGGAGTACAAGCGATTCACCACCGAATATTCGACTTCATTGGTATTGCTCAGGATGTCGCGTCCATCGAATCGCAGAATGTTGGAAAAGTTATCGACCCCAGTAACGTAGTTGTAGACCACGCGAGGCTCGATCGCGTGTTTCCATTTTCGTCCCAGGAACTGGCGCTTGAATACTCGATCCAGAACCGGAGGCCGGACTTCAACGCTCCCCTCGAGAGACTTGCGGTTGATAGCACTGGAAACGGAAGTTCGCGTTCCAGCATCAGAAGTCTCGAGTTGTTCTGTATAAGAGGTGTCGCGAACTGAGATATCAGGCCGAAATGACCAGCCTCTTAGTTGTACCGGCAAGGACAGCGTTGGGTGGAAGTCGAACCTTCCCAGGAGAGTGCCCGTACTGAACGTAGGCTCACTGCGCGATAGACCCTCCACCGCCGCATCGTACGACCAATAAAAAGGCGACGGCCCAAGCTTATGCAAGGCACTGCTCGATTCAAAGCTAGGCGCATGCAGGATACTGATTACGTCGCCTGGAGTGGTGCTCTCAAAATCCTGGTAACGGTGCAATGAGACGTTATAGAAATATCCCCCACTCGTATCAGAAAGGAAGGCCGCTGATTTAACTTCGGAGTTGACGGCCTGAGTAAACACTTCACTGAACGCAAGCCGAAATAGAAAAGAGCTCAGGTAGTCCACATCCGCGACTGCGCGAAAGCTATGGCCGAGCCTGCCTTCCCCAGTAAGGCGAATCTCCTCGCCGCCCTGATCGACCGGCGGGTTCCCAATCCCCCTGTCAAGAACGCCAAAATAGGTGGCGTCCAGAAATGCAGTTTCACTCGGTCTCCAGCGGAATTCTCCTTGCGGAGCCCAGCCCCGCTTGGAATAATATTCGGCCCCGATATGCGCATCCATGCTCCGATTGATCGCCCAAAATAGAGACTCGCCGAGGATGAAGCCCTTCACCGACGAAGTCCCGAGATTCGGGATCAAGAACCCCGACTGGCGTGGTAATCGCTCGGCCGGCAAGGTCGCGAAGGGCAAGTAAAGGACTGGTACACTGCGGATCGCGAAATCGCTGTGGTATAACTTCGCGGTGCCACCGACTTCAACCTCGACCTGATGCACGCTGAAATGCCATTTCGGACGTGGCATCGGACACGTGGTGACCGTACCGTCATTGATTCTGTAGTGGTAAGGTCCGGTTTTCTCCACCACCTTGGCCCGGAAATAGAAAGCGTTGTCGGAAATCGACATCGCCTGTATGCCGTGCACACGGATACCGATCGTTCCGGTTACATCTTCGAATCGTCCGGTTTCAGCGCGAACGTTGTATTCGCCACTGATAGCTTTAATGTGCTCTTCGTACGGTCCGCCTTCCAGGCTCACTTGACCTTCGGCCCGTGCGATACCCGTTTCCGCATCATAAGTGATCTTGTCAGCACGGATAACGTAAACCCCGTAACGAATCGCGGCGTTCCCTTCCAGCTTATAAATCGATCCCTGCTTCTGCTGTTGCATCGCGACAATCGTGACGTCCTCTTCTTTCGGTGCAGAAGGGACGTTGGGCAATGCTTGTGGCGCCGCGGCCGACTGGGGCGGCAACTGGCTGGTAACTATCGACGGAGCGAGTAGGAGGTGACAGGCTAACGCCGCCGTGATAAGTAATCGAGTGCGGGACATCATCGGAAGCGCGCGAACTCCCGGAACTTCAACGCCAGTTCCAAGTATGGTGACGTTAGCATGATGACCGCCCGCGAAGCAAAACAGTTAACCTTCCTCTGGCGAAGCCTGCTGGAGTTGGAATCCGCTGAATGAAGTCTCGTTTTCAACCCGACAATGATTTTAGAGCGAGTGATCCCGGTTCGGGGTTGACCGAGTCTGCAACTTTCGAGGACGGCGTCGAAAAGTCGGAGCCGAAGTTTGTCATTGAGAGCGCCGGAGATATCGCAGCCAAGAACCAGAATTTTTCACTTACAGGAGAAAACCCTCGCAGCGGGGCTGCAGCGGATACTGAAACCGACGAGAATTCGACTTCTGCCGAACGTCTTGCCGTCGAACTGGATCCGACGCGAACTACTGACGCCTGGCGCAAGCAGATTGCGGCAAAGGTCAATCATTACCGCGCCCGAAAGCCCCAATCGCCGCGCTATCCGTCATTGCAGCTTAAGTTTGATTCGCCTGATAACAACTGGTCACCTCCGCGCACTGAGATTGCGAGTCTTCGATCCTCGAAGTTAGCAACTGCTCCAGCAAATCCTCCAGAATTTCAGGAAGAGTTGAGGCCAGAGGCTTCTCCTACTGTCGAAAACGAGGGTGGTGCCAAGATCCTGGAATTCCCTCGTTCGTTCTCCGCGCCAGTCCCTCTCGACGAGCTTGCCGAACCGGTATTTGACAAGCCCCGCATCTTGGAAGTCCCTGAAGTCCTGCCGCCACCACCCGCGCTCGGCGGCATGCTAATCGAAGAGGAGGAATTAGCGGTTGAACGGCGTCCTGGGTTTGAGTTGCCCCTTCAGGCCGCATCACTGAGCCGCCGGATTCTCGCTTCACTGGTGGACGCTCTCATCGTCGTGTTAGCGTTCTCAGCTTTCTCGTACATCTTTTTCCGGATGACCGATACCATTCCATCAGTTCGCTTAGCTGCGCCGGTAGCTGCAGGACTCATTGCACTCTTCTGGGCGAGTTACCAGTATGCTTTTCTGGTGCACGGAGGAACCACTCCCGGCCTCAAATTAGCGAAGTTACGACTCAGCCGTTTCGATGGTACCGCTGTACCCTGCAAACTCCGCCGCTGGCGGGTTCTTGCCTCTTGCCTGTCCGGAATGTCTCTCGCCTTGGGATACGCCTGGTGCTTCCTCGATGAAGATCAGCTTTGCTGGCACGATCGAATTACGCGAACCTATATGGCCCCTGTGGGCCGCCCTTAGTTTCCTGGCATCCGTGTGTTAAATTGCTAAGTTTGCGCTTTTTGGCGCGGGTATGTCTTCACCTATTCAGAACGTGCGCCGCCCAGCAGTAAAGGTCTTCGTCGCCACCACGGTGATGCTGACCTTCATTTCCTTCTGGCGAGCCGCTGCGATCGTCCTTGCCGACCTTGCTTCCTCGGCTTACTACGCCGGCGGCGATGCCGAAAAAGTCATCGGCAAGAGTGCTCCCTGGTTCATTTTCGCGGTCATGTTGTTCAGCTACGCCGTCCGTGCGCTCTACATCGAGTCGAGCAGCATGTTCGTCCGCGGCGGCGTGTATCGCGTCGTCAAGGAAGCCATGGGCGGCACGCTGGCCAAAATCTCCGTCTCCGCCTTGCTTTTCGATTATGTTCTGACCGGCCCCATCAGCGCCGTATCTGCCGGGCAGTACCTTTCCGGCTTTATCGAGGACATGGCCCAGTACATGGGCCATCCCATTCATCATTTTCCCGACAACACGTTCGCGGCCTGCTTCGCGGCGCTGGTCGCTATCTACTTCTGGTGGAAGAACACTCAGGGGATTCACGAGTCCAGTCAGAAGGCGCTTCAGATCATGGCGATCACTACGGTAATGGTGGTCGTTCTGATCATTTGGTGTGTGATTACGCTCTTCCGGATTCCGATCAATGTTCCGCCGAATCCCTTCCACGCTGGTGTGGTCTTGTTGAACAAGGAATCGCTGGGCTGGCTTTACGGAAGCTGGATTAGCCATCTCACCTGGATTATTGCCTTTGTCGGCTTTGGTCACTCTGTCCTGGCAATGAGCGGCGAAGAGACTCTCGCGCAGGTGAACCGCGAAATTGAGCACCCCAAGCTCAAAAACTTAGAAAAGACCGGCGCGGTCATTTTCGTCTATAGCCTGCTGTTCACGTCGCTGGTTTCGTTCTTCGCCGTCATGATCATCCCCGATCATGTGCGGCACGAATACTTCTCCAACCTAATTGGCGGCATCGCCATGTTTGTGGTTGGGCCGCTTTGGGCTCGGTTGGCTTTTCGCGCATTTGTGGTGCTGGTAGGCGTTCTCATTCTAGCGGGAGCGCAAAACACCTCCATCGTTGGCGCCAATGGCGTCCTGAATCGCATGGCGGAAGACGGAGTGCTCACCCCGGCTTTCCAAAAACCTCATGCCCGCTACGGTACCTCGTATCGAGTTATCAATCTGATCGTCGCCTTGCAGCTGCTGACCATCCTTCTGACTCGCGGCAACGTCTTCATTTTGGCCGGCCTCTATGCCTTTGGAGTGATCTGGAGCTTCGCGCTGCTGTCGTTGGCCGTAGTTGTATTGAGATACAAGGACCCCGTCAACCGTGAGTGGCGGGTTCCGGGGAATCCCAAGATTTTTGGGCGTGAAGTTCCGGTCGGCTTGATCGTCATCAGTATCGTACTGTTCACGACTGCGCTGGTAAATCTGTTTACCAAGTCGGAAGCAACCGTCGCCGGAGTCACATTCAGCGCTGTTTTCTTCGCGATCTTTTCCTATTCTGAGGCCCGGGTCGCGAAAGCACGCGCCGGCAAGCCTGAAGGATTGGAACAGTTCCGTGTTTACGGCAACCAGGAACTTGGCAGCGGCGCGCTCGGAGTTCGCCCTGGGAACATTCTGGTCGCGGTGCGGGACCCACGAAATTTGTATTACCTGCGCGACGTACTTCGCGGGACAAATACCACGCGCCAGGACGTTGTCGTGATGACTGCCCGACTTTACCATCGTGAACATTCCTTCGGTGCGCGCGTTGTCTACGAAGCAGATGAAATCTTCGATCACTACGAACAGGAACTGTTCAGTGCTGCGGTTTCCGCCGCCGAGAAAGAGGGCAAGCCGGTTTCTCTGCTAGTTGTGCCTGCAACCGATGTCTTCGATGCGATTGTCGTCACCGCCCAGCGTCTGGATTCCAGCCGCATCGTGTGCGGGCTGTCCAATAAGCTGACTCCTGACCAGCAGGGAAAATTGACCGGCGATGCTTGGGAACGATTGCCGGAGCCGCGTCCGAGGTTGACCGTCGAGATCCATTCCCCCAATGGCACGGTTCAAGAGTACGCGCTCGGACCTCATACTCCTCGGCTGCGAGCACAAGATATCGAACTGATGCACAAGCTGTGGCTCGAAATTACGTCGGATCCGAAGTATGCAGGGGCGCACCACTACCACATTGTGGCCTTGGCTCTCGAAGAATTGAAGCGCGAGTTGGATACAGATCAGCGTAACGAACTGCTGGCGAAGTTGATCGATGAAATGAATCGTGACGTTCCACCAAAGCCGGATGGCGCTTAAGAAAGCCCCGCTAGGACGCGGGGCCCTTTAACTCCCCAACGTTATTGGTTCATAGCAGCATGGTGGTCGTCATGATCGGCCATCCCGCATTTGCCCGACTTGCAGCAAGCCATCGCGGTCTGATCGCCACTTTTCGCGCAGCAGCCTTTCGCGTGATCTTTACCACAGCATTTCCCGTCGGCGCATCCAGCCGCGTCCTTGCCGGCTTTCATGCATGCCTTGCCTTTGTCACCCTTGCAGCAAGCCATGGCTGACTTGTCTGCGTCCTGATGAGAGCAGCATCCCGCGCCGTCTTTCGCCATGTGGTGACAGCAGCCTTCGGCCGCCTTTTGTTCGGATGCAGCCGGCGCTGGCGTGCTTGCGTTTGGAGTTGCGGTTTGTGCAAACGACAATGTGGTTAGAACAAGTATTACTAAGATCGCTTTCAGTTTCATATGAAATCTCCTGTAAGTTCGTTAGAAATAGTTGCTAAGGACGCGGCCCGATTGTTGCCAGTCCGCGTAGGCAGAAAGAAGAGGAGATTTCAGTTCCTCAGGACCATACTAAAGTCGGCAGGTCGTTGGAGCGTAGAATCGCATGCCTCGCGAACTGCGAGATTTCCCAGCGGGTTGAGAATTGTGGTAGCAGCGTTTGTACTGATCGGGAGACCATCGATTCCGGAAGACTGAACGGTGACAGCAGCCGGAACCGCGGGCCCTTGCAGAAAGCAGCAGCGATGTTCGTTTCTGTACGGCACCGCCAGGTTGGCCGGAGTTGGCACTGGCTGCGCCCGGTGATGCGGACAACATGCATGCTTGTTCGTCAGCCGTAGACTTTCAGCAGGTTGAGTATTACCCATGGCGTGGCCCATCGCAGAGTCCGCTCGCAAAACAGACGGCGGCAAGGCCCATCCTAAGAGGACCAACAACAGCGCCTGCGATATGATTTTCCGGAACACGGTTCGACTCTAGACATGAGTCTCCCAAGTCACCGCACGCCAGTCAGTGACCTGAGTCACAGGCTTTTGCGAGGATCCCGCGTCTCTACACTGTCAAGATCTGAGGCCTTCCTTCGTGCCCTTAGTGTCCTTTGTGGTGAGTGGCTTTAAGGACGAATCAGCCTATTTGCCGAGCAGGCCTTTGAGAGACTGCATCAAGTCAGGATTTTTGAAGGAATATCCTGCGGCTTTGAGCTTGGCTGGCACAACATGCTGGCTCGATAGAAGTAGTTCGTCGGCCATTTCCCCGAAAGCCAGGCGGGCTGCGAATGCCGGCATCGGAAAGATTGCCGGCCGTGACAGAACCGAAGCCAGAGTCTTCGTGAACTCTGAGTTTCTGACAGGATTTGGCGCGGTCACATTTACCGGGCCCTGCAAACTCTCATTACTGATCGCGAAGAGAATTGCTCCGGCGACGTCGCTGTCATCGACCCATGGCATCCACTGGCGTCCATCTCCGACTTTTCCGCCCACTCCCATCCGAAATGGAGGCAACATTTTTGCCAGTGCCCCGCCTTTCGCGCTCAGCACAACTCCGAAGCGAGTTTGAACTACGCGAATGCCGGCTTGCGCCGCTGGTGCTGGAGCGGCCTCCCACTGGCGGCACACTTCCGCCACAAAGCCGTTTCCGGATGAGCTGTCCTCGCGGAGCACTTCTTCGCCACGCGATCCATAGAATCCCACCGCCGAGGCGCAAACAAACACGCGTGGCGGTTGCTTTGCTGCCGTCAGCGCCTGCACGAGTCGTTGCGTAGGCCCGACACGACTTTCTAAGATTTGCCGTTTCTTGGCGTCGTTCCATCGGCCGACGATCGACTCACCGGCAAGATGGATCACCGCTTTAAACCCTGAAACCGACTCTGGAGGTAAAGGCGCCGCGGGGTCCCAAACCAATTCGTCAGCTCGACCCATCGACCTTCTCACTAGCCGCGTCACTTGGTAGCCATTTGCCTGTAAAGTCGGCAACAACGCCGACCCGATAAGGCCCGACGATCCACTGATAAGAACCCTTGCAGCCATCAAAACTCCGTTTCAACTAATTGCGCCAGTTGTTCCCTCCGAGTGTACAATGTTGGCCGCTCCGTCGTATGGGAGTCCACCAAAGTGATACCGAGGTGTTGAATGAAATCCGTCTTGATAAGAACCTTCGTTCTCCTGGTAGCAGGCATGGCTTCAGCACAGAGCTATCAGTTCACTTCATTCTTCATTCCGACAGCTCTCTCGACGGATGCCCAGGGGATCAACGACAACAGCATCGTTGTCGGGCACTTTTACACTAGGGCGTTAGACGAGGGATTCGCCGAACGAAACGGAGAGTTTTTGCCCATCTCGTTTCCCGGGGCGACCGACACTTGGCCCATTGGAATCAACAGCCTTCAACAAGTGGTGGGTTGGTACACCGACTCTCACGATTGTCGCAGCGGTTGCGGTTTTGTTCTGTCGGGGAGCGAATATCAGCCCATAACGTACCCGGGCTCTGTGGCAACTTGGGCTACCTCGATCAATCGTTCGGGGCAGATCGTCGGCGGCTATGACGACAGTCGAGGAGACGTTCATAGCTTCCTCCTGAGCGGTGCCACGTTCACATCGATCGACTATCCTGGAGCGACCACAACGTACGTGACCGGAATAAACGATGCCGGCATCATCGTAGGCTGGTGGTCCGATAGCTTGGAGAGTAATGCTTTTGTTCTTCGGGACGGAAACTTCGAGAATATCCGCGGCCCAAGAGATAGCAGCGTGAACGGACTCAACAACGCCGGCGACCTCGTCGGATATTCTCCTACAACAAGCTTCGTCTATCATGCGCACGTACTGACCAAGATTGGGTATCCTGGGGCAAAGCGGACAGTAGCATTTGGCATCAATGACAACGGCGTGATTGTTGGCGTCTACAACGGCGGAGACTGTCCCGTCGATAACGGCCACTGCGGGTTCACCGCCGCCCCGATGCGATAGCCAAGAGCCGATTCTCTCACCCCTAGAGGTTCGGCGAGCCATATCCCACGTCCCGAGGGGCTTTTCCTTCGCCGTCCCCCCGTTTCTACCGCGTTATAATCCCTCATGGCGACGTTGCGCGAACAAATCGCGACTACGGCACTCACGGTCACCAAGTTTCGTGAGCTGCTGAAGACAATGCGCGCCAACCGGCCCAACGACAATCTCGACCTCGTCCGCAAGGCCTACGAATTCTCCCAAAAGCATCACCAGGGCCAGTCCCGCGCTTCCGGCGAACCCTACCTCGTTCATCCGCTGGGTGTCGCGCTTGTGCTCGCGGAAATGCGCATGGATCCCGTCGGAGTCGCTGCCGGCTTGCTGCACGACTCGGTCGAGGATACTTCTGTCACCATCGTTGACATTCGCAAGGAATTCGGCGAACAGGTCGCGCACATCGTCGAGGGCGTCACCAAGATCAGCCAGATCGATTTCGCCACTCGCGAAGAACAGCAGGCGGAAAATCTCCGCAAGATGATGCTCGCCATGGTCGACGACATCCGCGTGGTGCTCATTAAGCTCGCTGACCGCCTTCACAACATGCGCACGCTTGAGCATCTCGATCCCGTACGCCAGCAGAAAATCGCCAAAGAGACTCTCGAAATCTATGGCCCGATCGCGCACCGCTTGGGCATGGGCAAGATTCGCGGCGAACTGGAAGACCATGGCTTCCGCTACATCGACCCCATTACCTACCAACAAGTACACGATGCCGTTGAAGCACGGCGGAAAAAGGGCGAGCAGTTCCTGTCTCGGGTCGAGCAAGTCATGCGCGGCAAACTGAAGGACGCCAATATCGAGGCGAAGGTCGAGAGCCGCATCAAGCGTCTGTTCAGCATCCACAAGAAACTAGTGCGGCAAAAAATCAGTGTCGATCAGGTTTACGACCTTTACGCCATGCGCGTGATCACCAAATCCGTGCAGGATTGCTACGCCGTGCTGGGCATCGTTCACAACCTCTGGCGGCCTGTTCCCGGACGCATCAAAGACTTCATCGCCATGCCGCGGCCGAATTTTTATCAGTCGCTGCACACCTCGGTGATCACCGAAGACGGCACGCCCTTCGAATTGCAGATTCGCACAGAAGAAATGCACCGTATGGCCGAGGAAGGCATCGCCGCCCATTGGAAGTACAAGGACGGTCCGGTGTCGGCGCAGGACGAGCAACGTCTGGCCTGGCTGCGGCAGGTGGTCGAATGGCAGCGTGATGTCTCTGACCCCAGCGAATTTCTTTCCACCCTGAAAATCGATCTCTACCCGGAAGAGGTCTACACGTTTACTCCGAAGGGCAAGGTCGTCGTGTTACCGCGCGACTCCACGCCAATCGATTTCGCCTACACCATTCACACCGAAGTCGGTCACAGCTGCGTAGGTGCCAAGGTCAACGGCCGTATGGTCCCCCTGCGCCACCGTCTGCATAGTGGCGACATCGTCGAGATCCTGACCCAACCCGGCCACAAACCCAGTCGGGACTGGCTTGGCGTCGTTAAATCCTCGCGAGCCCGCAACAAGATCAAACACTGGCTGAATATTCACCAGCGCGAGCGGGCGATCGAAATCGGCCGCAAGCTGATCGAAAAAGAAGCTCGCAAATACCGTGTCGCGTTCAAAGAAATTAAGGACGAGGAACTGCAGAAAGCCGCATCCGACTATGGCTTGGGACAAGCCGACGACCTCATGGCTGGCATTGGTTATGGGAAGTATTCAGCCCGCCAGATTTTGGCTCGGCTATCTCCTGCCGCTGAAGCGATCGAATCCGGCAAAGAACCAGAGAAGCCGGGTGGCCTGGCCAGCGTCGTACGCCGCGTTTTCGGGAGCGACAGTAACAACAACGCGATCCGCGTAAAGGGCCAGGGCGACTTGCTCGTTTACCGCGCGCGTTGTTGCAACCCCATTCGAGGTGAAGCCGTAGTTGGTTACGTCACCCGCGGCAAAGGTGTAGCGGTTCATGCCTTGAATTGCCCCAATGTTGTCAACCTTCTGTACGAGCCTGAGCGCCGTATCGAAGTGGAGTGGGCAGCCGATGATTCCCTGCCCAGCGCTTATCCGGTCAAAATCACCGTTTTTTGCGATGACCGCTTCGGCATGCTGAAACAGATCACCGCGGTGATCAGCGACACCAAGACCAACATCCGCAATGTCGAGGCCCGCACCTCCAATGGTCAGGGCAACATCGATGTTATCCTCGATATCGCAGACTTGAAGCATCTGGAAAACATCATCAGTGGCGTCCGGAAAATTCCCGGCGTCTACGATGTGCAAAGACTGCAAAAAATCTAGCGGCTGGTAGCAGGTTTTTGACGCTCCGAGCTACTAACTACTAGCCACTAGCTACTGAGGTAACTCATGCGGGATGTGATCGCAACCAAAGATGCTCCACAGGCCATCGGCCCCTACTCGCAGGCGATTCGAGCCAATGGCTTTGTGTTTGTCTCCG
>Ga0335069_10001950_pt1 | contig 32458 bp, 27 predicted proteins | sample Lox_Sample_11_FD_206714 | JGI IMG/M metagenome (GOLD analysis project Ga0335069, IMG submission 206714) | Soil microbial communities from Loxahatchee National Wildlife Refuge, Florida, United States - Lox_Sample_1.1 | ecosystem: Environmental > Terrestrial > Soil > Wetlands | place: USA...
TCGCCTTCAGCGATCCGGTGCTCGCGACGAAGGGATTCTCGCTGCTGCTCGATCCGACGTTCGACGTCCGGGAATCGTGGACCGCGTTGGGAAATGGCTTCTGGTGGAATCCGGCGCGGCGCGCGACCAACGACTACATCATGGCGAACTTCGACACGCTGGCGAGGAGCGTCGGGACCGAAGAGCCCGGCCGCTGGCCGATCTTCGCGTCGGGGCTGTGCACCGAGCGTGATCGCGTCGAGCTGGAGGCATTCTGGAAACCGCGCGTATCGAACTACGCGTCGGCAAGCCGCGAGCTCGCGAGCACCGTCGAGTCGATCGATCTCTGCGCGCGCGTGCGGACGGCGAACAGGCGCTAAGGGGTTGCTCGACGCCACGACGAGATGCATGCGGCCACATCTATTCGGCCAGGGTTTATGATTCCTTTCTCGCCCTGAGACTGCTATCTCCATGTCACCGATTGTGTTACGCGTTTCCCGCATCGCAATCGCTGCATTGCTGCTGTCTCTCGCTACGCTCGCGCGCGCCGACGAGGTCGGCTGTACCTCCACAACCTTTCACCTGTTCTCGCCGAACGACAAGGTGTGCGTGATGGCGTTCAACGATCCGGACATCGACGGCATCACCTGTCACATCAGCCAGGCGAAGACGGGAGGATGGAAGGGCGCGGCGGGTGTCGCCGAAGACCCCTCCCGCTTTTCGATCACCTGCCATCAGTTCGGCCCGATCACGCTGCCACCCAACCTCGACCGGGAAAAGAGCGTGTTCAGCGAGAGCACTTCGCTGATATTCAAGAACACGAAGGTTGTTCGGATGTTCGACGCGAAGCGGAATACGCTGGTCTACGTCGCGATCAGCAAGCGCGTGCTCGAAGGCTCACCGATGAATGCGATCTCGGCGGTGCCGATCATCCCCTGGGCAGGTCGGTAGCGGCCGGCTCGCCTGCGCTTCCACAGAAAGGCTGCAGCTCAGCCGCAACCAGGCGTGTTCCTCACTCCGCGACGATCTTGTGCTCGGTCGCGATCTGCTTCCATTGACCGAGCTCTGCTTTGATCTTGGTCGCGAATACCGCCGGGCTGATTGCCTCGGGCAGCGTTCCGTCGGGCTCGAGCACCGGCGCGAGGTCGGGTGAAGCCGCCACGGCGTTGATCTCGCGATTGAGCCGGTCGACGATGGCGGACGGCGTTCCCGCCGGCGCGAAAACGCCGACCCAGATGTCGACGTTGAAGCCCGTGGCGACGGTCGCCACCGGCGGCAAATCCGGAAATGCCGGGTGCGGCTTCGCGGAAGTGATCGCGAGCGCCCTGATCTTTCCGTTCTGCATCAGCGGCGCCACTGTGCTGTAGTTCGAGATCATCACCTGGATCTGGCCGGATGCGAGGTCGACTGACGCCAGCGACGCGCCTTTGTAAGGGACGTGCGTCATCTTGATCTTGGCGGTGTCGTCCAGCAATTCGGTGGTGAGGTGCGCGATCGAGCCGACACCCGCCGTGCCGTAGTTCAGGACGCCAGGCTTCGCGCGTGCGGCAGCGACGACGTCTGCGGGCGATTTGTAAGGTGTGGTCGCGGAGACGACGAGCAGCATCGGTCCGCGTCCGATCATCGCGACAGGCGCGAAGGCGGCGATGGGATCGTACGGAAGCTGTTGTTGCGTTGCTGCGGCGGTCAGGAAGCTCGACGACGTGAGCAGCAGCACCGATCCGTCGCGAGGCGCCTTCGCGACGTAGTCCGCGCCGATCACGCCGGCGGCTCCGGGCTTGTTCTCGACGATGACCGAGGTGTCGAGGCGCTTCGACAGCGGCACGGCGAGCGCGCGTGCGATGACGTCGTTGCTGCCGCCCGCCGCGAAGGGCACGACGATCCGGATCAACTTCGGGAGCTCCTGCGCCGCCGCGATCGTCGTCCAGCCGACAGAAACGGCAACGCAGAGAAACAACCGGACCGGCGATCTCCGCATGAGCATTCTCCCAGATGAAGTTCGATTCGAAGCGCCAATCGTATCCCGTCGGCGCGGCGTTCGTCCACGCACCCGCTCTGCTATGATCGTTTCCGTCGTCGAAAGGAATCCGGCGTGCAATCGCTGCGCATCATCTGCCCGAACGGCCATCTGGGCTTCGCACCCACGCGCGAAGAGAGCTTCAGGATCGGCGTCGCCGCACGTCCCGACTGCATCGCCGCGGATTCGGGCAGCGACGACGTCGGACCGATCCCGCTCGGCTCCGACACCTCGACGAGCCCGCTCGCGTGGCAGACGCACGACCTCGAGCTGATGCTGCTCGCCTCGCGCGAGCTGCGCGTGCCGATGATCATTGGGTCATCAGGCGATACGGGCGCGAACAGCCGCGTCGATCTTTACGTGAAGATCATCAGGGATCTCGCCGCAAAGCATCGGCTGCCGGCGTTCAAGCTCGGCTATTTCTATTCCGAGGTCGGCAAGGAAGAACTTCGCCGCCGGATGCGCGCAGGCGAGACCGTCGCCGGACTCGAAGGTCACGCGACGCTCACCGAGGGCGAGCTCGACGCGACCGAGCGCATCGTGGCGATGGCGGGTGTCCATCCGTTCATCGACCTCCTGCGCCAGGGCGCGGACGTCATCATCGGCGGCCGCAGCAGCGACAGCTGCGTGTTCGCGGCGCCGGCGATCCATCAAGGATTCCCCGAAAGCCAGGCGTACTACCTCGGCAAGGTGCTCGAATGCGCGTCGTTCTGCGCGGAGCCCTACGGCGGCAAGGAAACGGTGTTGGGCGAGGTGAGTGCCGATGCGGTCGAGGTGACCGCGATGCATCCGGCGCAGCGCTGCACGGTGGCTTCCGTCGCCGGCCATGCGATGTACGAGCGCGCCAATCCCAATTTCGAGCACGTCGCGGGCGGCACGCTCGACATGTCGGAATGCCGCTACGAGCAGATTGCCGAGAGGACCACGCGGATCACCGGCGCGAAGTTCGTGCCCGCGCCCGAGTTCCGCGTGAAGCTCGAAGGTGCGGGAAAGGTCGGCGAGCGCTACGTCGGGATGGTCGGGATTCGCGATCCCTACACGATCGCGCACGTCGACGAAGTGATCGGCTGGGCGCGAGCGCAGGTGCGCGAGCGCTTCGGCCAGGAGCGCGAAGGGGGCTACGAGCTTCACTACATCGTCTATGGTCGCGACGGCGTTATGGGTGAGCTCGAGCCGCTGCGCAACCGGCCAGCGCACGAGCTTTGCATCCTCGTGCAAGGCGTAGCGCGCACCGCGGAGATGGCCGAGGAAGTCTGCATGATCGGCACGCGGCAGATGTTCTACGCGCGCCTTCCCGATGTGAAGGGATCGGCCGGGTCGGTTGCATTCGCGCTCGACGAAGTGCTGCGCGCGAGCGCTGCCTATCGTTGGACGCTCAACCACACGCTGCGCTGCGACGATCCGCTCGAGCTCTTTCCGACGCACGTGACCTCCGCAGGAGTCTGACGGAGCCGCCGATGAAGACGCAGAAGCTTTCCGAGCTCGCGAAGACGATACGCAGCAAGAACGCGGGCATCGACCTGATCACGTTCGACGTGATCTTCAGGGAGCGCGCGACCTACGAGCGTGTCAAGCGCTCGCGCGTGCTCACGCGCGAGACCGTGCTGAAGCTCTATGGTCTTCCGCCCGATCGGCTTTGCGATTTCGTCGAGTTCGACCCGGGCAACGCCATCAAATTCACGATCTACCGGCGGCGCCCGAGCGGCAGCCCCGGCGATCCCGACATCTTCGGCGCTCAGCAGTACGCACCGCTTCTCGACATCGAGGTGCCGGCGGAGTAGAGGCGCGGGCGCTCCGCCGCGCGGACGATGCCACTTGACACTGTGCTGGCGCCGGGCTCAGATTGCGTAGCGTCGGAGCGCGCGTGGGCCGCGTGAGCGCGCGAGAACAACCGCGCCCGAAACCGCCGACCACGCTCCGGCCGACACCGTGGGGGCGTGCATGACTTCGAAGAGGCTCCGTCTCGCGCTCAGTGGCGCGGGCATCTGCATAATCGTGCTTGCCCCCGGCGTGCCCGATGCCGGGAACGACGCGTTCGATCCTCTGCTCGATGGCGGCCCTCTGTGCGGCCTGCCGACTGGCGGTCCACCCGCCATCCTGCGCGGGCTCGTTCTCGCAGCGGCGGAAACGGCGCCGTTCCAGCCGGTGCCGGCTCAACCCGCGTTGAGCATGAAGCCGGTGCTCTACGACGACCTGGGCACGCTGCGACTCAAGGCGGGAACCTCAAACCGGAAGGCGCAAGACTGGTTCGACCAGGGCGTGCGCCTGTCTTTCGCGTTCAACCACGCCGAAGCGCAGCGCGCCTTCCGCGAAGCGCAGAAGCTCGATCCGAACTGCGCGCTCTGCTTCTGGGGCGAGGCGCTGATCCTCGGGCCCAACATCAACGTTCCGATGATGCCGGAAGCGAATCCACCGGCGCTTGCGGCGCTCGCGAAAGCGGTCGAGCTCTCGAAGGCGGCGCCGCCGCGCGATCGTGCGCTGATCGAGGCGCTCGCCCAGCGCTATTCGGCTGATCCAAAGGCGGTGCGCGCGGACCTCGACGCCGCCTATGCGAAAGCGATGGCAGACGTCGCGCGGCGCTTCCCCAACGACGACACGGTGCAGGTGCTCTACGCCGAAGCGATGATGGACACGCAGCCGTGGGATTACTGGGAGGCGGGCGGCGCGAAGGCCAAGGGCAACGGCCAGGCGATCGTCGACACGCTCGAGAAGGTGCTCGCCCGCAATCCGAGACACCCGGGGGCGATCCACTTCTACATTCACGCCGTCGAGGCGTCGGCGCACCCGGAAAAGGCGCTTCCGTACGCGCGCCACCTCGGGATGGAGATGCCGGGCGCGGGGCACATCGTCCACATGCCGGCGCACATCTACTATCGCGTGGGTCTGTATCGCGATTCGCTCGCGACGAACCAGCGGGCGATGGCGGTCGACGAGCGCTACTTCTCGACCTCGCCGTCCGATCCGCTGTACAAGTCGGCGTACTACACGCACAACATCCACTTCCTCATGGTCTCGGCGCAGATGGGCGGCGACGGAAAGACCGCGATCGCCGCCGCGCAAAAGCTCGACGCCGCGCTTCCGCTCGAGGCGGTCAGGCAGTTCGCCATCCTGCAACCGGTCAAGGCGGCGCCTTACACCACGCACGCCCAGTTCTCAGATCCGGAGACGATTCTCAAGCTGCCGGCGCCGCCCGACGATCTCGTCCTCGTCGTGACGATGTATCGCTATGCGCGGGCGCTCGCATTCGCGGCGAAGAAGGACGCACCGTCGGCGCAACAGGAGATCGACTTGCTCGTCAGAATGGAGAGCGAGGCCGACTTCAAGCCGTTCGCCGAATGGAGCATACCGGCAAAGGAGATCGTGCAGACCGCGCGCCTCGTCGCGATGGGGCGGCTCGCCGATTCGACGGGGAACCTCGAGGGCGCGGCCAAGGCGTACGACGAAGCCGTGTTCATCGAGGACACGCTCGCGTACATGGAGCCGCCGTACTGGTACTATCCGGTGCGCCAGTCGCTCGCCGCGGTGCGCCTGCGGCAAGGCAAGTACGACGAAGCCGAGAAGATTTTTCGCGAATCGCTCTCACGCGTCCGCAACAACGCCTGGGCGCTAGCGGGCCTTTCCGAAACGTATCGGCGGAAAGGCGATGCGGCTGCGCAAGAGAAGGCGCAGCAGGCGTTCGCGAAGGCGTGGCTCGGCGAGTCGTCGGGCCCCGCGATCGACCGGCTGTGATCGGCGGCGTGCCATCGATGTCGGGTGCCGCGAGCCTGCGGAAGCCGGGCACCGCGACACGCTTGTGCCTGACGGCGCTGGCCGTGTTCTGCCTTGCGCTTGCCGTCGCCGCTGCTCCACCGGCGGTGATCGTGATGCCGCTTAGCGGCGCGATCGGACCCTCCAGCGCGGACTTCGTCGAGCGCGGACTTGCCCGCGCCAGCAGCGAGCACGCGCAGCTCGTCATCCTGCAAATGGATACGCCGGGCGGCCTCGACCGCTCGATGCGCGACATAATCAAGGCAATCCTCGCCTCGCCGGTGCCGGTCGCGACCTTCGTCGCGCCCTCCGGCGCGCGCGCAGCGAGTGCCGGGACCTACATTCTGTACGCGAGCCATGTCGCGGCGATGGCGCCCGGGACCAATCTCGGCGCGGCGACACCCGTGCAGATCGGCATGCCGGGAATCGGCGCGCCGGAGGCGCCGCGCAAGTCGGATGAAGAGACAGCGAAGGCGAAGGACGTGAAGGGCAAAGCCTCCGAGGAGGCGGCTCCGCCTTCGGATCCGATGCAGCGCAAGCAAGTGCACGACGCCGCCGCGTACATCCGCGGGCTCGCGCAGCTACGCCACCGCAACGTCGAATGGGGCGAGCGCGCGGTGCGCGAGGCGTCGAGCCTGTCGGCGGACGAGGCGCTCGCGCAGAACGTGATCGACGTCGTCGCGCGCGATGTGCCGGAGCTTCTCGCCAAGCTCGACGGCAGGAAGCTCGTCACCGCCGACGGAGAGCACGCGCTGCAAACTGCCGGCGCGGTGACGACGACAATCGAGGCCGACTGGAAGAGCCGATTCCTCGCCGTGATCACCGATCCCGGCGTTGCGCTGATCCTGATGATGATCGGCATCTACGGGCTGTTCTTCGAATTCGCGAATCCCGGCTTCGTCCTGCCCGGCGTTGCGGGTGGAATCTGCCTCGTCATCGCGCTCTTCGCGCTGCACATGCTCCCGGTCAACTATGCCGGCCTCGCGCTGATCATCCTCGGGATCGCGTTCTTCGTCGCCGAGGCGTTCGTGCCGAGCTACGGCACGCTGAGCATCGGCGGCATCATCGCATTCGCGATCGGTGGGGTGCTGCTGATCGACTCCGATGTACCCGGCTTCGGCATCCCGCGCGCGCTGATCGCTGGACTTGCGATAGTGTCGGCGGTGTTCGTCGCGCTCGTTTCCGGACTCGCGTTCAAGGCGAGGCGACGGCCTGTCGTTTCCGGCGGCGAGGAGCTGATCGGGAGTCTCGGTGTCGTACAGGACGACTTCGAGCGCGAAGGCTGGGCGCGCGTTCACAGCGAGCAATGGCGCGTGGTGAGCCCGGTTCCACTGAAAGCCGGGCAGCCGGTGCGGGTCGTCGAACGCGACGGTCTCGTGCTGACGGTCGCTCCGGTGGCGAAGGGAGACTAGCGATGGGGATCGGATTCGGACTGGTTGGCTTCGTCCTGCTGATCGCGATAGTGGTGATTTCCTCGTTCCGCGTATTGCGGGAGTACGAGCGCGGCGTCGTGTTCATGCTCGGGAGGTTCTGGAAGGTCAAGGGTCCGGGACTCGTGCTCGTGATCGCTGGCATCCAGCAGATGGTTCGCGTCGACCTGCGGACGATCGTGATGGACGTGCCGCCGCAGGACGTCATCACGCACGACAACGTCTCCGTCAAGGTGAACGCCGTCGTCTACTTCCGCGTCGTCGACCCGGAGAAGTCGGTGATCCAGGTCGCGAATTTTCTGCAAGCGACGAGTCAGCTTGCGCAGACGACGCTGCGCGCCATCCTCGGCAAGCACGGGCTCGACGAGCTTCTCTCCGAGCGTGAGCGGCTCAACACCGATATCCAGCGCGTTCTCGACGCCCAGACCGACGCGTGGGGCGTCAAGGTCTCGACCGTCGAGATCAAGCAAGTCGATCTGAACGAATCGATGATCCGCGCGATCGCACGGCAGGCCGAAGCCGAGCGCGAGCGCCGCGCGAAGATCATTCACGCCGAAGGCGAGCTGCAGGCGTCGGAAAAGCTGCTGCAGGCAGCGCAGATGCTCGCGCGGCAGCCGCAAGCGATGCAGCTCCGCTATCTGCAGACGCTTGGCAACATCGCCGGCGAGCGCAGCTCGACGATCGTCTTTCCCGTGCCCATGGACCTCGTCGCGGCGATGGGCGGCGCCAAGCCGTCGACCTAGCGTCTCGCGCAGCCCAGCCGCGCGCGGCGCTTAGCGCGCGCCGACCGTGCTATTGCGAGCTCGTGCCCGCCGGATGCGCGCCGTCGAACCGGCGCAGCAACAGCGCGAGCGCGCGCGCCTTCTCATCGAGGTGCTGCGCTCTGGCGTGCACCAGGTTCTCGCGGATGTAGCGCTTGATCGCGAGACGGCCCGCCGCCGTATTGATGAGCTCGCAGCCGATCTCCGCGGCGACGATCTCGGGAACGTGCTCGTGTTCGGCGATGGCCGCAACCTCTGCGTCGGAGAGATTGCTGAGGTCGATGCAATCCTTCAGGGTCAACATCTGGGGCTCCTCGTTTCGGCAACTGCTGATCCCTCGATGTTTTTGCTTGGCGCTTCTCGTGAGCGCTCGTCCCTTCGATCATTATCCGCCTTCATGCCACCTGCATACAACGAATTTGCATGAATTTCGATATGCGCGCGAGCAACGCGCACGTGTTGCAGTGCGAGAAGTGTCGCGCCTGGACGTCCCGCTCCGTGACGAACTTCACGCGTTCGTCACATTGCGAACCAAACTCGATCAGAACCGGAATCCGCGAACCGCGAGCCAGGCGACGAGCACCGCCAAGAGAGCGAGCGCGACATAGCGCATCGTCGGATTGCCGGCAGGCCTCACGGAAGCTGCCGGCTCCGCCGCCGCAGGTTCCGGAATCGCGGGTGCGACGCGTTCGGCGAAGCGCGCGAAGAACTCGTCGGCCATCTTCGCCGCCGCACCGTCGATCAGCCGCGAACCGAGCTGCGCTATCTTGCCGCCGACCTGCGCCTTTGCGGTGTAGGTGAGCGCTGTCGCATCCGTGCCGGAGGGCGCCAGCGAAACCCGCGCTTCGCCGTTCGCGAAACCCGCGGCGCCTCCCTGGCCCTCGAACTTCATCGTGTAGGACGTCGGCGGAGCGAGGTCGGCGAGGCCGATCTTGCCGTTGAACCGCGCGGCGACCGGTCCGACCTTCGCCGCGATGACGACCTGCCATTCGGTGTCGGTCTTCCGATCGAGTGACTCGCAGCCGGGAATCGCGTCCTTCAGCACAGCCGGATCGTTGAGCGCTGCCCAGACCTCGTCCGGCGGCGCGTTCACGACGCGCGTGCTCGTCATCTCCATTCGCGGCTCCCGGTCGCTGACCCGAGCCGCAATCCTACCGCACGGCGCGCTCGCGGCAGCGACAGCGCCGCGGCGAGCTCGGTGAGCGACTGCAGGTTGTGGATCGGCAGGAATTCGTCGACATACGGCAGCATCGCCCGGATTCCTGCGGGCCGCGCCTCGAATCCCGCATAGCGCAGCAGCGGGTTGAGCCAGATCAGCCGCGCGCAGGATTTGGCGAGCCGCTCCATCTCGAAGCCGAGCCCCGCAGCGGCATCGGCGTCGAGGCCGTCGCTGATCAACAGCACGACGGCGTTCTGGCCGAGGAGGCGCCGCGACCAGCGGCGGTTGAACGTCGCGAGCGACGCGCCGATCCGAGTGCCGCCCGACCAGTCGGCGACCGCTTCCGTCACTTTCGCGAGCGCGACGTCGACGTCGCGGTGCTTGAGGTGGCGGGTAATGTTCGTGAGCTGCGTGCCGAAAGTGAGCACATGCACCCGATGCCGGTCGTTCGCGATCGCGTGGAGGAAGTGCAGCAGCATCCGCGCGTAGCGATCCATCGAGCCCGAAACGTCGCACAACACGACGAGCGGCGGCGGGAGCCGCCGTCGCGTCCGGCGCGCGAGCGGCGCAGCTGCGCCTGCGGCGCCCATCATCCGCCGCATCGTCACGCGGAGATCGACGGCGTGGCCGCGCTGCGCCGGGACGGTGCGGCGGACGACGATCTCCGGGAGCGGCAGCCGCAGGCGCGAGAGCATCGCCTTCACCTCGGCGAGCTCGGCGGCCGTCATCGTCGCGAAGTCGCGCTTCTGCAGCAATTCGCGCGACGAGAAGCTGAGTGCGGCATCGAGGTCGACTTCGCGCTCGTCGGAATCCTGTTTCGGCTTGCCGAGCTGGAGCAGCGCTTCGGCGAGCCGCGCCGGGAGTTCCGCCTCGGGCTTGCGCTCGCCGGTGCGTCCATGGACCTTGGGCAGCAGCGCCGCGAGCATTTTCTCGAGGAGCTTCGGGTCTCGCCAGAAGAGATCGAACGCCTGGTCGAACAATACGAGGTGCTCGTGGCGAGAGACGAGCACCGAGGCGAGTGCCTCGCGGAAATCGCTGCGACTGTCGAGACCGACCGCTTCGACGGCCGAGAGCGCGTCGAGCACCTTCGCCGGACCGACCGGCAGCCCGGCGTTGCGCAGCAGCCGCACGAAGTGGAGGACGTTCTCCGCGAGTCGGCCCCGAGGCAGCGGCGTCACCGTCCCCGAGCGACCGAGCGCAGTCGTCACAACGCGGCGCTCACGGCCTTGACCTCGGCGACGAGCTTCGCGGCCGCTTCGGGCCCGAGCACGCCCAGGTCGTCCTGATACTTGAGCAGGACGCCCAGCGTGTCCGCGACCGTCTGCGGGTCGAGCGCAACGCGGTCGAGCGCGATGAGCGCCTCCGCCCAGTCGAGCGATTCGGCAATCCCAGGCGCCTTGAACAGGTCCATCGCGCGGAGCCGCTGCGTGAAGCCGACGATCTCGCGCGCGAGCGACTCGGGCGCCTGCGGGCACTTGCGGCGGATGATCGCGAGCTCGCGCTGCGCATCCGGATAGTCGACCCAGTGGTAGAGGCAACGCCGCTTGATCGCGTCGTGAATCTCGCGCGTGCGATTGGAGGTGATCACGACGATCGGCGGCGAAGCCGCGCGGATCGCACCGAGTTCGGGGATCGTGACTTGGTAATCCGAAAGGACTTCGAGCAGATACGCTTCGAACGGCTCGTCGGCGCGGTCGAGCTCGTCGATCAGCAACACCGGCGGGACACCGTCGTCGGGCGCGAGCGCATGCAGCAGCGGCCGCTTCAACAGGAAGCGCGTCGTGAATATGTCGTGCGCGAGATCGCCGCGCACGACGCCGCCAGCGGCTTCCGCGAGGCGGATCTCGATCATCTGCCGCGGATAGTTCCACTCGTAGACGGCGGCCGCGGCGTCGAGCCCTTCGTAACACTGGAGGCGGACGAGATGGCGTCCGAGCGCCGCCGCGAGCACCTTCGCGATCTCGGTCTTGCCGACGCCGGCTTCCCCCTCGAGGAAGAGCGGCCTCTTGAGCTTGAGCGCGAGGAAGACGGCCGTGGCGAGCCTGCGCTCGGCGACATAATTCTGCGCGCCCAGCAGATCCAGGGTCGCGTCGACGGTTGCGGGGGGCGGCGGAAGCGTCATTGGATCGGCGGGGTGGAATTCACTTATCTAGGGCCACCTGTGGCGCGAACCTCCGGGCTTCACCAGACCCGGGCGCCCTTCGGCCCATGCCACCCACGATCCGGCGTGACTGCGGTCCGCTCGCCTCAACCGGCCGCTGCTGCAGCGACGGCGCGTGCGGCCATCACGGAGATGAGGTGCGCACGATACGTCGGCGAGCCGTGCAGATCGTTGTTGAGTCCGGACGCGTCGATCTTAACGCCCTTGGCGGCGTCGGCGGTGAACGACTTCGCCAGGGCCGCTTCGAGCGCCGCCGCGCGAAACACCGAAGGCGCCGCGCCGGTGACGGCCACACGCACGCTGCCATCCGCGCCTTGCGCGACGAAGACGCCGACCAGCGCGAAGCGCGACGCGGGGTTCGGAAACTTCGCGTATGCGGCCTTCTTCGGGATCGGGAATGAGACGCCGGTGACGATCTCGTCGGCGGCAAGCGCGGTCTCGTACATGCCCTTGAAGAAATCGCCCGCGGCGATGCGGCGCTTGTTGGTGACGACCGTGGCGTTGAGCGCGACGAGCGCTGCCGGCCAATCTGCGGCGGGGTCGCTGTTGGCGATCGAGCCGCCGAGCGTACCCATGTTGCGCACCTGCCGGTCGCCGATCCCTTCGGCGAGCGCGGCGAGCGCGGGAATCGCCCGCTTCACGTCCTCGCTCGACGCGACGTCGGCGTGCCGCGCCATTGCGCCGATCACGATCGCATTGCCATCCTTGCGGATCCCGGCGAGCTCGGGAATGCCCGCGAGGTCGACGATCGTTCCGGGCTGCGCGAGGCGCAGCTTCATCGCCGCGACGAGGCTCTGTCCGCCGGCGAGCGGCTTGCCGCCCGTCCTGGCGAGCGCCGCAGCGGCATCGGCGAGAGATTTCGGCTTCTGGTATTCGACTGCGTACATGATCGTCTCCTCAGGCGTTGGCTTTGGCGGCGTTGATCGCCTGCCATACGCGATGCGGCGAAGCCGGCATGTCGAGATGCCTGACGCCGACCGGTGCGAGCGCATCCATCACCGCATTCATCAGCGCCGCCGGCGCGCCGATCGCGCCTGCTTCGCCGCAACCCTTGGCGCCGAGCGGATTGTGCGTGCACGGCGTCACCTTCGTGCCGACGTTGAACGAGGGGACGTCGTCGGCTCGCGGCAGCGCGTAGTCCATCAGGCTCCCGGTGAGGAGCTGCCCGGTGTCCTTGTCGTAGACGCATTGCTCGAGCAGCGCCTGGCCGATCCCCTGCGTCAGGCCGCCGTGCACCTGCCCCTCGACGATCATCGGATTGATGATGTTGCCGAAGTCGTCGCAGGCGCTGAAGTTGACGATGAGCACCACACCGGTGTCGGGATCGACCTCGACCTCGCAGATGTGCGTGCCGGCGGGGAACGTGAAGTTCGTCGGATCGTAGAACGCCGTTTCGTTCAATCCGGGCTCGAGCTTGTCGAGCGGATAGTTGTGCGGAACGTACGCGGTCAACGCGATCTCGCCGAACGTCTTGCTGCGGTCGGTGCCTGCCACCGTGAACTTGCCGTCCTTGAACTCGATGTCGGTCTCCGCGGCTTCGAGCAGATGCGCGGCGATCTTCTTGCCCTTGGCGACGATCTTGTCGAGAGCCTTGACGATCGCCGTGCCGCCGACCGCGAGGGAACGCGAGCCGTACGTGCCCATGCCGAAGAGGACGCGGCCGGTGTCGCCGTGAACGACGTCGACGTTCTCGATCGCGATTCCGAGCCGTGTCGCGACGACCTGCGCGAACGTCGTCTCGTGGCTCTGCCCGTGGCTGTGCGAGCCGGTGAAGACGGTGACGCTGCCCGTCGGGTGGACGCGGATCTCTCCCGCTTCGAACAGCCCGGCACGCGCGCCGAGCGAGCCGGCGACGTTCGACGGCGCCAGACCGCATGCCTCGATGTACGATGCATAGCCCAGGCCGCGGAGCTTGCCGCGCTTCGTGGCTTCCGCCTTGCGCACGGCGAAGCCCTTGACGTCGGCGATCTTCATCGCCTCGTCGAGACATGCGTCGTAGCCGCCGGTGTCGTAGAGCAGCGCAACCGGCGTCTGATACGGGAACGTGCGGATGAAATTGCGCCGCCGCAGCTCGTCCTGCGCGATTCCCGTCTCGGCCGCCGCCTGGTGAACGATCCGCTCGACGACGTAGGTGGCTTCGGGGCGTCCGGCGCCGCGATAGGCGTCGACCGGAGCGGTGTTCGTGAACACCGCCGTCACTTCGGCGTAGATGGCGGGCGTCGTGTACTGCCCGGCCAGCAGCGTCGCGTAGAGGATCGTCGGAATGCACGAGGCGAACGTCGAGAGGTAGGCGCCCATCGCCGCGATCGTGTGGACGCGCAGCGCGAGGAACTTGCCGTCCTTGTCGAGCGCGAGCTCGGCGTGCGTCACGTGATCGCGGCCGTGCGCATCCGACAGGAACGATTCGCTGCGCTCGGCAACCCACTTGATCGGGCGGCCGACGCGCTTCGACGCCCAGACCATCGCGGTCTCTTCGGCGTAAAGGTAGATCTTCGAGCCGAAGCCGCCACCCACGTCGGGCGCGATCACGCGCACTTTGTGCTCCGGCAATCCGAGCACGAACGCCGTCATCAGCAGTCGTTCGACGTGCGGATTCTGGCTCGTGGTGTAGAGCGTGTACGCATCCTCGGCACGGCTGTACGAGGCGACCGCGGCGCGCGGCTCGATCGCATTCGGGATGAGCCGGTTGTTGACGATGTCGATCTTGGTCACGTGCGCGGCCTTCGCGAAGGCGGTGTCGACGGCGGCCTTGTCGCCGAGCGCCCAGGTGTAGCATTTGTTGCCGGGCGCCTCGTCATGAATCTGTGGCGCGCCGGGCTTCAGCGCATCGGCGGGATTGACGACCGCCGGCAGAACTTCGTAGTCGACCTCGATGAGCTCCGCCGCATCCTTCGCCTGGTGCAGCGTCTCGGCGACGACGAGCGCGACGTGATCGCCGACGTAGCGGACCCTGCCTTTAGCGAGCACGTGATGCGGCGGCTCCTTCATCGGCGTGCCGTCGACGCTGGTGATGAGCCAGCCGCAAGGCAGTCCGTTGACGCCTTCGAGGTCGGCGCCGGTGTAGATGGCGATCACGCCGGGCGCTCTTTTCGCCTTCGACGCGTCGATGCCGCGGATCCTGGCGTGCGCGTGCGGCGAGCGCAGGAAGAACGCGTGAGCCTGCTGCGCCATCGTCACGTCGTCGGTGTACTGACCCGCGCCCATCAGGAAGCGCGCGTCCTCCTTGCGGCGGACCGACTTGCCGATGTATCCGGTTTCGTTCGCACCCATCGCCGGGTCCTCCTATTTCGCCATCGCCGCGGCGCCCTGCGCCACCGCTTTGACGATGTTGTGGTAACCGGTGCAGCGGCAGAGATTGCCTTCGAGACCTTCGCGGATCGCATGCTCGTCGGCGCTCGGATGGCGGGTGACCAGATCGATTGCGCTCATCACCATGCCCGGCGTACAGAAGCCGCACTGCAGCCCGTGGCACTCCTTGAACGCCGCCTGCATCGGATGCATCGTTCCGTCCGCGGCGGCGAGGCCTTCGATGGTGACGACGTCGCCGCCCTGCGCCTGGATCGCGAGCAAATTGCACGACTTGATCGCGCGTCCGCCGAGATGCACGGTGCATGCGCCGCACTGCGCGGTGTCGCATCCGATGTGCGTGCCGGTGAGTCCGAGATTCACGCGCAGGAAGTCGGCGAGCAGCAGGCGCGGATCGATTTCCGCGCCGACGGCTCGCCCGTTGACGGTCAATGAAAGGGAGACGGACACGGCATTCCTCCTTCAGTTGGCGGGCCGGTCGCGGATGTCGTTCTCGCGGCCACGGGGGAACGCGAAGAATACTTCCAAGCGCGTTCGCGGGCAACGGAATACGGGCGCCCGCGCGTTGCCTCAGCCAGGCGCCACCCGTTGCGACCGGGCGGCCGCGTCCGCCAGGAGCGATGCGCTTGCGATATCCCAGCAAAGCGCGAACGCCGCGAGCGTCCAGACGATGACGGGGCCGGTCGGGAGATCGAGCATCGTCGACAGCACGAGGCCCGCCGCGTAGCCCGCGAGTCCGATCGCCCACGCGGCGGCCAGTCGATGGCGAATCATCCGGCGCGTGCCGAGCGGCGGCACGATCAGCGTCGCGAAGACGAGGTAGAGTCCAACGAGCTGCACCGAGACGGTGACCGTGAGCGCGAACAGCACGTAGAAGCCGGTTCTTCCCAGGCGCTCCCGCGCGGTGAACCAGAGCGCGAGCACGACTGCGTACGCTGCGGCGGCCCAGCCGAGGCGCGCCGGCTGCACCCAGAGGATCTGGCCGACGAGAAGATCGCGGAGATGCTCGCTGCCGTGGACGTTGCTCGCGAGCAGAAGAATGCTTCCCGTTGCAGCGAGCACGAACACGACCCCGATCGTCGCCTCCTGGACCTCCGGCCAGTTCCGCTCCGTCCAGGTCAGAAGCAGCGCACCCGCAAGCGCTGCCGCAATGGCGGCGACCTGGACGGCGACGCCTTCCGGCTCGAAGCCGACGCGATCGGCGAGCAGCACGCCGCAGCCGGCGATCTGCGCAATCGCGAGATCGATGAAGACGATCCCGCGCGCGAGCACCTGCGTGCCGAGCGGCACGTGGGTCGCGGTCACGAGCAGCCCGGCCGCGAGCGCCGGGAGGAGGATCGAGACGTCCACGGCGGAAGCGTTCATTGCGCCCCCTTGAGGAGGCGCGCGATCGTGTCGTCGTAGAGCCCGTAGATGTCCTTCGCCTGCTCGTCGCCGCCGACGGTGAAGGGCAGCACGACCACGTTCACCTTCGCGCGCTCGGCAATCCATGCGGAGGCGCGATCGCTCTGATAAGCCGCGCGTATCACTATCTTCGCGGGCTCGCGCGTCAGCGACGCGAGGACCTCCGACAGGTGGGCGACGGTCGGCTCCACGCCGGGCTTGGGCTCGAGAGCGGCGACCTCCTTCATTTGCAGCCACGCGAGGAGATACGTGAAGTCCTTGTGCTGGACGATGACCGGCACCCCCTTGAGCGGCGCCGCCTGCTTCTCCCAGTTCGCGATCGCCGCGGTGAACTTGTCGGCGAACGCCGCGTAGCGGGCCTGGTACTGCGGCGCATTCGGCGGATCCAGCTCCCTCAGCCGTGCGGCGAGCGCCGTCGCGACGCGAGCGACGTTGCGCGGATCGGTCTGGATATGCGGATTGCCCGCTGGGTGAACGTCGCCGTCAGCCCGATCGAGGCGAACCGGCTTCTCGATCGTGGCGACATATTGCGTCGCCTCGAAGTAGCCGGGTTTTCCCGGCTGCACTTTCGGATTTCCCGCCTGCAGCAGCACGAGCGGCAGCCAGCCCACCTCGAGCTCGGCGCCGGTCGCCACGATGAGGTCGGCGCCCCGGGCGCGCGCAATGAGACTCGGCTTCGCCTCGACGTGGTGGGGATCCTGAAGCGCGTTGGTCGCCGTGTAGACGTTGACGTTGTCGCCTCCGAGCTCCTTCGCGAGCGCGCCCCATTCGGGAACGGTCGCAAACACGCTGAGCGCGGCAATCGCGGGTGCGGCGAGCGCCGCGCTCAGCGCGCCCAGAACGAGATTCAGGTACGGTTTCATCGCGATTCCTTTCAATACTTGTGGGCGCCGTGCGCGCCGAGAGTCAGGATGTATTGGACGAAGATCTGGTTGTCGGTCAGATCGGGGCGCACCTTGCTTTGCTGCCACTGGACGCGGAAGCGGCTGAACTCCGACGGGGTGTAGTCGATCATCACCGAGTAGCGCTGCGGGTCGAATGCCGAACCCGCGAGGTAGGCGGCGTTCGTTCCATAGTCGACGCGCCCCGGATCGAGCCGGTCGTAGCGCGCGCCCACGCGCCAATACGGCATGAACTGATAGACGCCTTCGACGTACCAGCCGCTCTGTCGCGACGAATAGGAGGACGTCTGCGTGAGGCCGAGCGTGCCGTTGGCGTCGTAGCTGAGGTCGCCGCTTTCCCTGCGCCAGAAGTATTCGCCCTGCAGCTTGAAGTTCGTGTCGAGCGGGTTGCCGTTCGGCGCGTATTTCCAGACCACGTCGGCGATGACGAGGTCGCTCCTGCCGCTGAACCCGAGCTCCGCGGCGTTGCCGGCGCGATCGGTCATCACATAGTCGCGGTCGCGCGGCCGCACGCCGAGCCAGGAGACGCCGGCGCGCCAGTTGTTGCTCGCATCGAAATCCCCTCCCGCGTGTGCGTAGAGCGCGGCGTCGCCGATGCCGTTGCGATTGCGCTCCGCCCCGGGAAAGCTGTTACCGTCGCCGATCTCGGCGCCGAGCTCGATGAACGTGTCGGTCGGCGCGATCCACTTGAGCTGGAGGCCGTCGCTGCGGAACTGGCCACCGAGAAACGCCTGGTACGGCAACGGAGCGTCGTAGAAGTCCCAGACGTGCTGGTGCTGATCGTTGAGATAGCCGATGCTCGACAGGAAGCGCCCGAACTTCGGCGTGAAGCCGTCCGGAATCGCGGTGAATACACCGTACGCCTCCTCGACCTCGACAGTGTTCTCGGGCGAGAGCGAGAAGATCAGGTTGCCGTAGACCTTGTCGTCGACGTTCGCCGATAGGCCGAGCTCCGATTCGGCGATCGAGAATCCGCGCTTTGCAGGCGCGATGTCGCCGCTCGGCACGAAGCCCGCGATCGCGTACTGGTTGGGGTCCTGCGAAAGGTTCGCATAGACGCCTTGCAGCACCGCCGAGATCGCGGGATTGAATGCGCTGATTCCCGACGAGGCCGGCCCGCCTGCGGGCGGCGGTGCCGCTGCGGCGATTGGCGGCACCGGCGTTTCCGCCGGCTGCGCGACGACCGGCGCGCCACCCGACGGCGCGGCGCCTGGTGGCGCCGCGGGCGGAGCGGCTGCCCCTGCGCTTCGCGCCTCGGCGTCCTTCAGGCGCTGCTCGAGCGCCTGGATTCGTGCTTCGTAGGATGCCTTCAGTTGCTGGATCTGCTCGCGAATCTCCGCGAGATCGGCGTCGGTGGCCGCGTGGGCGCACGGTGCCGTGACGAGCGCGAGCGCGAACGCGCCCGACGCCAATGCGAGCTTGTGCATAAGCCCGACTCCTCAGGTCGTGGTGGACCTTCGCCGGCGCGAGGCGCGGCGAAACCGGTCGACTCAGAGGACGATGGGCGGGGCTCGGATGGCGTAGTGGGAAGTTGCGGAGACGGGCTGCGATACGAACCCAAACGGCGGGATCGCGAACCCGACGAGGGGCTGCGGCGTCGACGTTGCGCCGTCGATCGCCGCCGCCGATCCCCCGGCGAAGAGCGCGCAAATGCCGCACTGCGACTCGGAGTCCGGAATTGCCAGCGCCCGCTCGTGCGACGCATACAACCACTCGCCGACGTGCGTCAGCGCATGCGAATGCTCCGCCTGCTGCATGAAGAGCAGCAGGAACAGTACGATCAGAGTGACGACGCGGCGTTGCATGCGCATGGTCGAACGGTCGCGAAAGCGACGTATTCGAAGAGTCTAGCGGAGCTCGCCGTGGGCCCGCAAATGGACGAAAAGCCTAGGTGAATCTGCCGAGCCTACATCGCGCTCGTTGCGAACGCAGCGGAGATTACCTGCGGGGCCTTGCCGGACGCGCCCGGCTCGAGCACCGTGACCCGCCACAACGCGCGCGGATCGTCGGGGTCCGTGAGCGTCGCCGAATGTAGGAGCGAGGCGTTGTCCCAGACGACGACGTCGCCGACGCCGTACACGAGCGCGTAGCGATACTTGGGCTGCGTCGAATGCGCCGCGAGCTCGTCGAGGAGATCGAGCGCTTCGTCCTCCGGCATCCCGACGATCCCGAACGAGCTCCCCGAAACCGCATAGAGCGATCTGCGCCCCGTCACCGGATGGGGACGCGCGATCTTGTGCGTGATCAGCGGCAACTTCGCCTTCTGCTCCGCGCTGAGCGGCGAGGCGGCCGTGCGGCTCGTGTCGTCCCTGTCGTTGCGATTGCCGTAGTGATGGATCGCGTAGAGCGGCTCGATCTGGCGCTTCATCGCGTCGGACAGGTCGTCGTAGGCGGCCTGCTGGTTGGCGAAGAGCGTGTCGCCGCCCCTCTTCGGCACTTCGATCGAGTAGAGGGTCGTCGCGCGGGCAGGGATCTGCAGATAGGAGTAGTCGGTGTGGAAGTACGATCCGGCGTCCTGCAGCCCTGTGGGCTTCCCGTCCTTCTTCACGTTGGACAGGATCAGGATGTTCGGGTCGTCCGGGTGATGGAACTGGTCGATCACGTGCGGTTGAGGCGGGCCCAGGCGCTGCGCGAATGCGACGAACTGCCGCGGCGTCAGAGATTGCGCGCGCAGTACGAGCACCTGCGCGTCGAAGAACTTGCGCTCGAGGGCGTCGAACTCAGCGTCGGAGAGCGGCCGCGAGATGTCGACGTCCCTCGTCTCCGCTCCGAAGCCCGCGCATAAGGGCTCGAATGTCTGCATATCATCCTCCCGCCCCGCCGAGCCTCGCATCGAGTGCCGCCTGCCGGCACGCCATCGGTCAGTCGTCTCCGACCCTGCTTGGCTATTGCGCGATGAAACCACGGCGCGCAGCCGCCCGCTCGACCAGCAGCGGTGCCGGCTCGAGCGACGAGTCGCCCGAGCGCTTCGCGAGCTCCGATAGGCGGTCGCGGACGATCGGCAAGCCGACCTCGTCCGCGTAATACATCGGGCCGCCGCGCCAACCCGGCCAGCCGTAGCCGTTGATCCAGACGATGTCGATGTCTTCTGGGCGCAGCGCAATGCCCTCGGCGAGGATTCGCGCGCCTTCGTTGACCGTCGGATAGACGATGCGCTCGACGATCTCGGCGGCGGAAATCGCGCGACGCTCGATGCCGAGTTGCGCCGAGGTCTCGACGATGATCCGCTCGACCTCGGGATCGCGAATCGGCATTCGCGATCCGGCTTCGTAGCGGTAGTAGCCCTTGCCGCTCTTCTGGCCGAACCGGCCGAGCTCGCACAAGCGGTCGGCGATCGGCTCGACGGTGCCCCGGCGGCGGCGAATGCGCATGCTGACATCGAGACCGGCCAGATCGTCCACGGCGAAATGTCCCATCGCCATGCCGAAATCGGTGAGCGCGGCGTCGACCTCGTGCGGCAGCGCGCCTTCCTGCAGCAGCCGCTGGGCTTCGGTGATGCGCCTCGCGAGCATCCGGTTGCCGATGAACCCGTCGCAGTTGCCGGACAGGACGGCGACCTTGCCGATCTTCTTCGCGAGCGCGAGCGTGGTCGCGATCACCGCCCACGATGTCTTCGCGCCGCGGACGGCCTCGAGCAGCCGCATGACGTTCGCCGGACTGAAGAAGTGCGTGCCGATCACGTATTGCGGACGCCTGGTCGCGCCCGCGATCGCGTCGACGTCGAGCGTCGAGGTGTTGGTGGCGATGATCGCGCCGGGCTTCGCGGCTGCATCGATGCGCCGCATCACTTCCTGCTTGATCGCCATTTCCTCGAACACCGCCTCGACGACGATGTCGGCGTCCGCAAGGGCATCGTACGCGAGCGAGCGCGTGATGCGCGAAAGAGCCTGCGCGGCCGCTTCAGCAGTGAGGCTCCCGCGCTTGACCGACGTCGCGTAGTTGCGGGCTGCCGCGTCCAAGCCGCGGTCGAGCGCTTCGTCTGTCGCATCGAGCAGGACGACCGGAATGCCGGCGTTCGCGAAGCACATCGCGATCCCGCTTCCCATCGTGCCGGCGCCGATGACGGCCGCTTCGGCGATCGGCGCCGCCGCGGTGTCGGCAGGCATGCCGGGAATCGTCGCGACCTTGCGCTCGGCCCGAAACACGTAGCGCAACGCGCGCGACTGCTCGCCTTGCATCAGCTCGTCGAAGAGTGCGCGCTCGCGAACGAGCCCCTCGGCGAACGGCAGCTCGAACGAAGCGCGCACAGCCGCTACGCATGCCGCCGGCGCGCGCAGTTGTCGGTCATTCGCGGTGAGACGCGTCGCGGCCTCGTCGAACGCCGCAGGGTCGACGCGGAGCGGCGCGAGCTTCTCGTCGCGCTGCGAGACCGGGCGTAACGGCGATCGACTCGAGACGACGCTGCGCGCAAAGGCGATCGCGTGCTGCAGGAGCGGACCATCGGCGAGCTCGTCCGCAATTCCAAGCGCCTTCGCTTTCGCCGCATCGACGGGCTTGCCCGAGACGATCATTTCGACGGCGCGTACCGGTCCGACGATTCGCGGCAGTCGCTGCGTTCCCCCCGCACCGGGCAACAGGCCGAGCTTGATCTCCGGCAGGCCGAACTGCGCAGCGGCCGACGCGATTCGGAAATGGCATCCGAGGGCGAGCTCGAAGCCGCCGCCTAGCGCTGCACCCTGCACTGCGGCGACGACCGGTTTCGGAAAAGCGTCGAGGGCGGCGATCACTTCCCGCAGCGACGGCGCGAGCGGCGGTTTGCCGAACTCGGTGATGTCGGCCCCCGCGGAGAAGAGCCGGCCCGTCGACGCGAGCACGACTGCGTCGACGTCTGCAACACGGGTGCGGGCCAGCGTGTCGACGATCCCGGCACGCACCGCTTGCCCCAGCGCGTTCACCGGGGGGCTGTCGATCGTGATGACCGCGACGCGTCCGTCGATTGCGGACGCGACGGGAGTCTTATCCACCCGTGTAGTCCCCGCTCAGGAACTTGGTGGGTACCCCGGGCCCCGACCACGGTCCGTTCTCCGGGGCGGCCTTGAGAATGCGTATCTCCCGGCCGCGCAGGTACTCCTTCACGCGTCCGCGATACGCCTGCATGTGCGCGGACGTGTCGTGCGCGCGCAGCGCGTCGACGCTTGCCCATTTCTCGACGATCGTGACCTTATCCGGCCCGATCCGGTGCTGAGACGCGATGTCGGTCTCGGCATCGACCGTACCCACGTATTCGATGCAACCCTGCTCGGCGTGCACGAGCGGAACCACGTTGGCGAACTCCGCCAGGAACGCGGAGCGCTTCCCCGGAGCGACCTCGAGCGTAGCGATCACGTAAACCACGATCTCCTCCCGTTTGGGTGCGGCACCGCCGGGCGATCCGTCAGGGCTTGGGTGGCCCGCCATCCGCGCCGAGTGGCCGCACTACCGCTTCGACGTCGATGGTGAATCTCCGCCCCCCGCGATTCTCGAACGTCAGCGTGAGCGGAACCTTGTCGCCGGCATTGAGCGGTGCTTTGAGCTCGAAGAGCATCATGTGATAGCCGGCGGGCGAGAGCTCGACCGGCTTTTCCGCCGGTAGCGGCAGCCGGTCGATCGCCTTCATCTTCATCATGTTGCCTTCCTTGATCATCTCGTGAATCTCGACGAACTTCGCGCTCGGGGAGGATGCCTCGACGAGCGCGGTGTCGGCGGTCGACACGATTTGCATGAAGGCGGCAGCGACTTTCTGGCCCGGCACGGTGCTCCGCGTCCAGGCGTCGGTTACCGTCACGTCGGCGAAAGCCGGAAGCGCGCACGCGAAGGCGGCAATCGCGACAAGAGCAGCTTTGCAGTTGGATTTCATCGGTATCCCCTGATCTGGAGGCCCCGCAAGCCAGAGCTTCGGAATCCCAATGTGACACCGTAAAGCGCCACCGAGTTCACGGCGAGTTGCGATTCTACATCGGGCCGAAGAACCCCGAATTCCCGGCGACTTCGGTGATCGCTGTTGCGCGTTCGCCTCGGCTTCTTGACCTAGGCCAGTCGACCGATTGCGTCCCACCGGCGCAGCCCGCGAATCGCCCGGTTTCCCTCTGACGGAAGCGGTGCGGGATGCGAGCGCCCCGTTCCGACGGCGCCTATCCACCTGTCGCTTTCTACAGGTGTGCCGCGCGGCCTCTGGCAACTACCGTGGGCTCCATCGAAATCCGGACGCAACGCGGCCCACTGCGCCGAAGCATCGCCGCGCCGCTCGGCTGACCGATCGGGGGAACCGTATGCGTCGCCGCAAGCACGTCTTCGGTTGGGCACTGGCGCTCGCGGCTGCCGCATGCTGGATGCTCGCCAGCGTGCCGCGCGCGCAGACGTCGAGCGGCAGCATCGTCGAGTACGCGTACGACGTCGTCGGGAACATCGTCGCGATTCAGAGCAGCAGCACGCAGCTGGCCGTCGCGAGCTTCTCGCCGGCATCGGGTCCCGCCGGCGCCACTGTCGTCATCGTCGGTAGCGGATTCAGTCCAAGCGCGGACCGCGACAGCGTGCGAATCAACGGGGCCGCCGTGTCCGTTGTCGCGGCGGAGCGGACCCGCCTGACGATCACCGTGCCCTCGGGCGCCACGACGGGACCGATCTCGGTGACCGTCGGTGGCAGCACGATGAGCTCGGCAACCCCGTTCATCGTGGTGGCCGACTACGGTCCGCCTGCGATCGCGAGCTTCGCGCCGGCGGTGGCCGCGGCAGGCACGACCGTGGCCGTTGCCGGGAGCAACTTCAATCCGACGATTGCGAACGACTCGGCGCGCATCGGCCTCGCGGCGGCGACGATCGCCTCGGCGACGAGCGCGAACATGACCGTCACGACGCCCGCCGGGACGGGCTCCGGGCACATTCAGGTGACGACCCCCAAGGGCAGCGCCGCGAGCTCGGGATTTCTGTTCATTCCGCCGGGCGCGTACGCGGCGAACGCGGTCGTCGCGACAGCGGCGGGTGCGGTCGACGCAAGCACCACACTGAGCGTCGGTGCCCCGGGCAAGCTCGGCCTGATGGCGTTCGACGTCGTGGCCCCGTGCAGCATCGGCATTTTCGGAACGGCGAGCACGCTCGCGAGCGGAACGATGCAATTGCTCGATCCGAGCCGAGCAGTCGTCGCCTCCGCCGCGATCAACACGAGCGGCGCGACGATTCCTGTTCGCACGCTCACTCAGTCGGGAACGTACACGGTCGCCGTCATCGCTGGGTCGGCGAGCGGCGGAAGCATCACGCTGGTGCCCGGTGCACCCGACCTCGTCGTCACGAGTCCGAGCCTCGGCGCGGTCGCCGCGAACCAGAACGGCTCGTACGCCATCCCCGTCGCCTACACCGTCAAGAACATCGGGAGCGCCGCAACTCAATCGTCGTGGTACGACATGGCGTACCTGTCGATCGACGGGACCCTCGACAACGCCGACCAGCATCTCGCGGGATGGCCCTCGCACACGACCGCGCTCGCGCCGGGCTCGAGCTACACGATCACGAGCACGTTCACCACGTCGACGAGCACGCCCGCCGGCAGCTACACGCTCTTCATCAAAGCGGACGGTCATGGCCCGACGTTCGGCAACGGCACCAATACCGACGCCGGAAGCGTGAGCGAGGGGAACGAGGCGAACAATACGCAGACCCTGTCCGTGACGCTGGACGGGCCCGACCTCGTCGTCAGCAGTGCGACGGTCGGTACCATCGTCGCCAACCCGAGCGGCTCGTTCGCTATCCCGGTCGCATATACGGTGACCAACCAGGGTGGCCTCGCAGCGCAGCCGCCCTGGTCCGACATGGCGTATCTGTCGGACGACGGAACGCTCGACAACGCAGATCAGCATCTCGTCGGCTGGCCCGTCCGCAATGCGGCGCTCGCCCCGGGGGCGAGCTACACGGTCACGAGTACGTTCACCACGACGACGAGCACCGCTGCCGGCAACTACACGCTCTTCATCAAGGCGGACGGCCACGGGCCCGCCTATGGCAATGGAACCAACACCGACCGCGGAAGCGTTGTCGAAACCAACGACGCCAACAACGCGCGGACGCTGGCGGTCACGCTCGCGCGCCCCGATCTCGTCGTCACGAGCGCGAGCCTCGGGAGCATCGCGAAGAACTCTAACGGGTCGTATCGGCTGACCGTGACCTATACGGTTCAGAACGCGGGCAACGCTGCCGCGCAGCCGAGCTGGGTGGACATGGCATACCTGTCGGTCGACGGAGCGCTCGACAACGCCGATCAACACCTTGTCGGCTGGCCGGGGCGCAGCACGGTACTCGCGCCCGGCGCGAGCTACACGGTGACGGGTACGTTCACCACGACGACGAGCACGCCGCCCGGCAGCTACACGCTCTTCATCAAGGCGGACGGCCACGGCCCCGCTTTCGGCAACGGAACCAACACCGATGCGGGCAGCGTGGTCGAGTCGAACGACGCGAACAACACGTGGGCGCTGACGGTCACGCTCGCACCTTGACCCGTGCAGCAAGCGCCCACAAAGGCACGCCTATGAAAACCGCGAATGGACCTCGCTCGCCAGCACTGCTCGAAATTGGGGTCGGCCTTCTCCGAAATGCAACGCCACGCGCTCGGGTCTCCGGATGGTGCTCGGTACTGTCGGCTTGCATTCTGCTGGGCGTCAGCTACGCCGCCGGCGCGAACATGGCCGACTGCATCGGGTCGAACAGCGACGGAGGCCCTCCGGGACAGGCGATCTGCGTGAATCCGATCCCCGCTCCCAGTCCGGGCGCTTCGCCGGGTTCGTACGATGCCGTCTACTGGAAGTACGCTCTCTGCGACGAAGCGGGCGCGCACTTCCTGCGCGCAAAGGCATGGTGCGAGTCCGCCGGCGGAACATTCATGGGTCTGTACGCCAGCCCGAGTTGCGTCGGCAGCAGCATGCCGCCCGTGTTCGAAGGCGGTCTCGCCCCATGGGCCACGGAGTTCGAGAGGAGGCTCCACAACGCGTGCGACCTCAACATGTCCGACTCGGGCTGGGGGCAAACGGTCAGCTCGTACAACTGCTGGACCGGGGGACCGCAGACCATCAACAGCGTTCTGGTCACCGACTTCCGAACGTTCAGCTTCTCGGGAAAGTCACCCGACGCTCAGGGGGCCTGCACCCAACCGTGGGCGGAGCTCGTCCGGGCAGGCCGCTGGCGCGACGCCAGGTGCCCGCCGGACTACGAGCGGCGGGGCAAGAACGGTGGCGCTCCCAACGACCTCGAATGCTGGAGGATGCCGACAGCGTGCGAAGTCAGCGCGAGCGGGACCGCCGGAAACGGGGGCGGAGATAGCGTCGGCAACCCCATTCGTCTCGCCGATTGCAGCAAGATTCAGCGCGAGGTCGATATCGCTCCGATCGGCAACGGCGGATTGCAATTCGTGCGCACATTCGTGAGCGGCGGCTATTTCGAGCCGTTGCCCGGCCCAACCGAGCAAACCTGGAGCTACTGGCGTCACACTTACGCGCGCCGCATCGTTCCGCTCTCCGGCAACACGGCCGCGATGGCAGTCGCACAGCGCGAAAGCGGGGATCTGCGCTACTTCACGCCCGCGGGATCGGAGCTCTTCAACGCCGACGGCGCGGCGGCGCGGCTGCAGCGCCTCGTCGACAGCGGCGGAGCGCTGACCGGCTGGACCTATACGACTCCGGAGCTCGATGTCGAGCTCTACAGCGCAGCAGGCCAGCTTCTCAGTATCGCGACGCCGGGCGGCCTCGCGCAGTCGCTCAGCTACAGCGACGCCTCGACGCCGGCGAGCATTGCGCCGCGCGCCGGTTTGTTGATCGGCGTCAGCGACACGTTCGGCCGGGTGCTGCGATTGACCTACGACAGCGTTGCCCGCTTGAGCACGGTCACCGATCCGGCCGGCAACGTTTACAGGTATCAATACGATTCGGGTGGGCGGCTCTCGGAGGTCACGTATCCCGATCAGACGCAACGCGCGTACGCCTACGAAAACGCATCCTTCCCGTTCTTGCTGACGGGCATCGTCGACGAAAACGGCAAGCGTTACGCGACCTATAGTTACGACTCGGCCGGCCGCGCGCAAAGCACGCAGCACGCGGGCGGGGTCGGGCTCTACACGCTCAGGATTTCGACGACGACCGCGCCGCTCGGGCGCAGCGTTGCCGTCACCGATTCGAGAGGCAGGGTCTTCAACAACGACTACAGCGTCGCCGGCGGCACGTTCCGGAGGTGGCGGCGCTCTTGCTCCAACTGCGGCGTTGCCATGGAGGAGGACTTCACGTTCGATACGAACGGGAATCGAGCTTCGTATATCGCCTTCAATCGGAATCGTACGAACTACACGTTCGATTTGACGCGCAACCTGGAGATCGTTCGCGTCGAAGGGCTGACTTCCACCGCGGCCGCGACGACCGCGACGCGTACCATCAGCACTCAATGGCACCCGGTGTTTCGACTGCCGGCCAAAGTCGCCGAGCCGACTCGAACCACGACCTACACGTATGACAGCGTAGGCAACATGCTCTCCAAGAGCGTCCAGGCTACAACGGACGCCGACGGCAGTCAGGGATTCAGTGCACCCGTTCAAGGTGCGCCGCGCATTTGGACCTACGCGTACGGAGAGTATCGTCGCGTTGCCACCGTCAACGGTCCGCGCACCGATGCAAGCGACATCACGACGTACACTTATTACGCCGACGACGCGCCCTGCACCGGTTGCCGAGGCCAGGTCCTCGCGATCGCGAACGCGCTCAACCAGGCGACGACCTTCGACAGCTACGATGCCAACGGGCGTCCGACGCGAATCACCGACAGCAACGGCGTGGCAACGACGCTCGCATACCACCCCCGGGGCTGGCTTGCGTCCAGGATCGTCAACGCGGGGCAATCCGGCGCCGAGCAGACGACTTACAGCTACGACAGCGCGGGGCAGTTGACCATGGTCACGCTGCCCGACGGCGGTTGGATCGGCTATCAGTACGACGACGCGCACCGATTGACCGAGGTAGCGGATAGCGCTGGCAATGTCGTTCAATACACGCTCGACCCCATGGGAAACCGAGTCAAGGAAGACGTCTACGATCCGGACGACAATCTGAAGCGGACGCAGTCTCGCGTCTACGATTCGTTGAATCGCCTGCAAAAGGCAATCGGAGGCGTCGATCCGGCGCGCGAAATCGTACAGTATGGCTACGATGCCATCGGCAACTTGCTCACGACGCTCGATGCCCTTGGGCGCGCTTCGTCGCAACAATACGATGCTCGCAACCGACTCGTGCAGGTCACCGACGCCGCGAACGGGGTCACTGGCTACGCGTACGATGGTCTCGACCGGCTGCTCCGTGTCACCGATCCGCGCGGACTCGTCACCCAATACACGTACAACGGCTTCGGCGATCTCGCTCAGCTCAGCTCACCCGACACGGGCGTGTCGCAATATACCTACGACGACTCGGGAAACCTGCGCACGAAGGTCGACGCCCGCGGCCAATTGACGACGCTCAGCTACGACGCCCTCAATCGCATCGCGAGCAAAGCGAGTGCGAATGGCCCGCTACTTGCCTACACGTACGATCAGGGTGCATTTGCAGTCGGGAGGTTGAGCACGCTGAGTGACGGCGCGTCGGCAACGCAATGGACCTACGACGCGTTCGGGCGCGCCGTGGCGAAAACGCAGTCGCTGCACGGCCGGAGTCTGACCGTTGCCTACGGCTATGCGGCGGGCGGCAAGGTGAATCGGATCGTCTATCCATCGGGTCGTGTCATCACCTACGGTTACGATAGCGCGGGTCGGGCGGTAAGCATCAGCGTCGACGGAGCAAATCTGTTGAGCGGCGCCACCTACGAACCCTTCGGGACGGCAAATGGCTGGCTCTGGAGCAACGGCACGAGGCACCAACGCGTCTACGACAAGGACGGACGGGTGACGGCGATCGCATTCCCCGGCGAGGCTGCCGATCAACAAAGCTTCGGCTATGACCTGCTCGATCGCCTCACTTCTGCGGTGCTTGCCGGCGGCGGGATCAATCTGGCGTACTCCTACGATGCAACCGGCAATCGCGCGCTCGAGTTGCGCAATGGAGCCGCGAGCCAGTACACGATGGCCGGCGCAAGCAATCGCCTGCAGCGGATGGGCGGTGCGACGACGCGAAGCATGAGCTACAGCGCGAGCGGGTCGCTCACGAGCGATCGAGGGATGACGTTCAACTACGACGGGCGCGAGCGATTGGTTTCGGCCGGGTCGACGACGTATTTCGTAAGCGGCCTCGACCAGCGCATCGAAAAGTCGGGGCCGGGCGCGAATACGGCGAGCGGGCTCCGGCAGTTCTTCTACGACGAGCGGGGGCGGCTGCTAGGCGAATACGACGGCGGCAACGGCGCGCCGATCGCTGAGCACATCTACCTGGGTGACTGGCCGGTCGGACTGATGCAGGGAGGTGCGGCGACCTACTACGTGCACCCGGATCAGCTCGGCGCGCCGCGGGTCGTGACGCGGGCGGCCGACAATCAGACCATGTGGGCTTGGCAACGCGAGCCGTTCGGGTCGGGGTCAGTGCAGGTGATCGGCGGGTTCGAATACAACTTGCGGTTCCCCGGACAGTATTACGATGCGGAGACGGGGCTGCATTACAACTACTTCCGTGACTATGATCCGAGTATTGGCAGGTATGTTGAGAGCGATCCGATTGGGCTCGAGGGGGGAATGAACACTTACGGTTACGTGGGCGGACGCCCACTTGTCAGGATTGATGTCCTTGGATTGGACGAGACAATATGGAGGCCGGGACCGGGGAGGAAATTGGGCGACGGACCAAGAAACGGAAACTGGTGCGGTGGTAATTGGAGCGGCGGGTGGGCGCCCTCAATTCACGATGGCCAATCCGGACCGCGGCCCCCAGTCGATGGTTTGGATGACTGCTGCATGGCGCACGACAAGTGCTGGGATGCGTGTGACCGACTGCCACCAGGAGCGCCGCGCGAAGCCTGCGTCATCGGGGGATGCGACAAGGCATTCGTGAAATGCCTCGTTGATCTGGGCGATGACTGCACGGTTTGGCAACGCCCCCCTCGTTTGAAAACCGCGAGCGACTCTCAAGTCTTCCGTGACGATGCAATCCGATACTTCAGTGAAAAGGTTCGCAGATGGCAAGGCGGATTGGGTCGCTAAGCCGCCTGCCCGTCACCTTCGATCCATGAATCCCTTCGCGGTTCCCGTCTTCGCGGTGCTGGCAGTTCTTCCACAGCTGGCTTCGGCAGATCCGCGTGTTGATATTGCGAAGGCCTTTGTGGCAAACGCTCACACTGGACAGTCCATGCGCGCCGAACAATGGCTGACCAAAGACGTGAGAACGGCAAAGGTCTTTATTGCATTTGGTGGCATCGATGCGCTAATACGACAAACGACCGCGAGAGCCGATCGATTCGGAGGGCTTAAGACTGTCGAAGTCATAAGCGCGACTCCTGAGGGTGGCGCACTCTTAGTGAGGATTGAAGTGCGATTCAATCGCGATGCCGACGACGGCATTGGTTCAAGCGCGGCAGCGGCTGAGCCAATGATTTGGGAGATGCGCGTCGTTCGCGAGGACGGGAGCTGGAAGTTGCGACTATGACTGATGGTGGCTGTCATTGCATAAGTTGACGCCCCCCCGTTCTTCGCGATCCGCCAGATTTTCGTGTTGACGAAAAGCAGTACTGGGCCAACCTCGGCCATGGCAGAATCTCCGCCATGCCCCTTGAAGCCGTCCTCACCGCGACGCGCACCCGTCCCGCGCCGCGCGCCGTTGCGACCTGGCTTTTCGTCTGTTGCGCGCTCGTCTTCGCGATGGTGGTCGTCGGTGGCGTCACTCGCCTCACCGGATCGGGCCTGTCGATTGTCGAGTGGCAGCCGATCGTCGGTGCGGTACCGCCGCTGACCGGCGCTGAATGGCAGACGGCATTCGAGAAGTACCAACAGATTCCGCAATTCAAGCTCGTCAACCACTCGATGACGGTTGCCGAGTTCAAGGGCATCTTCTGGTGGGAATACATTCACCGGCTGCTCGGACGGTTGATCGGCGTCGCGTTTTTCGTGCCGCTGCTCTGGTTCATCGCGCGCCGCCAGATTCCCCCCGGCTATGCGTGGAAGCTCTTCGGCATCTTCGTGCTTGGCGGGCTGCAGGGCGCGATGGGGTGGTACATGGTGAAAAGCGGTCTCGTCGACGACACGCGCGTGTCGCAGTTTCGTCTGACCGCGCATCTGGCGCTCGCGCTGGCGATCTTCGCCGCGATGTTCTGGACGGCGCTCTCGCTGATCAATCCCGATCGCGCGCGGCCCTCGACTCCGTCGCAGCGTGTCGCGCGAGCGTGGGCCATCGCGTTCATCGCACTGGTCTGCCTCATGATCGTCACCGGCGGGTTCGTCGCCGGGATTCGTGCGGGCTTCGCCTACAACACGTTTCCCCTGATGAACGGCAGCGTCGTGCCGCCAGAGATCTTCATGATCGAGCCGCCATGGAGAAACTTCTTCTGGAACATGGCGACCGTCCAGTTTGATCACCGGTTGATCGCATGGTTGATCGCGTTCACCGCGCCATTGCTCTGGTTGAGAGTCGGCGCGACGGAGGGGCTTCCACGACGCGCGCGCGTCGGCGGCCATCTGCTGCTCGCGCTCGTCGCCGTGCAGATCGCGCTGGGAATCGCGACGCTGCTCCTCGTGGTCCCCATTCCGCTCGCAGCGGCGCATCAGGCCGGCGCGGTACTCGTCTTCGCGGCGGCGCTCAACGTCGCCCACGCGCTGCGCTGACTTCGGCGGCCCCGAGGATTGGAACGGCAGCGCATCAGGCGCCGCAATCCCGCACGATTTTCGCGGTAGAAAGAAATCGCTCGAAGGTTGCACTGCCGGTGCCGTCGGCGGATCATAGAGGGTTCCTGGACACAATCCCGACGAAAGCGACGCCATGGCCGATACCCGCGCCCTCGACGAACCCCTGACCGAAGCCGAGCTCGATCAGCTCGAGGCGTTCCTCGCGTCCGACGCAGTCCCCCAGGACTGCATGGACCTCGAAATGCTGGACGGCTATCTTGCTGCCGTGGTCTCCGGACCGGAGATGATCCAGCCGTCGGAATGGCTGCCGCAGGTATGGAGCGAAGGCAACCACAGCGCGGCTGCGGCATTCGCCAACAAGGAGGAGGCGCAGCAGATCATGGCGCTCGTCCTGCGGCACATGGCAGGCATCCAGCGCACGCTCGCCGAGTCGCCGACGCGCTTCAAGCCGCTCCTGTATCTGCCCGAGGGCAAGGCGCGCGGCAACGATCGCATGCCGCCTGAGGGCACCGCATGGTGCGAGGGCTACATGGCCGGCGTGAAGCTCCGCGACGACGAGTGGCAGCCGCTCTTCGACGCGCAGGACGCGCGCGACTGGGTGTTTCCGATCGAGGCGCTCGCCTACGGCGATCGCGACGACGAGTTCACCGAATGGATCGACACGGAGGAGAAACGCGCCGAGCTGATCGACGAGCTCCCCGTGGCTGCGGTGCTCATCTATCGCTTCTGGCAGGAGCGGCGCAACGCGAAGCAGACGCGCGGTCCCGGGGTGCGCCGCGAAAAGCTCTCCGACGCCGCACGCAAGTCGCGCCAGCGTTTGCACTAGCCGGA
>Ga0335069_10001951_pt1 | contig 32456 bp, 25 predicted proteins | sample Lox_Sample_11_FD_206714 | JGI IMG/M metagenome (GOLD analysis project Ga0335069, IMG submission 206714) | Soil microbial communities from Loxahatchee National Wildlife Refuge, Florida, United States - Lox_Sample_1.1 | ecosystem: Environmental > Terrestrial > Soil > Wetlands | place: USA...
TGGAATTGTGATTTAGGACCTCGCCCGATTCGTAAGCAAGCGGGACAACGGCAATTTTTTCCTGGTCTGCTCCTTCCGCAATTATGGCTTCGCGACTCCATTCCGAATTGACGACTATGACGTCCGTCAACTTCCATTCCTGTCGCAGCCGGGCATAATATTTTACAGGGTAGGGTGCCGGTAATCCGGCGATTTCTGGATATCTGGCCATTTCGTCGGCGACCAATCGAAATTCAACCGGCCCTGGGTCAATCTGGTCCACGATGGTCAGGTTCCGTTGTCGCCGTTCAACTTCCAGCATTTCCAAGCTCATATAAGAGTAGCCAAAATAGGCGTTGTGTGAGGGAAGGTCTAGGTGTGCCGCTGCCCGGGTAAACGCAGCATCGGCTTGCAATGCTCTTTCGTAAAATCGCCGTGCCATGTGGTCCGATCTCTGTATCCACTTCCACCACAGACTGCGCAAGGGCATGGCCTGAACCAAGGCATACGGAATTTCGTCCGCTCGCGCCGCCAAGGCAGCCTTGCTTCTACCATTTTTACTGAATGAACCGATTCGTTTTAAAACCGGATGCTTCGGTGCATACCAGTCCACCACTAGCCTCGCCAACATTCCTCGACGATGCAAAGCGCGAGCGGCGAGGAAATGTTCGCGGGCACCTTTTTGCACCACGATGGTTTTTACCATACGGTTCGGCCCATATTGGGCTAGACGATCTGTTTGGGGCCACGCGTCCAGTGCTTGAGTACAGCGGGTAGGGGTCCTGAATGCACGCGGATCAGTGCCACCAACACAGGGCGGTGGTGCTCCAGAGCAAAGATAGTTTCTTAGGCATTCAGTCGAATCGGGTGGTCCTTCTCATTGTTACTTTCCTTCAGAAATTAACATAAACAAATCCGGGCAACTCGGAGCTGCCATGGTGGGCGGCCCGGTGTAGTAGAAAGACGCCGATCCAAAACAATTCAAAGGTGATTAGAATGAGCCGGTAATTCGACCGCACGACGAGCCAGAGTTTTCCAGTGATGTCTCTCATTCCAGTGGTTCTGGATGGGAAGTTCCTAGACCAGTCGCCCGAGCAGTACTTTCGCCTGTGGCCCGTCGAACATAAACAGTATCAGACCCGCCGCATAGAAGTTGAAGGTCAATACCGAGCCCACCGCGTGGCTGTAGGTGGATGTGAAATACGTGCGGAGCCGGGCGCTGCGGACTTTGCGCTTCCATTGCTGGTACGTGTTGACGGTGGCGATGCCCACACCCTGGTACAAGCCCCAGAACACAAAATTGAGCGTGTTGCCGTGCCAAAGGCCGCAGGCCAAAAATGTGACGATGATGGCCAGTTTTGACAGCAGGAGGGGATGCTGTTGCAGGTACTTCTGCGTCCACCCGCGCCGCACCAGCGGCCAATAAATATAATCGGTCAGCCAACTCGTCAGGGAAATGTGGAAATTAATCCACAATTGTTGGATGTTCTTTTTGAGGAAGGGGTAGTTGAAGTTCTCCGGCAATCCGAATCCCAGCAGCCGCGCGGCGCCGATGGCCAGATCGGTGTAGCCCGAAAAATCAACGTACAAGTACAAGGCGGACGCGTACAGGCCCAGGATCACCTGCCACCGGGTCATTTCGGCCAGGGGGGTTCCCAAGTGGGTGAGGGTCCAGGGTAGAAGGATTGTGGCCAGCACGACTTTTTTGAATAAACCGTGGATAATGCGCTCCAGGCCACCGCGCAGGTCTTGGACAAGGCTGGAGTTCCGGAACAGGGCCGAGTGTTCGCAAAAGTGATTGTATCGATTAATTGGCCCGCTCATGAACGAAGGAAAGAACAACATGTAGTTTAGGAAATTCAAAAGGCTCCATTCCTTGATGCCTTTTTTGTAGCTTTCGATGACAAAGTGCATGGCCTTGAAGGAGGAATAGGATATGCCGATAAAGAAGAGCACCTGTGTGCCGGTCGTTGCGGGAAACGATTTGTCCGGCAGGAACAGTCGCTGCACAAAGGCATATTTGAAAAACGCCAGCACGAGCACAATGCAGAGCACTCCGACGGTTGCTAGGATGCAGCGTGTGCGGGGTGATTGAAAGGGGAGGCCATTGTTCAGCAGTCGGCCGCAACCATACGTGATAGCACACAACACCAGGAGCATCGACAGGGATTTGAGATCGAACCGCGGGAGGACCAGCAGCATGCCGAGGTTGCATAACAATAATGCGATTTGTTTCACCGCCGGTCGTGGCGGCAACAGGCGATAGACCAGCACGACAAGCGCCAGTTCCGCCCAAAAGGGCAGGTCCACGTAAAAATCGCTGCGGGTGAAGTTCTCGAAAAAGGATGAGAATGGCATTGGTATCAGTTGACTGCCAAATTACTTGCGCATAATTCGTGATAGAGATATTCACCCAGAATGCGGCTTGTGGGAGCGTCAAAATGGGGGTCAGAATCAATGTTCAGCTTCACTCCCGCATCGAACCGCTGCTGCAAGATCGGTTCAAAATTAACGAACTGAACGCCTTCGGCCTCGCAGTGGGCTTTGAGTAATTCTGGAAAAAACTGCGTGTCAAATATTTTATTATCCAGCTTGCCTTCGGCCTTGAGCTTGTCCAGTATGAACCCTCCCACGGTGGGCGTGTAAATGCAGACCGGCGTCCCACCTGCACGCCGGATTTGGCCCTCCAGTTCGGTGAGTGCGGCTAGGAAGTCGATTTTTCTCGGCTCGACCCGAATGGGATGGGATTTTGCGTACATTATAAGGTAGCTGCTATCAATACGGTCTGCTCGCCTAAGGACCGGCAGGCTGCGAAACTCTCTTTTAAAAAATCGCCAGGCGGGCAATAAGTTGTTTAGAATCCGGTTGGCATACAGGATCCTCCAATTTGCATTCTTATCGTACATAAATCCCATGTGGATTACCAAGCCCGGGTTTTTGTCAAACATCTCCATGTCGAATGGGTTGAGAAAAATGAGGACCACTGATGGCGGCCGCTTGGCGCTCGTCACCACCCGGTTGAGAGTGGCACTTTCCATGGTTAAGTTATGACCAATGCTGCCCGCGTTCAGCAAGTCAATCCCCCGGCGCTCCAGGTTCTTCGCCAGAACACCAATGCTGGTGTCCTCGTAGTTTAGCCCCCAACCGAAGACTTCCGACGCTCCCACCGCCATGTAATAAGCCCGCTTACCAAGAAGGCGCGGTCCAGGCTCTTTACAGCGGAAGCCCATGTCGCAGGTGTAAACATTAAAGTGATATTCGCCGATAAAGCATCGCAAGGCGACGTTTGTTTTGAGGGAGTAAACCGTTTCGCCTTGCGCATAAAAACCACTCCACTCGCTTCTCGATCCTTGCCCCAACAGCCGCAGACTGACATCCAAAATCACGAGGCAAACGGCAAGCGTTGTACCTACGAGCAAACACCTTACAGAGAGGCTGGAAGGCTCATTGTTCATCGCTAGCTTGAAGCCCAAGGCTACAAAAAGCCGCAGTTGGTGCTATGGCCTACAAAGCTGAAAGACTCGGGCGATTGAACTTCCGAGACGGTGTCAAAACCTCGAGTGCGAATCAAGAGTACGATTGGTCCAGCCTAGGGCGGGTTCGTTGCCGTTATGGACAAACTAATATCCATGGCGGGCCTTTGTGCGGAGAGGAGGACCCAAACCTGATTCGTCCACACATATCCAGCCACTTGCCCAGCGGCCAGGGTGACAGGCGCCCTGAACATATTGACTGACGAATATAGGCTCAGTGAATAATTTCCGGTGTTCGTAATCTGCAAAGCTGCATTCGCTGGGATTTGTAAGGGGTGCATGTCATCGATTGCCCAGATGGAGTTTGGAGAGGCGGCCGAAACCTGTTGCCGCATGCCGTATACGTAGCTAATGAAATTTGTTTTGCCTGTGGTATCGGTCTGACCATGAGGAGGAAACTGGTTGGATAGGTCGTCTTGATACCATTGGCCCGTGAGTAAGGAGCTATTCAAGCCAAACCAAAATCCGGTAGCAACATTGCTTCTGAAAATGACATTTGTGCTCCAGCCGTAACCATAGGCGAAGGAGTTCCCTGTGGTAGCAGTATTCGAGAGCACTTGCACATTTAGAACCGCGTTGTCACCGTTACCCTCGACCTGAATCGGGAAATAGACATTTGTGAAATAGTTCAAAGAAATGATAATATTGCTGTTAGGCGCGCTGCCTTGATAACCGGCAACACCCAGTGCGATAGCCGTTCCACCTCCGTTGCCGACAAAAATGTTACTCGAAATAATCAAGTTCTGCGCCGGGGTAGTCTGAATCCCATTCTGGCCCGTCATATAGAAAACATTGCTTTGTATTGTTTTAGTCGGATTGACGCTGTTTGACAGCGCTCCATTAAATGCCATTAGTGCACCGAACATATTTGTGACAAGACAGTTTTGAAATGTGCTGGGGTGCGTGGCGTAACCTTCGTAAAACTCACACACCTCGTTTAGGTTCGAAAAAGTGCAGTGGTCAACGAGATTGCCGGCGCTCAGGTTCAACGCCGTGGCGTTGCCATCGGAGAATATGCAGTTGGTAATGACGATGGCCCACGTTGACAGCGGCGTGTCCCAGGGGATTTGATTGTAAAACTGCTCCCCGCGCCATCGCATGACATGGAGATTGCGGAAAATGCGGGTGTTGAAAAAAGGTGTGCCGCTGAAATCCTGAAATGGACGGTGCGTATTATCCCAGCCATCTCCGGTGGCAGGGCTTGCGGGGAAATTACCATTTCCGGTATCGCCGATCTGAACTCCACCGTCTATAGTCAGATTGTCAAATATCACAGGACCATTGTTTGTCACTGGTCCAATGAATTGAAACATGTAGCCCCGGAGAACATAAGCGCCCTTGTTTTGCCACGCACCACAGCCGAGCAAAATTGTGCTCTTCTCACTTTCTCCCAAGAAAACCAGGCCGCCTTTGTGGAGGACGAGCGACGGAAAACCCAGGTAAGGACTGGACATGGCAAAGTCCACAAAGTTGCTCGATCCAATGATCAAGTACGTCCCGTTAGGGATATTGATGACACTGTTACTGGGAGCGGCATCTATACAATTCTGAAAATTCGTCGCGTTGTTATGGCCGTAAACGCCTTGGCAGCCATTCAACGTTGCCTTTGCGGCTTGACTGACATAAAGGTTTGTGCCATTAACGATATTCGTAATCTTGGCAAGCAAATCCTGGTGGTTGGTCGAAGTTCCCAGCGGTCCCGCACCGAACAATTCAATCACTTTCCCGATGTCGGAATTAGAAAGTTGGTTGGTTGTGGTCACCACTAGCGAATTGCTTGTGGTATTGGCAAAAAACCAGACAGCGTCTCCCCGAGCGCCAAAATTTGTGACATTCAATGTCGTCTGGGCATGTGCGGGGGGGGCCATCCCCATGAGCCCCACGCCAAGCAGTGGAAGCAGCATTTTGCCAAAGTTTCCCGCACCGATATATCGACGAACGCTCATTTGAGCCAAAACTTTCTCCTCCTTCAAGGCATCCGCCGTGCCACTATTTGGCGATTGAATAACAATGGCGGAGAAGTCCATTTCCAAGCTCAATTGTTGGCTGTTCGAACCGGCTTCAAGACAGAGCCGGATGCTGGGCAAGGCTTCAGCCTAAAACTGGCATAGAGCCATTCCCGAATCCGGGGCGTCTGCCGTTCGGTGGCCAGTGAAATCAAATAGCACCAGGCATAGGCAGCTGCTAGTGCTGAAACGAAGATGATGAATCCCAGCGCGGAGCGTGATCCTTGGAGGCCTATGCCGAAAGCCGAGTAGAGGACAGATAGTGCAAAAACCAAAAATGGAAAGTGGCAAAGATAGACTGAATACGAGAAATCGGCCGCTTTTCGACTTAGCAGTCTGCCCGGAAGACGGCGGGGACAAAGCGCAGCTGAGTTGATCGCCAGCGCAAAGCTGATCCCAATGAATATATCGGCGAGGTAGGGGGCGTTCAGAAAATGCAGACGCGCTGCGGAGAAACTCACCGCGAACATAGGAAGTGAAATCCAAAGCGGCACCAGCGCTCGACGGTTGACGAAGTAGAGCATCGCTCCCAGAAGCCAAACGAAAAAGTAGATCGATATTGACAGTGGTAGAAACCATGACAACCCGGCTAACACGCCAAGGCAACCGACCTTTCGCCAAAGGGTGCGGGTGAAGAACAGTGCGAAAAGAACAGGGCCCGCGAAGTAATACCAGAACTCGTTCGCCAGGCTCCAAAGCGGTCCGTTACTGCCGAATACCGGCCCTAAAATTGTTTGGCACATCAGCAGGTTCACGATGAAAGTCGACGGAGTCAGATTCTCAAAAAAGTTGTGGTTGATAACGGCGATGTGACCTGGGAATTGTAGATTATAAAGCCCGAACTGATTAAAATAGCGGTGTCCCAGATAATCGAACATTCCGCCCAGCAGCAGCGCGAGCAGATAAACCGCATAGAGCCGGCTGGTGCGATCCGCTAAATACTTCTGCCAGCAAAATGTCGCTTGTGCGAGGCGTTCCAATACCCTTCCGCCGACCAGAAAACCACTCATGACGAAAAAAACCATTACGGCGGAATGACCAAAACCGGTCATGAAATAGAAAACCTCTCCCCAAAAGCCCGGCTGAGGCCTGGTTTCGTACGGCAAGAATATCAAACCCCGCGCATGTTCCGCGACCACCAGAAATGCCGCAATCCAGCGTGACAGATCCAAGAGGTCGGATTGTAACGGGCTGATGAAGATTTCTCTGCCAGAACCGATTTTCGCGACGCTGGTCAATGGAAAATCATTAATTCAGTCGCAGCCAAGCCCGGTAACGGGGCCACGGGATTGGTGTTCGCTTCTTAAGGCAATAGGGAAGACCGGCCACCGCTTGGCCCCACCAAACCGGTTCCCGCACCATCCAGGATAATCCGCGCCTGCATGCGTACCGGAATTGGGCGAAAATCCGGTATCCCGCAAGAATCAGAACTTGGGGAAAAGGGCAGCGTATGATCGTGCTCCAAAATTCATTGCGACAATGCCGATGGTGATTACGCAATTCACTGCGAACCTGGGAGGACCAGTGATGCCGTATCGTGATGACAGGACTGAAAAGCACCTCATAGCCGGCGGCGAAGCACTGCAACGCATAGTCGGGTTCCTCGTACATGTGAAAGAAGAGCGGCTCAAAGCCGGGCAGTTCGAGATAAATGGATCGACGAAGAACAGCACCGGAATCAGTAAAGATGCGAGTCAACCGCGCCGGGCCAAAGTCGGTCTGGGAGAGTGTTTCGGGGTATTCATCTGTATGTTGCGGGAAATGCACCACGGCCAGCCTGGGCCTCTGCTCAAAAAGCGGGACAATGCGAGCAAGGCAATCGAGTTGCTCGGGATAACTATCATCGTCCAGCGCCAGCATCAAATCACCCTGTGCCTCGCGCAGCATCCGGTCACGCGACGCTACCGATCCACGCCCGATTTCATTCACAATCAATTTGGCATTTTCCATTTCTGCTTTCACTATTTGAATCGTCTCATCCGTGCAGCCGTCGGCAGTGATTAAGACTTCCAGCGGTGGCGGGTTCAACTGTCGCAGCATCCGGCAGGTCCGGCGCAGGTCTGCGGCGCGGTTTCGAGTTGTAATCATTACCGACAGGCTTAACCCGGGCTTCTGAAGACGGCTGGCTGCGTCTTCGCTCATTCAAAGAACACTTTCAGCCGGAGAAATAATGGGGACACCTTTAACGCGTCTGAGCCATCCGTGCCGATATCCTGCAAACAGGATGCGATCTTTCAATGCCTTTTTGTAACCGATCCACGCCTTTCGGGTTTTAGGCAGTCTGCGTGACGCCGTAGGGCGCCATGACTGAAAATGCCGCATGGCGGTTTGATTCAACACCGAATGCCAGAGCCGGTATTGCGGATGAACCCACTCGCCCAGAAAGTCCCAAGGTTTCGGATAATCCAAAAAATGCACCAGCCGACCGATGCTGCCGTAAGGCCGTTGTACTGCTGGCCAATTCTTTCGCATGTTCGACATGCAATTATATTTTTCATCCAAGGCGTTTCGATGGAGTACGAAATTTAAAGCGGACTGGTCGTGAAAAGCGGGGCGATGGGCGGCGATGTATTCCATGGCTCGCTCGCTGATTTTTTGTCGTCGCCATTCAGCTACGTTCATCAGCATCACACCGGCGTTGAAGTATGACTCGGCCTCGCTATTACCTAAGTATTCTGCCACATTTCGGTCAACCGCACGCGACAAAGGTGCCTCCGGTACCCACGCGACTGGTGTGTCGCGCATATCCAAAGAATTAAGTTCGCTGACATCGACATCACACAAAGTATCAGCGTCCAGATAAAGTAACCGCTCAGACTCACAAATGCGGGCCGCAAAGAGGCGGTAATAGGTCGCCCAACTATCATTCAGCGGTGGAAACTTGGCAAATCCTGATCCATCGACCCGCCGCAATTCCAACTTGAACCGCTTGGTGAGTACACCGAGCGTCTGTTGAAGCAGCGCCATGTCAGAATCATCTAACGTTTCACTAAAAATCGTGAAGCGGGTTTGGTCAGCCGCTGGATGCATACGCTCTAATAGTGAATAAGCGGCCACATGAAGTCCTGGCAAAACGCTGGGATCAACGCAGAAAACAATATTCATTTCGGTGACATCTCCCGGCTAAAGCTTTAGATAGCCCATCCGATATTCGTTGTTTCAAAAAAACTAAGTTCCAATGGTCAGCAGGATTTCCAGCTTGCCTAAGAAAGATTTGATTTCTAAAGCGATTTCAATTCTCTATTACGTGAAATGCGTCCGAAAGAATTTTAGACTTTACATCTTGGTCAAATTGTCCTGAGTTTCTGGAATTAAACTTCTACTTGATTTTAATAGCACAGAGACTCCATTGCCGCTCTCTGTGGCGAAAGTTAAAATGCGAAACATAACTGACATCTCGGCGATGGCACGACGGACGCCAGGAAAGCTGATCGAATCATGCAAAACCATGCAACCCGTCTCTGTTAAGCGAGAGGAATACAATACTATTTCATCAAGCGTATCCGGATACATGTGGGAAGTATCAATAAAGAGAACATCGATTTTATTAGGCAGAGCTGCAACAAGAGTCTCGTCCGTAGACTTTCCAAGTAACGCGATAGCCATTCCGTCGAGCGCCAGCCGCTTTAAGTTTGTCATGGTGGCATCCAGATTGTTTTGGTCGCAATCTACACAATATAGTTTCCCGCGACCGTTAGCTTGGAGCGCCATCGCTAATTGGGCCGATGTCCACCCGACAAAGCAACCAAGTTCAACAACTACAGCAGGTTTTCTATAGAAGACAAGTTGACTTAGAAAGCGTCCCACACTGGGTTCAGAATTAAAGTACTCAGGGGCGCCTGGAGGTGTAAATGAAGTGGCTGTTCCCAATTTGTGAGAAAATTCCGGAGGCGCAGAAGTAAGCGGTTGATCGTTTCCAAATACGGCACGCGCAAAACTTAGCGGGTCTAGGTTGCCAGCCACATCGTTGTAATTGCCATGCTCACTTGCCATGGCACTAATATCTGACCAAATATAACGTTTCGAGAGCGCATTGAGTAAGAGACGCATGCGGGGATGCAAGTTTGATCGAATGCTGGCTAAAAGGTTTCGCACAAGGTTTTAATTCAGTTATTCTAAAGTGCCTCTCCGTCGCCAACTTGGGACTATACCGTCAATCAATGGATGCGGCGTCCCGGAAACTACAGATAAGGCAGCACCACCAGCGCAATAAAGGTTCGTCAATTTGATTTCTTCCGTTCCCTTCCAAATTAAACCGGAGCTTTGAAATTGAGTCGGAAGGCCGTCTCCGATGGAACCAACTCATGATACAACTCCGCATAGCGTTGGGCCATTAACGTGTCGGAAAACTTTTGAATTACGCGTTGGCGGGCGGCGCTCCCCATGGCCACCCTCTCGTTCGGATGCCTCCACGTCCAATTTAGCATTCGAGCCAATCCTTCCACGCTTCCAATTTTATGTTCCAAAAGACCGGTCTCGCCATCGGCTACCACATCGCGCAAACCGCCCGCCGAGTAAGCCACAATTGGAGTTTCACAGGCCATGGCCTCCAAAGCCACGAGGCCAAATGTCTCGACCAAACTGGGCATGGCAAACACATCCAAGGCCGAATAGTAAATGGACTGTAAACGCGACGAGCCGATGCTGCCGAAGAGGAGTGTTTCGAAATGGGTTATATTTCGCGGCCATTTACCAGTACCAAATACTAGCAATACAATATCCTTCGCGGGAAATGTGTTTAATGTTTCAATGAGGATTTCGGCACCCTTTCGCCGTTCGTGAAAATCGGAGCAGGCAAAGCCGATGATTAATCTGTCGTCAGAGATTCCTAATGCCTTCCGAGCGACGGTCTTTTCGATCGGTCTATATTGTTGCGGATCAATCCCAAGATGAATCGTGCGGATTGACTTGGCATGCCTCGCAAGCGCGGAACGACGAATTTGCGTGGTCGTCCATTCGCTATTACCTACAAAATGAATGTTTTGGCGAGAATAGTGACGCTCCTTCGTCCGATAGAATCTGCGTGTGGCATCCCACGCGTACGGCCACTTTAGTTGCGGGCAGTTGCCACATTGTCTGGTAAAACCATCACATTCCCCTGGATAATGGCATCCGCCGGTAACGGGTTCCAAACCATGTAGCGACCACACCACCGGCATTTCGGGCGGTAACGATTTAAAAAAACTGGGTGTATCAAGCCATCTTGGCACCCAATGAAGATTTGCGACGCGTGGAATTTCCCCGAATGCTTGTATCGGTGTCTGGCGTATCCAACCCGGTCCCGTAACGAAGCCGCCCTGGACAGTGCACCGATTTCGCCAGCTTGCTACAAGAGCAGCGACATTGCGCCAAAAAAAACTGCGGTTTTGGAAGGCGGGTATCATCGTTGAATCCAGTGGTTCGCCCGCTCCGAAACAAATCCGGCTCTGAACGCCAGCCCGGCATAGTGCCAGATGCAACCGTTGTGTCGCAACGCCACTACCACCCGGCAATTGAGAAACAAAATGTGTGACCGCAGGATTCACGAGAGGTATCCAATCAAGGGTATGTGCGTTTTATCGTTCCTGTTATTGTTTCAAGTAATCGAACGCTTAAGTCCTTAGGAACCCATCCATTTGCACGTAGGAAGGCGGATTCTCCCATGTCCTTCCATTTTCCACGGCTTGCCCAAGCACGCTCCAGTGTTGCTTGGATAACTTCGAGATCAAGACCGGGACTTATAAAGCCATCAAGTCCATCGCGCGATAGTTCATGATTTCCGCCTGCGCGATTAATGATTGCAGGACGGCCACAAAACATAGATTCGATCAGCGCTAACGTGAGACCCTCAGCGCGGGAGATCAAAATATGAATATGATGCCCGGACCAGATCTTTTTGATATCCCGTTCATAACCTTTTATGGTCACATTGTTTTCAAGGCCGTAATAGGAAATCAAGTCTTGTAAGTAGGTTTTATCGGGCCCACCTCCGAAGAGGTCGAGATGCCAATTTCGGCTGTTCCATGCTGAAGTAGCAAATGCTTCTAGAATTTGATCCTGACATTTGCATTCCACCTCATATCTCGCAACCGTTGCAAAACGAACCATATCGCTCTTATCGTCTGGCCATGGCAATGGTCTCTCCAAACGCGAGCGGATCGGGTTGGGTAGTATAATCGTATTGGGCAATCGGGAGGCGAACTGGCGCTCAAGCAAGAGTGCATTTGCATGAGACACACAGATTATTTTAGCGGCATTCGCGTAAAGTGGATGCAATGCTTTGCGTTGGTGGTCTCCTTTTATTATGCCTTCGGCATTGCATTGCACAATATATACTTGCGGAGTGATATTTTTCCTTAAAAACGTCAGTAGGTCTTTCTGCCAGAATATATCACATGGAGCTCCAAGAGAAACACACAGGATGTCAGGTGCCCATTGCCTCATTTTGCCGAAACGCGAATAGCATCCTTGGCTGGCCATACGTCGCATCAACCAGTTGAGAGGCTGGTAGGGAAAGAGCACTCCACCAAGACGGCGAAACTCGTCAAGTTCCTCGGATTGGGCGAACAAGACCGGGAGGCCAACCGCCACAGCATGTCCCGCCCGCAGAGCCTCCAGCGCAAACAATTTCCACATCTCCTCACTGCCGGCCCACGAGTAATTGCCTCCCGTCGTCGAAATGATGCCAATTTTCACTGGCTAATGCCGAATTGCCCTACACCGATCTCTGTACTGATTAGCTGGACTGAGCAACAAATTGGGCCAGACGTTTTAACCGTCCCCTGACGGCCCCCGGCAGAAGGCCCAGTGATCTCCGCACCAGTCGTTTAATTCGTTGCTTGGCGTTATGCGTCCTTGGCAGCGGTTTGGGTGGCGAAAACCCCCATGGGAGCGATTTGATTTTAAAATAATCGCGCTCCAGTAATCGGCTGCGGTAATCGTCATAGATCGGACGCAAATCAGGCCGCTCGCTGAACGATGCCACTGGTTCCGTCGATCGGCAGACGCTCGTGTCAGCATTCTCCGGTCTGTAACCGCTGAAGTGAAAAAATATCAAATCGTGCTTTTCGTTGACCAGATATTTGCCGTCACGAAAGGCAAGGCGCCGCTCAAAGTGGTTCCAATAACACATATTGTAACCGGGGTCGGTTTCAATGTGGACTCCCGGAAAATAAAGTGGCGCCAAATCCATCCAAAGTTGGTCAAAAAATGAACCAGCGACGCCGGGCCGATAATAACAATGGTTGTGCGTCCGGATTTTCCACCACTTGAGAAAAGCATCTGTAACCAGCGACCGCGCCGTTGCGATAAACCCGAGGTTGTAAACACCCGCCCAGAGCATCACCTTCTCATAGTGGATATTTGCGGCCGAATCGTCGTAGGTGCAACTGTGCGGGGTGAGCACGATGTTGGCGTTTTTTAACTTGTCCAGCAGCGCTTTAAAACTCCCGCAGTCCAGAATATCGGGATCCAGATATATTACCGCGTCAACGGTCGGATTTCTTTCATACAGGTATGACATGTAAAACGGCTTCACCGCCGTGTTCAACTCCACGATATTGTATTTCCGCACCATATCGGCAAACTGCGGAAGGCGGAGTTCCTCCACCGGTATCAGTTCAAATGGTGCCCAATAGGATGGTTCCAGTTCCTTCGGCACGCGATCCACCAGCCCGATGACGAAGTGGCAGTCGGGGTTGTGCTCTCGCAGCGAGTCGCCCAGGGTCCTGGCATGAGCCAGATAATTGGCTGAGCATAGGGTCAAAACCGTAGTCATGCTAAAACTCCGCTTGCCTTCTTAAGCCGCAATTACTTCGGTGTGACTCTCCAGGAGTGGTCGGACGGCACCTGGTATGTGGCCGGCGTAGTCGCCGCGGGAGGTGATGCCTTCGCTGGATTCAACGACAGCGAACGCAACGGCGTCGGGCTCTTCGAAATGAACCTCAAACGGTTGGTAGGTCGAGATGACGACCTTCACCGTTACTCGTCCTTCGCTGAAGAAATTGCCCGGCACGGTGAAGGTCGTTCGATATCGGCCGGGGGACTTCGGTTTTGACCGCCAGCCCGAGTGCCAATCATGCAAAATGAACAGCAATGTTCCATCTTCCCCATACAAATGAATATTCGGAATGAGAACTTTTCCGCCTTTTAGCACCCGGTAATACACGCAGATGTTCAAAGGGCAAGTGATTTCGAGACGGTCGGCCGGCTTCCCGTCCGCTAAAGCCTCGACGCACTCTAATCGCACCCATTCATTACCCGGGGCCGGACGCGTGACATCCCACCCGCGGCGCGCCGCGGCGCCTGAACCGTTTGCGAGGTAGCGTGAGCAAGTGCGATCGGATTGGCCAAGTTCTTGGATCCGGCCCTGGTCAAGCCAGAGCGCACTCTGGCACATGCGAGTGACTGCGGGGATTTGATGAGAAACGAACAGAACCGTTCTGCCATGAGTCTTCAAACCTTCCATTTTCTGCAGGCATTTTTTCTGAAACTGCGCGTCACCCACGGCCAGTACTTCATCCACAATGAGGATCTCGGGTTCCAGATGCGCCGCCACGGCAAAGGCCAATCGTACATACATGCCGCTGCTGTAACGTTTTACCGGTGTGTCCAGAAACCTTTCCACCTCCGAAAACGCCACGATCTCATCGAACTTTTTTCTGATTTCTGCTTTCGACATTCCCAATATGGCCCCATTCAGGAAGATGTTTTCGCGCCCGGTTAGCTCAGGATGGAATCCGGTACCCACCTCCAGCAGACTCGCGACCCGGCCACGGATGCGCACCCGGCCTTCGGTCGGCTCCGTAATCCGGCTCAGGATTTTCAGCAGTGTGCTTTTGCCCGCGCCGTTCCGTCCGATGATGCCCAACACCTCGCCCTGGCGAACCGAGAAGCTCACGTCCTTGAGGGCCCAGAAGTCTTCGCGCGTAGCGGGCGGAGCAGAGGTCGGAGGCCGGAGGTCAGAGACCGGATTCCGCGTGCTGATTTCTGACTTCAGACGGCTGCGCAAAAATTTGAACGGCGCTGCACATTTTTGCGCAATCACATCTCTCAACGCCACGTAGCGCAAGCGCTCGCCTTGATGACTGATGAGGTACTTTTTACCAAGATTCTCGACGGTTATAATCGCGTCACTCACAAGTCAAAATTAAGAAACAGGGAAAGCAGAAAGCTGAAATAAATTTATGATTTCCACTTTGTTCATTTCTGCTTTTCAAATCACGTCCGCAAACGTCTTCTCCATCCGGCGGAAATAACAGACGCCGGATAGACAGAGGATGGAGGTCAGAACAACAGAGGTCAGAATACTCGGCCACCAAAGGTCGGTCTGGCCGCGCAAGAGCGACCAGCGGAAACCGTCAATCACCCCGACCATCGGATTGAGCGAGTAAACTAGACGCGCCGGAATGTCCAGACCGTGCCCGTGCCAGGTCTCCGGCACCACGCTGCTGCTGAAGCCGACCGGCGAAACGTAAAGCCCGAATTGTACGATAAACGGAACGATGTACCGGAAATCGCGGTACTCAACATTCAGGGCGCACAGCCAAAGCCCGAGCCCAAATGCCACCCCGCAAGCCAGACCCATGTACACCGGCAGCAGCAACAACCGCCAGTCCGGCACGAACTGATACCAGGCCATCAGCAGCCCCATCAGCCCCAGGGTGATCAGAAAATCCACGAATGCAGTAATCACCGATCCGGCTGGCACGATGAGGCGCGGGAAATAAATCTTGGAGATGAGATTGGCATTGCCGATCAGGCTGTTGCTGGCCTCGCTCATGGCCGTGGAAAAGAACTGCCAAGGCAGCATTGCGGCCATCACCAGCAGGGCATACGGCACGGTACCCGGCGCGGGCAGCTTGGCAATCCGCCCGAACACAACCGTGAACACGATCATCGTCAACAACGGCCGGATGACGGCCCAGGCAATGCCGATGACGGTTTGTTTGTAGCGAACCAGGATGTCGCGCCAGGCGAGGAAGTAGAACAGCTCCCGGTAGCGCCACAGGTCGCGCCAGTAATTCTTTTCCGCCCGTCCAGGTTCGATGATTAATTCCTGCATGCCTAAAATTCTCTATTTTGGACGGTTAATAGACCCGTTACCTGCCTCAATACTCCCAGCGATAGTAAGCGTACTTGGCAACCTCGTTTTGAAACGCAATCACACCCTCCTCGTGCCGCCACCATTCCTCGGTCCGATAGCGAACGGGTTTGACGACCATCACGTAAACGTCGGTTTTAGTGTCCTGCAGTTCCTTGTTAAAAATCCAGCAAGCCCGGCGGGTGTGGAACGGGTCTGTCGGAATGAGAATGGTTTTCGCCCCCGTTTTCTCTATCCACGCCTTGACGGCCTGTGCTTCATCATAGGTGCTGGTCACATTGGTGCCGATCACGGTCATGGCCGTTTCCGGAACGCCGTTGCTCATGAGGATTCGTCGCGTTTGTATGCTTTCGGGAGGGTAAATCCCCAATTCCTCGGCCGGATTAAGACGCACGTTCATGTACAAAATGCGGGGGGCTATGCCGTCTTGAAACAATTTCGCGGCGGTAAACGGACGGTTCTCCACGCCGCCGCCCAAGATAACGATGGCGTCCGCTTTGGTAACGGGCTGGTTGACCACCCAAGCAGCGGCCAGGTTGGCGAGCAGGGGAGCACGGAAAAACCAGCCGACCGACCCCAGCAAGCCGAGAACCAACAAACAGCCCAGCCACCGGCGCCATCCTCCAAGTGATAGAAAACTGGCAATCACGGCCCGGGATTTGTGGATACCTGGGCAAATTCTGGCGACACTTCGTGCCGGTCAATTCGCAGGCCGGCTCGGTACGGCCTGTAATCTACTTGCCCGCAACCGATGGCTGAGGCCTTGGAGCCGGCGAGTTTATGTTCCCGCCAACTTCCGCGCCGGCCATCGTCACCTCGTATTCTGTCTCTGCTCAACCGTTCAGCCGCCGCAGCTTCGGGCTTCCACCCTCGACTGGTCAGCGGACCACAAAAAAGCATCTCTGCCGTCAACCCGATTGCGCGACCTCAGGGCCGGTTCGATTCCTCCGGCGACGGACATCACGGCATTGACGTTGCGCTCTGCCTTCGGGCAACCGCCGGTTACCCTTCCCGAAAATGTCTCCATTCCTCGCTTCGGAATCATACAGCCTGAATCGTGGCTTGAATTGTTGGCTTACTTCTTCGCTGCCGCGGGATAATAATCCGCATATTTGTAGTAATAATAGGAACGGCCGGAGGTCTGCGCTCCGTTGTACACCACCCCAAGCAGCCGGGCCTGCCGCTGGGTGAGCATATCCAGCGCTTCGCGCACCGCGCGAGCGCTGGAGTGGCGATTGCGCACCACGAACAGCGTGCCGTCCACTTTTGGCGCCAGGCAACTGGCGTCATCCGCCGCGAACAGCGGGCAACTGTCGATCACGACATAATCATACTCGCGTCGCCAGCGGGTCAGGAATTGATCGATCCCGGATCCCAGCAAAAGGTCCCCTGGATTTCGGGTAAGTTCCCCGCCGCTGGAAATGAAGGTCACATCCGCCTGCGAATCCTTCTGCAGGACCTGTTCCGGTTGGCAGGATCGATTCAGCACTTCGATCAATCCCGGTTCCCGTTGAAGGCCCAGGAGGCGGTGCAAATGGCCCTTGCGCAAATCGCAATCCACCAGCAGCACGCGGGACCCGGAAAGCGCCAGGGTGCGGGCCAGGTTGACCGCCACGGTGGATTTGCCCTCGCCGGGCATTGCGCTGGTGATAAGCAGGAGTTTGGGGCGCTCGCCGTCCGTGGAAACAAACATCAACGCCGACCGCAAGCTGCGATAAGACTCGGCGTAAATGTGCCGGGGGTCGTTAAATTCCAGCAACGGCACGAGCCCGTTGCCTTCCTGGCCGGCTTCCGGCAACAGACCGACCACCGCGTCACCCAAAGCCGAGTTGACTTCGACAATCGAAGTGAACCGATCGTCGCGGTACGAGATGAGGAACACAATGCCCAAACCGGTTCCCAAGCCCAGGACGATGGCCAGGATAAGCCCGCTTTGCTCGCTCGTGTAGGAGCGCTTGGCCGGCGAGGCATGTTCGAGGATCGCCAGGTTCTCCTGATCGATATTGCGGCTGATGCCCAGGTTTTGAACCATGAGGACGAGCCGGTCATAGACGCTTTGAATCCGCTGGACATTCAGCTTGAGCCGTTCCGCCTCGGAAATGGTGGCATTGGCCTGGATCACCTTCGCCTCCCATTCCTTGATGGACGCCAAAACGTTCTCGGTTTTAAGCTGGTTCGCCTGCCGCGCGGCATCCAGTTGTTCCCGGTTTTGGCGCCGGTAAATGTCCTGCAACTGTCCGGCCCGTTCAATCTCCTCATCCAGTTTTACGATCTGGGGGTGTTTAGGCCGCAGGTACTTGCTGAGTTTTTCGCGCTGCGCCTTCAGCAGTTCAATCGAATTCTTCGACTGCTGTTCGGGGGCCACCGCGGAACCTGGCGTCGGGGAAATTGACGAGGCCAGGGAAACCATGCCGGTCGCGACCAAACCGGTATCCTCGTTGGTGGCATTCAGGAGGCGGGCCTCCAATTGGAGGTCGGACAGCTCCGTTTTGAGCTTTGCCAGATAGCTGCCGGCGACGGTGGCTTCCTCCTGGAGAATGGCCAGATTGTTGGTCCGCCCAAAAGCCAGCAACGCGTCCTGCTCCGCCTTCAAGTCCCGTTCCCAGCGCTGCATCTGCTCGGAGATGGAAGCCAGCGTGTCGCCGGAGACCTCCTTGCGGACTGTTTTTTTGTAATCCAGGTAGGCCTCCATGATGGCGTCGAGATAATTCCGGGTGAACGACGGATGGGGCGAGGTGGCTTGAATCACAAACACGGCGCTTTTGGCGCTGCCCGAAACGCGGATGTCCACCTTGAGCGGAAGCCCCTCCTTGTCCAGGAAGATGGGGGTGATGTTGGTGGTGGTGCCCATGGCGGCCAAGGCCGCCTGCCGCAGCGTCTCGCTTTGCAGAAAGCCGCCGAGAGTGGCCGCGTAATTCTGCATGTCCTCCGAAAAATAACTCCCATCCGGCATCCGCAGCTTCACGGTTTCCCACATGCTGGCCTTGGAGACGAAAGTGGGCTCCTTCCAATAGACATACGCCGCTTCGGCCGCCAGGCCGATGACCAGCGTTGCCACCGGGATCCACCAGTACTTCAGCAGGAACGTCAGGTACCGGCGGACTTTGAACAGAGTTCCGCCGGCGCCTGGCTCCTCGATCGGGCCGCCCGGCTGAAAATCCGGCTCCGGCGCGGGTAACATTGGCTTGTTCATGCCCGGATGTCTGGTTGTGGTTTTGAAGTGTTCATGCGCAGGGTCAATCGGTGACTAAAATCGTACCAGCCGTTCGGGAATGTAAATCAGATCGCCGGGCTGCAGCGTCGGATCCGAATCGATTTTACCCTTTTCCAATATGTCCGCGACATTCACGATGAACGTCTGCTCCTCCATGCCGGCATAACTGCCCTGGCGGGTGACCTTGACGTTGCGTTTGTCGGCAAAATCCGTGAACCCGCCGGCGCGCAGCACGGCCTTGCTCAAGGTAAACACCTCGTCGCTGGGGATTTCCTGCGGGCCGGGCGCCCGGACCGCCCCCACCAGATACACCTTGCCGCGACTCTTGGTCATCGCATCCACGGCAATAATCACCGTTGCGCGATAATAATACTGTTTTTCGAGTTCGACTTTCAGGGCTTGTGCCAATTCCTTGCATGTCTTGCCGGCGGCGGAGTAGCGTCCGATGTAGGGCACTTCCACTTCTCCGGAATCCGTGACGGTGATCGACTTGGGTTCTTCCTCGTCCTCTTCAATGCGGAAGCTGATGCGGTCGCCGACGGCCAGGCGATATTTGTCGTTCAAGGCATCCATGCTGTTGGTCGAGGTCTGACCGGCGGCGTTCGTCACGCCCGGCGCGAGGGCGGAGCCGGTGCGGTTGGTCGCGCTGCCCGACAGAAAATTGGTGGCCGGCTGCGGGGTGGGGAAGTCATTGAACAGCGGCTCGCTGGTGGACGAGCAGGAGGTGCCGAGCAGCAGGCACAAAATGGCGAGCAGCAAAGGGAAGGTTTGCGACCTGGCGACCGTGCGGCCCGGCGGACGCGGAACGTGAACGCCCGACCGGCGGAAAGGTGATGGCTGAAGGTTAGAGTTCATGGGGTCGATAGCTAAGCGCAATGCCCACGACGTTCTGCGTGTATTCGTCACTGGCGTTCGTCGAGGTTCGCAGGGTCATGCGATAATTCACGCTCAGCGAGAGTTTCTTCATAATGGGGTAGCTCAGCTCGATCGAGGTCGAGAGCCAGTTGAAATATTCGGTGGCATTGCCCGAGACATTCCCCACGCCTTCCTGGCCGTTCTGGTAGGATAGCGAGGTCCTCAAGCTCAGGTTCTGGGTGAGTTCCCAGTGAACGCTCGGCCGGACGTACCAGTCTTCAACCGCATCCGACTGGATGCCCAGGCTGATTTCATGTCCGGCATCCAGCGCATAGCCAATCGCATCGGTGACCTGGTGCGAAATATTCAAATCGGCGTACCAGGAATAGAGATCCGAGGTCTGGATGGATTGGCTGGTATGCTGGAACAGGTACATGGCATAGCCAGCCCGGGGCTGGACCGTGAAATATTGCCCGGGCTGCCAGGTGATATAGCCGCCCGCGGTGTAGGCATCGTTGTTGTTCAGATCGGTCTGGTCATACGTGGTGAAAGCCGCCGTGCTTTCGATGCCGACGGTGACCGCGGGCCGCACCTGGAGCCCGGTTCGCGCAAAGACCATGTCGCTGGCATGGTTCTCGGAATTATATTGCGAAGTGGTGGAAATGACATTTTGATGATCGTAGCCGGTGCTGGCCGTTGCCTTGTTCAAGTCCCAGGTGACGCTGAGGCCGGCCGTGTTATTGACCGTGGCGTAAGTGGCTGTCCCCGACAACGTGGGCTGTTGCGAGGTGTCTTGAACGTAGTCCACCCGGTCATGGATATTAAACCAGAAGTCCTTCACGTAAATGTCAAAGGAAAGTTGCGAGCCGGATTGCAGGTACCAGGTGCTGTAGCTGTCATGGTCCAGGTATTTGTCGTAACCCGCGCCGACGTTCAGCGTCATGAGGTTATACTCGCTAATCGGATAACTGGCATCCACCTCCATCCGCGGCCGCAAGATGAAATCCTCCAGCGCGTTGGTCTTGACGATGTTGATGTTGTCGTTCCAGTCCAGGCCCAGCGAGGGCACCAGCAGCAGCCGGAAGTCGCCCGACTTGAAGGTGTAGGGGAGCGATTCGGGATGGATACGCCTGGATTCGGCCGCGGCATCGCTCGTCAGCGAATTGCGCAAAGCTTCCTGGGCCCGGGCGGGCGACGGTTTCAACAGCACGAAAGCCACCAGGCATCCGCCCCCGACCACGCCCGCGCCGCGTCGGCACCGGCTGCCGAACGAACCGTTTACAGTCGAACGGTCGCGGACAAATTCGGAGCGGGTGGCCGGAGGGCACATAGGCGGCGGTTAAAGCGTTGGTCGCTGGGGGTGACTTGCCTTGGGATAAACCAGCGGCGCAGTTGGTTGAATTCCCGGCGGTGGGCCAGTGAGGCCCGGAGCCGTCTTGGCTTCCGGAGAGCCTTTGGCCGTTGGCTCGATAGCCGACGCCGGCGTGCTGGCCTCGAAGGCGTTGCCCAGCAGCGGGCAAAGGCCTTTATGTTGCAGCGGGCAAGCCAGGTGACTTCCGGGCAGCGCGAGCGGAGACTGGGTCCGGGGCGGCTCCGCCTGTTTGCGCCACCGGCCGGGACTGATGCCGAATCGCTTCTTGAAGCACGTATTGAACAATCCCAGGTGATTGAAGCCGCATTGCTCGGCCACGTTGATCACCTTGGCTTCGACGTCCCGGAGCAAGGCAACCGCTTTTTGCAGGCGCATCTCCATGCGGAGCGCACCCACGGACAGTCCGAAGTACTGATGGAACAGGCGATTTAAATGCCGCCGGCTGCACCCGAATTTTGCGGCCAATTGCTCCACGGGCAGATCCAACAACTGGTTCGCCGTCAGTTGTTCAAAAACCTCGATGACGCGTCCCTCGACCTGGCCGAACCCAATTCGTTGATGATGGACCGCATGGAACTCCTCGTTCAAAACCGCCCCCGCGATGCGCAGCAAATGACTCCGATGTTCGAGGTCGAAATGATTCGGCACCTCGTCGATCCAGCGCTGACATTTCAGGGCCAGTTCCGAACCGGTGGGATAGAGCTTTGGATTCCGGAAACTATCGGCGACGCTCTGGAGCAGGGAAATTTCGTTGCCGCCAAAAAGTGGAATGAGATGCTCCAAACGCATGGAAAACGACCAAAAGATGATCTCGGCACCCTTGGCCACGCCGACCTTGGCTTCACGGCTCCCTTCCAAAACCAGCAGGTCCCCGGGCTGCAATGGCCGGATTAGCGACCCCCAGCTATATTGTCCGGTACCCCGCTTGTTGAATACAAAGCACAACCCTTGATCAGGAGGCGTCCACTTTTCCGAACCTGTCAAACTGACCAGCCGCAGCGCGTAGTAATCTTGGTCAAACATATGGCTCCCTTACTGATTGAAAATAATGAAAATCATCGCTAGAGACCGCCATCATTGTCGGCAACTTCTCGACGTCCTTTCTTATTTCGAAGACAAGTACAGATGTTGCACCTGATAATGTCTAGACATTTTTGGGACATAAACTACTACTGTCCGGACACCAAAAAATACACATTCGGGACATGCCGGCCCAGAAAGTCAAAAAGTGGCCGCGAGGATGGCTTATGGCCGGTCGATACTGGATATTCAGCTTTGTTGGATAACATGTTAATTTCGTGCAGGTTAAGCTTTTGGTGAGGGGATAAGCGGGGGCCATATAACCATCCGCTGTGGTTGAGTTAATACGGAGTGCGTGTCGTCGGTTGGTGGGGTGGGGGCCATAAGTCAACAGGCAAAAATCTGATTCGGATTATCATCTTCATACCTCCGGCGGGAGGTCATTCCTTATTTGCGCAATATGAGGTCGGCACGGTCCACGGATCGTTGCCTGGAAGGATCATCCGGCGGTGGATTCCTTGAAAGCAGGAGCAGCAGCCAGATTGTGGTTGAATCGGCGTGCAAAAGCCGGAGGTGGCAGCAGCGACCGAAGACCGGTCTTGGCTGAAGCGAATGACGGCGCAACCTTGTGGGAAACCCTCTCAGGTGGCAGATCACTTCTCCGTAGCGGGAAAGGCATCCACAGCGGCTGAGGGTGAACGGGCGACGCTGCGTCGCGCCCGGGTCAGCTGCGCGGCGCAGCGGTTTCCGAACAGCCGCTCCCAACTTGGACCAAGGTCCAATTGACTCGGCCGAGTTTTCCGGTAATCAGAATTGAAAAGTTTGATTGTGGTTTATGCCGCGACGTTTACACTGGAATCTCAGCAGGCAGATTATGATAACCAGAGACCCCGTTTACCGAAGCACCGGATTGATGTTGTTGCTGGCCATGGTGGCATCCATTTCCGGCTGCAAAAAACAGGAAGTGGCGCCTAAGCCGCCGGACGTTGAAGTGGCCACGGTCGAGCAGAAGGACGTGCCCATTTACCGCTATTGGGTGGGCTCGCTCGACGCCAATGTCAACGCCACCATCAATGCCCAGGTTTCCGGCTATCTGATGCAGCAGGCTTACACCGAAGGCAAACCGGTCAAGAAGGGCGATCTGCTTTTTCAGATTGACGACCGGACCTACAAGGCGGCCTACGATGAGGCGGAGGCCCGGGTCGTCAAGACCGAACAGGACGTGGAACGCTACACCCCCCTGGCCAAAACGCAGGCCATCAGCCAACAGGAATTAGATAACGCCATCCAAGCCAATATTGCCGCCAAGGCCGCGGCCGAGCAGGCGCGATTGAATTACGAATTCTGCCGGATCATCTCGCCGGTGGACGGAGTGGCGGGGTTGGCCCAGGCAAAAATTGGCGATCTGGTCGGGCCGAACACCGGGCCGCTGACCACGGTGACGACCATGGACCCGATGCGCGTGTATTTCTCCGTGTCGCAACGATTCATGACCGAGTACATGGAAACCATACTGGCCGAGGGTAAAAAGCTCCGGAGTGGCGAAGGGGGGCTGGAGCTGGAACTGATTCTCTCGACGGGAAGCGTTTATCCCGAGAGCGGCCAGATGAAGTTCGCCAACAACCAGATTGACGTCAAGACCGGTACGATCCGGGTGGTCGGCGAATTTCCGAATCCACAGCAGTTGCTCGTGCCGGGTATGTTTGTCCGCGTCAAGGCGCAAATGGGCGTCGAGAGGAACGCGCTGCTCGTCCCGCAGCGGGCGGTGACGGAAATGCAGGGCCGCTATCTGATCGCGGTCGTCGGCGCGGACAACAAGGTCGCCATCAAGCCGGTGCAGGTCGGCGAGTGGTTCGAGCAGGGCTGGATCATCCAGGGCGATGTGAAAGCCGGCGACAAGGTGATTTCCGAGGGCATCCAGAAAATCCGCGAAGGCATGGTGGTCAACCCGATACCTGCGGGCGCCGCGCCGCAAGCCAAGGCCGAAACCAAACCCGAAACCAAGTAGCCGGCCATGGCAAAGTTTTTTATCAATCGTCCCATCGTCGCGATGGTGATTTCCATCCTGATGGTGCTCATGGGGCTGGTGACGATGGGCCGGTTGCCGATCGCGCAGTTCCCCAACATCGCCGATCCGCAGATGCAGGTGAACGCCACCTACCCGGGGGCCGATGCGCTCACCGTCCAGCAATCCGTGGCCGTGCCCATCGAACAGCAGATGTCCGGCGTGGACAACATGGAATACATGTATTCGCTCAACGCGAACAACGGGTCGATGAAGCTGACCGTGGATTTCGACGTCAAGACCGACCCGAACACCGACCAGATTCTCACGCAGATGCGGCAGGGCCAGGCCAATTCCCAGTTGCCCAGCGCCGTCATCAATCAGGGCGTCACGGTCATGAAATCAACCTCCGCGCCCCTGATCATGTTCGCGCTGTATTCGCCGCACGGGACGTACGACAACATTTTCCTGGCGAATTATTCCTACATCAACATCAACGACGCGATGACGCGCGTTCCGGGCATTGCCAGCGTTTCCGTGTTCGGCGCCGGGCAGTATGCCATCCGCCTCTGGGTGCGGCCCGACCGCCTGGCGCAGATGGGCATCACGGTGCCGGACATCGTCAACGCCATCCAGCAGCAAAACACGGTCAATCCGGCCGGCAAGGTCGGCGGTGAGCCGGTGCCGAAGGGGCAGCAATTTACCTACGCGGTTCGCTCGCAAGGGCGGCTGGAAACCCGGGAGGAATTCGAAGATATCGTCATTCGCGCCTCTCCCGGTGGTGCGATTGTGCGGGTCAAGGACATCGCGCGGGTTGAGTTGGGCTCGCAGAACTATGACATGCTCGCGCGTCTTAACGGCGGCCCTTGCGCGCTGATTGCCCTTTACCAGTTGCCCGGTTCCAATGCCATCGATGCCGCCAACGGCGCCAAGGACCTCATGAAGAAGCTGAAACAAAGCTTCCCGCCGGACCTGGATTACGTGGTTGCGCTGGACACGACCCTGGCGGTGACGGAGGGCATGAAGGAAATCGAGCACACGCTGTTCGAAGCCATCGTGCTGGTCATCATCGTGGTCTTCATTTTCCTGCAAGGCTGGCGGGCAACGCTAATCCCGCTGCTCGCCGTGCCGGTTTCTCTGATCGGCACGTTTGTATTTTTCCCCCTGTTCGGTTTTTCCATCAACACCCTCTCGCTGTTCGGCTTGGTCCTGGCCATCGGTTTGGTCGTGGACGACGCCATCGTGGTGGTCGAAATCGTGGAGCACCATATCGAGCACGGACTGTCGCCCAAGGAGGCGGCGCTGAAGGGCATGGAGGAAGTCACCGGCCCGGTCATCGCCATCGCGATCATCCTGGCGGCGGTTTTTATTCCCACGGCGTTCATTCCCGGAATCACCGGCCGGCTCTATCAGCAGTTTGCCGTGACCATCGCCGTCTCGGTGATCATCTCGGCCTTTAACGCGCTGACGCTGTCGCCGGCCTTGTCGGCTTTGCTGCTCCGGCCCAAGCAGAAGAGCCGGGGACTGCTGCAGCGGTTTTTCGACTGGTTCAACAAATGGTTTGGCCGGGCGACGGACGGTTATGTGGGCGCCTGCCGCATTCTCATTCACAAGAGCATGTTCGCCATGCTGCTGATCATCGGTTTCTTGGTGGTTGCCGGGTTGCTGGGAAAATCCGTCGCCACCAGCTTCCTGCCGGATGAGGACCAGGGCTATGTGTTTGCCGGCGTCCAGCTTCCCAACACCGCGTCCTTGCAGCGCAACGACGAGATTTGCCGTCAGGTTGAAGATATTCTCAAGCATACGCCGGGCGTGAAGTATTACTCCACCGTCGTCGGCTACAGCATGCTGAGCGGCGTGTATAACACGTACAGCAGTTTCTTTTTCATCAGTTTTGAGGAGTGGTCGAAACGCAAGAAGCCCGACGAGAAGTATCAGGCCATCATGGCGCATCTGAACCGTGAATTGGGCAGAATTCCCGGCGCCGTGGGGTTTGCCTTTCCGCCGCCCGCCATTCCGGGCGTGGGCACCTCGGGCGGCGTCACGTTCGTGTTGGAGGACCGGTCCGGCCGCGGGATCCCGTTCCTGGCGGAGAATCTGCAGAAATACATGGCGGCCGCGCGGAAGCGTCCGGAACTGGCGAGCGTATTCACCACGGCGTTGCTGTCCGTGCCCCAAGTGTTTGTGAACGTGGATCGCGACCAGGTGCTCAGCCAGGGGGTGAGGCTGCAGGATGTTTATCAGACCATGCAATGCTTCATGGGCGGCGCATTTGTGAATTATTTCAACCGGTTCGGCCGCCAGTGGCAGGTCTACGTGCAAGCCGAGGGCGATTATCGCACGGAGGCCGTGAACCTCGGCCAGTTCTACGTGCTCAACAGCGCCACCAACATGGTGCCGCTGGCCGCCTTGACGCACGTGACCGCCACCAATGGGCCGGAATTCACCATGCGTTACAACCTCTACCAGGCGGCGCAAATCAATGCCTCGGCCAAGCCGGGCTACAGCTCGGCCCAGGCCATGAAGGCGATGGAGGAGGTTTACCAGGAAACCATGCCGGCCGGAGCGGGCTACGATTACCTGGGCATGAGCTTCCAGGAACAAAAGGCGCAAAAAGGTGTTTCCCCCATGGTCATCTTCGGGTTCTCCTTGTTGTGTGTCTTCCTGATTTTGGCCGCGCAGTATGAAAGCTGGAGTTTGCCGTTCAGTGTGCTGCTCGCCACGCCCATCTCCGTGTTCGGCGCGTTCGCGGCGCTGATGGTGGGCCGTTATGAAAACAACGTTTATGCGCAGATCGGGCTGGTGATGCTTATCGGCTTGGGCGCCAAGAACGCCATCCTGATCGTCGAGTTCGCCAAGATGAACTACGAGCAGGGCAAACCGCTCATTGACGCCACGCTCGAAGGCGCCAAATTGCGTCTGCGCCCGATCCTGATGACCAGTTTTGCCTTCATCCTGGGCTGCGTGCCGCTCGCCAAGGCGAGTGGCGCCGGCGCGCTTTCCCGCCAGGTCATGGGCTTTGCCGTCATCGGCGGCATGAGCGCCGCCAGCTTCATCGCCATTTTCCTCATCCCGGCCAGTTTCTATGTGGTCGAAAAACTGAGCGGGAGAAAAATTGAACCCAAGCCGGCCGCTGTGGCCGGGGGAGCCCCGGCCGCCGGTTCCAGTCACTGACAACCCAGCACGGCAGTTATGAGTACGAGGCAACCAAACGCCGGTTCGCAAAAGCTCATCAATGAAATCCAGTTGGCGCGCCTGAAGCTCGCCCAGGCGGAGAGCAAATGGGAGCTCGCCGATGAGCAGGCGCGCGAAGCCAGGCGCCGCCGCAAGGAGGCCAAGCAGGCCGCCCGTCGCGCCAAAAAGGCGGCCCGGCAGGCCAAGGAGGAATTCGCCGCGGCCAAGGAGGCCGTTGTCGCCCTGGAGGGGAAGTTTGCCGCGGCGGTCGAGCACGTTGCTCGCCAGCGGAAATTGGCCCGCGCCCGGCGGGCCGCCAAAACCGGGGCGGCCGAGGCCAGGACAAGAATTTCTCCCCCGCCCCACGCAACAATCCCGCCGGCCGCACCCAAAGTGGAAATCCCGGTGCTCAGCCTCCCCGCCACCGGATCACCTCCTTCGGAAAATTTTCCGGATTCTGAGCCGGCCACCCGGAGGGGCGACCTGATGAAGAAGGCGACAGCCTGCCGGACACTGCCCGCGCGGGCCAAAGCCAGGGCAGCAGTCGCGGCGGCCGGACCGGAACCGCCCGCGGTTGTTCTCCGGGATCCGAAGCTGCCGGAACCGGTAACGATGGCAATTCTGCCGGCCGGCCAGCCGCCCTCCGGCTCCGAGCCCCATTCAGCGTCGCGAATATGAAAGGCCCGCGGTCAAGCGAGGAACAATGCCGAACACAGCACGTATGAAATTCAAGATCAATGCCGGGTTCAGTCTGGTCGTCGCCCTGGCGCTGCTTGGCGGCTGCGCCGTGGGGCCGAACTACAAGCCGCCGGCGGCAAACGCGCCGGACAATTTCCGCTTTGCCCAGAGCCAGACCACGAACTCGTTTGCGGACCTGCCGTGGTGGGAAGTTTTCAAGGATCCCGTTTTGCAGGACTTGATTCGCACCGCGCTCACGAACAATTATGACTTGAAGCAGGCGGTGGCCCGGGTGGAGCAGGCGCGTAACCAGGCCATTGTCGCCCGCAGCGCGTTTTTCCCCCAAATCGGGTACAGCGGCGACATCGGCCGCGGCCGCAACGCCTTGTACAATGCACCGGCCAATGCCCAAAACGGCGCCACGGACAGTTCCGCCCTGACGACCTTGAATGCCTTTTGGGAAATTGATTTCTGGGGCCGGATCCGGCGCTTGAGCGAGGCCGCCCGCGCCCAATACCTGGCCACCGACCAGGCCCGCCGCGGCGTCACCATCAGCCTCATCAGCCAGGTGGCCATCAATTATTTCCAACTGCTGGATCTGGACCGGGAACTGGAGATTCAACGTGCCGCTACCAATGCTTATGCGGGCAGCTACCGCATCTTCAACGAGCGCCTGCAGAACGGCGTCGCTTCCAAGCTCGAAACCGACCGGGCGGCGGCGGCTGAAGCCAGTGCGGCCGCGGCCATTCCGGGCCTGGAAATCCAGATCGCGTCCGTCGAAAACCAGCTCAATATTCTGCTCGGCCGCAATCCCGGTCCGGTCCCGCGGAGCCAGCTGTCGGAAATATCGCCGTTGTCGTCGGCGCCCGAAATCCCGGCCGGCCTGCCCAGCGCCCTGCTGCGCCGCCGGCCCGACGTCGTCGCGGCCGAACAGTCGCTGGTTGCCGCGAACGCCTACATCGGTGTCAGCATCGCGAACTTCTTCCCGCAAATCGGTCTGACCACGTTCCTGGGCCGGGGGAGTCCGGAGTTGTCTTCGTTCACCGCGGGCTCGGGCAACATCTGGAACCTGGGCGGCACGATGACCGGACCGATTTTCCAGGGCGGCCAGTTGCGCGCCCAGTACCGCATTTCCAAGGCGCAGTTCGAAGAAGCCAAGGCCGCCTACCAGCAGACGGTGTTGACCGCCTTTGCGGACGTGTCCGATGCGCTGATCGCCAAGCAAAAGCTGGCGGAACAGGATGTGTTCAATGCGCAGGCGGTGGACGCTCTGGCTTCGTCCGTTGATCTGGCCACGCAGCGGTATCTGAACGGCAAGTCGAGCTACTTTGAAGTGCTGCAGGCGCAACAGGAGTTATATCCGGCGCAACGCGCCCAGGTCCAGACCCAGGTTGGCGAATTGATTTCGGTCGTTCAACTGTACAAGGCGCTGGGCGGCGGCTGGCCGGCGACCGGTACGAACGCGGCGGCCGCCAAGCACTGAAACATTCCTCGCCGGTATGCCGGTCGCGGACTATCGACAACGCGAGCGATGCGTCGGAAGCGGTCAGCCGGTTTCCGGCTGTGGGCCGCCGGCCGGCAAGCGGCACTGACGGCTGACGGGCCACAACGAGCGCCGATTGCCGTCAACAGACAAATCACAGACCATGATAACAAAAACCATAATCAAAAGGGCTTACAAACTGGCTCATCCCTTCCGGGTCACCAATGGCAAAAAATTCCGGTTGCGGGATGTTGATCCCGGCGACACTCTCGGGTTGAAATCCAAAGACAAGCCGCGCGCCAAGGAGGCGCTGGCCATTGGGGTGGAGGCGCTCGCGGATTTGCAGGACAAGCTCTACGCTTACGACAAGTGGGCGGTCTTGCTGATTTTCCAGGCCATGGACGCTGCCGGCAAGGACGGCGCCATCAAGCACGTCATGTCCGGCATCAACCCGCAAGGCTGCCAAGTGGTTTCCTACAAGGCGCCGTCGGCCGAGGACCTGGATCACGATTATCTCTGGCGGTGCATGCGGTGTCTGCCCAACCGCGGCCACATCGGCATTTTCAACCGGAGTTACTACGAGGAAACGCTTGTGGTCCGCGTGCATCCCGAGTTTCTGGCGAAACAGAAGCTGCCGCCGTCGCGCATCACCAAAAACGTCTGGGAGGAGCGCTTCCAGGACATTCGCTGTTTCGAGCGCTATCTTGCCCGCAACGGCATTGTGGTGGTAAAATTCTTCCTGCATGTTTCGAAGAAGGAACAGAAGCGGCGTTTCCTGGAACGGGCGGAAAATCCGGATAAGAACTGGAAATTTTCCGCCTCGGACATGGCCGAGCGGGGTTACTGGGCGGAGTACCAGGAGGCCTACGAGGATATGATAAGGAACACGGCCACGAAGGAGTGCCCGTGGTACGTCGTGCCAGCGGATAACAAATGGTTCACGCGGGTCATTGTGGCCGCCGCCGTCATTGAAACGCTGGCTTCGCTCAAGTTGGAGTATCCGGAAGTGGGCGAGGAGAAGCTCAAGGAAATCGCCGCCGCCAAACGCGCGCTCTTAAAGTCAAAATAGAACCTTGCCGTCGCGAAAACAAATACGGTGTGAAGGCCTGATGATTTGGCCGGAAACCGGAGCCGGCGGCTGACACGCTATTCCACCAACGCGATGACAAATTCAATCCCCATCATCACACCAGCCTACGTCACTTCCATGGACGAGCTGTTCTGGGGCATCATTCTCGTAGCCATCAGCCTCAGCATGCATGGCGCGGGAATGATCTGGACCTTGCGCGTCAGCGAGGGATTTGAACGGCGGTTTGGGCGCGGTCCGGCCCTGGTCGTCGGCATGGCCAATCTCATCCTGGCGAGCTGGATGATCACGCTGGCCCACTGCCTTGAGGTCATGATGTGGGCCGGGTTCTTTCAATGGAAGCAGTGTTTTGTGAATTACAGCACGGCGGCCTATTTCGCGCTGAACGAATACACCACCGTCGGCAGCGCGCTCAACCTGCCGCAGAATTGGCGGCTGCTCGAAGGGATGATCGCCACCGCCGGTCTGCTCGGGTTCGCTTGGTCCACCGGCGTGCTGCTGACCTTAGCCCAGAAGTTTCAGGAGCAGCGGATGGAAGTTCTTCGGCACCGGCGGGAACACCTGAAATCGGCCGCGGCGACCACCCACTCCCCGCCCGCCGGGCCCAAGGTTCCTTAAAGTTCCTCACCGAAGCCGGACTTCCCATCCACAAGACGTTGGCTGGTGCCGCCCGGGGGCATTGACTTGAATCCGGGCAACATCTGGACCATCCTCCGCCATGGGCATAGCCCGCGTTTTCATAGCCAGGAATCGCCGCTTGCGGACGCTGCCGCCAGTCGTCGCGGGGCAGCGGTGGCGTTACACCGGCGGTCTGGCGCTGCTGTTGTGGTTGGCGCTGAATGTGGTGGCGGCCGAACCCAAGCGGGTGCTGATGATTCATTCCTTCGGTGCCACCGCGCCCCCGTTTACCGTCCATTCCACCGCCTTCGAGGAAGAACTGACCCGGCAGGCGGGCCAAGAGGTGGATTTGGATGAAGTCTCGCTGGACATGGCCCGTTACACCGCGCCGGACCTGCAAGATGCCTTTGCCGAGTTTCTGTCCACGCGCTTGGCGAAATGGAAACCGGATCTGGTGGTGCCCATCGGTTCACCCGCCGGCCGGTTCGTGGCGCAGCATCGGGGCCGGCTGTTTCCGCAAACCTCCATCCTTTATGCCGGGATGGATCTGCGGACCTTGCCACCGGACGCGCTTCAAACCAATGCCGCTTTCGTCGGCCAGGTGTTTGATATCGTGCGCTTGGGGGAGGACATCCTCCAACTGGCGCCCGACACCACCAACCTCGTGATCGTGGTTGGCAGTTCGCCGCTCGAACAGTTTTGGGCCGACATGTTTCGCCATGGATTCGAACCCTTCACCAACCGCGTCAGCCTCTTATTCCTCAATGGCCTGAGCTTTGACCAGATGCGGGACCGCGTGGCCACATTGCCTCCGCATTCCTTTATCTTCCTCGGCCTGCTCGTCCGGGACGTGACCGGGGTGACCATTAACGAAGATGAAGCGCTCCAAAATCTGCGGGCCTTGGCCAACGCCCCTATCAACGGAATCTTCCGGAACCAACTGGGCCTGGGGATTGTCGGCGGCCGGCTTTACGATGCTGAAAAGATCGGCCGGGACGCCGCCGGGGTGGGGGTGCGGATCCTGCGCGGCGAACCGGCCTCCAGTTTCCCGGTCCAGCTTGAACCGCCGGGACCGCCGGAGTACGACTGGCGGGAATTGCGACGCTGGCGCATTCCGGAATCGCGGTTGCCCGGCGGAAGTCTGGTCCGGTTCCGCGAACCGACCTTTTGGCAGCGCTACCAATGGCGGATCGTCGCCGTCGTGTCGCTCTGCCTGTTCGAAGCCGCGCTCATCGTTTTGTTGCTGGTCAACCGGGCGAGCCGGCACCGGGCGACCCGGGCGCTGCGCGAAAGCGAAGCGCGGTTCTCCCTGCTGGCCAACACGGCGCCGGTGCTCGTCTGGGTCGCGGGT
>Ga0335069_10001952_pt1 | contig 32455 bp, 60 predicted proteins | sample Lox_Sample_11_FD_206714 | JGI IMG/M metagenome (GOLD analysis project Ga0335069, IMG submission 206714) | Soil microbial communities from Loxahatchee National Wildlife Refuge, Florida, United States - Lox_Sample_1.1 | ecosystem: Environmental > Terrestrial > Soil > Wetlands | place: USA...
TGTTCTTATATAAATAACACTATCAGGACTCATTAGTCTGCTCCAATTAATCTCATTGATTGCCAATAATGTTTTGATTGTTCTTTATTAAAACAACCACAAGAAGTTGTATTACCAGAATTTAAATTTCTACCCCTAACAATTTTCTTACACCCACAATCACACTGTACTTCCCATAAAGAAGTACCTAATTTATAATTTCCAGGAATAAAATTTGATCTGGCAATAACTACTAATCTTCCAAAACGCATTCCAGGATGAATAGTAGATAATCTTGCCACTTACATCTCCTTCGCTGCATGAAGAAAACCAAGTTTGATATTTTCTTCTTTCGTTAAGGGCCTTTTTAAGCGTGACAACTCAGGTTTACCCTTAATTGCTACAATAGGAATAAGCCTACCGATTGTTTTTAAACAGTGTTCATCCCACTTACTATAATCAGCAGGTTTATCACAACTACCTAGAATAATGTACATTTACCAAATCCTTTAAATATTTAAAAGCGTCTTCATATACACGAAAAGAATTAATATAATTCCACGATAATCCTTCTTTAATTTCTATATGATAACCAGGATAGCAACCATTATAAAATTTTATCCTATATGCTGGTTGATAAAACATCATTTAATGTCTCCTTTCGAGTATATCCTTTGATATACTTCATCATAGGTTGCAGGTTTTAACTTCCAAAGTAACCAGAAGAGAAAACCCATAAGGATATAGATTAGGATGAATTCTATGATTTCCATTTATCCTCCGTTGCAAGAAACAAGAAAAACCTGTGGTGTCGCTATAAGCGAGTTTCACCTACCAACCCAACTAGGGAACTACAAGCAAAGCGCTCTTTATTGAGCAGTTAAACGCCAGATTAACTATTCAACTATTCCTACCTTTATTGGAACCACAGTAACTTCTAGCTTTTCTAAAAAATGGTGTCTCCACCAGAATTCGAATCTGGGTCTCTCTATTGCTAGAGCGTGCTAGGCCGCTACACCATGGAGACTGATTATAAAACCAATAAGTTTACCACAAGGCAAACCCAAAGGAATATATGAAGGTTTGAAATTTGTGTATCATTCCAGTTCTCCTTGATTTAGGTTTGAAGCCTTGACCAAAACAAACATTACAACAATATCCTCTTGGTTCTGATCCCCATCCACAGCATGACCAGCAATACCATAAGGTATGTCCTGGAAGCTGAAAAGGATCAATTATCCAATACACTTCAAGAAGAAGTAAAAGGATAACTAAAACTAAAAGGATCATTCCAGTTCTCCTTCAGGAGGATCGATAGGTTCAAGCAGATAGTCATACACAGACTCAAACTCTAAGGTGAAATCATCAGGATCAGTTAAGCGTTTCTTTTCTAACTCGTCCTGTTGTTTCAACTTCTGTTGCATCTCGTATTCCCCCCACATGATAGTTGCTCCAAAGAAAAAACACGTAATAATTAAATTACGTGTATGTATCAATAATAAAATCAATTATATCAATAGTTGGCTTTTCTTTCTCAACCTCAGGATCGAACTCTGACATTTCTTGCCTAATGCATCTTCCTTTATTAAAGCAAGGAGAGCAAACTTGAAGGCACTTAAAGATTGGCATATTAGTTATTTTGCATTTCATCAGGCCCTGTTTCATTTGCTGCTCCCTTCCTTCATTGTAATTATAGTATAGCAAATTTTGAACCTTATGTCAAGTTTGCTAAATTGTAAATGGACTGTTACAATAGACAATCCATAATAATTTTGCACCTAATAGAGAATTACATTCCCTACATGCTCGAACCTCAATGAAAGGAAATTCATTTATTAGTCCAGAAATCAAGAGTGTAACTCCTATAGGCTTGTGGTGGGATATGATCTATAGTATCACAAAATAAACCACAATAAATACATATATTACGTATTATTATATTTAACCATTGCTGCTTCGCTTAATGGTCCCCATAATCCATCTACTTGGCCAGTATAAAATCCTTCTTTTTGAAGCTCAGTCTGTAGACTTTCAATAATAGGTTTAACATTATCTTGTAGTACAGCAGGCTGTGGCTGTGGTTCAGGAACATGTACCACGGTCTGTCCTAAAATAGCACCACCATAATCTCCTTGAACATCATCCATATCTACACTAACCCCAAATGCTGTTGTAGGAGCATGTTGATGGATTACCCATTTGTTACTTGCAAGAAAATCTTGAGTACCATATGAAGAATTTACACCCCATAACCAACATAAAGAAACTAATCCTGCATCAAGTAATGTTTGACATACAAGACCATTACCATATACACCAATACGATACTTTGATTGTGCTGTATCAAATACCTTCTTTACTGCCTGGAAGTATGCATAAATACCTAATGTTACTTGAGCCTTATTAGCATCCAAATCAACAGCAAAATAAATAGCTGCATTATCCGGTACATTTAATGTTTTTGCTTGAGCTAATGCTCTAGTTGCATCTTGTGTACCTTGATCTGTAGTAAAATTGCTATAAAGGTCTCCTCTAGCTTCCCATACAAGGACAACCTTAATATTGTTATCTGAAAGTAGTTTGAATTCATCTGCATTCAAATTCTTTTCAGGATTATTACTAAGATATCTACAAATAGCTATAATAATTTGTCCTGATTGATTAATCTTACTAATTACTTGCTGTGTAACTCTAACTGCTGCATCAAAACTATTACTCATTTTATCTCACTTTCTAAAAATTCTTTAATATATCTCTTATCAATTTCCATATAAGAGGTTTTATAAAGTATATTATTTGTATAAACTTTTACTAATTCATTAACTGTTAATGGTTTAATTAAATCCCAATCTTTATATCTTGATATTCCTTCTTTTTGATTATCTCCTCTTAAATAATAATATCTTTTAATTTTCTTTTTCCAAATAGTATTATGTCTATAATAAAAACTACTCATGGATCAATTTCTTCTAAAAATTTCTTGATCATAAATTTATGAGAATTATAATAACTAGCTATAGAATCATTATATTTATTATGATATTTTTTTAATAATAATTCTATAGTTAAAGGTTTTAAATATTTAAATTCAAATTTCTTTATATTATATAATGTTTCCTTTTTCTTATACCATTGTTTATGATAAAATCTAATTTTCTTCTTTATAAATATTTTTATAGAAAATTTAGTATCATATAAATAATATGTATTCATAATATATCCTTTCTTATAATATATTATATAAGTATATCATATTTTGATCAAAAAGTCAAGCTAAAAGTATCTCTTCAAGAAACATTTTTATTCCAAGAGAATTAGATTCATTTATATCAAATGACAAATGTAATAATCTCTCTAATGTTAATAGAATTAGAAAGCTTTTATCAAATTTTTCTAAATAAACTTGAATTTTACATTTATTAGTTTTGTAATCCATATAAGTATAATAATCCTTTTTTTCTCCTTTATCAATATAAATTAGATTTCTTGTATATTTTTTTCCATTAGATAAATAATATTTTGTCATTGTGGTCCTCTTTCAAGAAATTCCTTAATGTATATCTTAAAGTTTTTCCAAGGATCGAGAATTTGATCTCCTATATAATAATTCATTAGGGTAATCTTTTATTAATTTCTTTTTGTCTATTATCTAATTTATCTATATCTAAAGCGCAAGGAGAGTTTTTCAATTTACCTTCAAAAAACCACTCAATTGCTTTTTGTTTTGGAATAAATTGTGAAAATAATTTATTCATCTCTTTAGCTTCTGGTCCTCTAGGAATATTTAACGACCATCCCATTCTAATTAACCAATCTAACATTACTTCAGCAGTATATCCTTTTTCTTTATAATCCATAAGACTAGAAGCCCCGTCTCTTTTAGAGAGTTTCTTATTATTTTGTGTAATTAACCCCAAATGTGCAAACTTAGGAAATGGTTTAGGACACTGAACATTACCATAAACCTCATTTAAGGCCATCCAGATAGCTAACTGCTTAGGAGTATTAGTAATATGATCAACTCCACGAATGATATAATTAATCCCCATAAAATAATCGTCAATAATAGATGCCAATTGGTAAGTTGGTTTTCCCAATAATTCTGGCTTCTCTTGCTGGTACCCTCTAAGCAATATTGTTTTACGATCAATCTGCTCTTTATTAGTTTCCGTAATAGCGATATCACCAGCAATATCATCATTAAACAATTTAGGCATACTATAAGGATACAATAATGCAACGGCCCCATTGTCTAGCTCCACAGCTTTGTTGTGAAAGAGTAGATTCTTTGCTTCACTGATATAGAGATGTTCACGTTTACTTTGATATTCTACTTTATCTGGCTTTAAACCTAACCATTCAAGAGATTGAAATATAATATCTGTATATTCCTTCTTATTTCGTTGTATATCAGTATCATCAATACGAAGAATGAATGTACCGCCTGAAGATTTAGCTGCTAAGTAGTTGATATAGGCTGTTCTACAAGTTCCGATATGCATCATACCGGTTGGTGAAGGAGCAATTCTAGTTATATATTTCATTAAATCAACTCCTCAAGCATCACTTTAAGAAAAGTCTTTAAGTCTTTATGTTTATTAACTTTTTGGATAAGAAGTTCTGTATTTATAAGTCTTTGTATTACACCAATGTGATTATTTTTATATTTTGCAAGTTCTATCCAACCTCTATATTCTAATCTTCTATCAAAATAAAACTCGTTATTATGTTTATATATACCACTATAATAACTTTCAAATTTCATCTCTGTATTAACTATCCAATATGTTTCTTTACCATATTCATAAAGTAGATACATTAGTTTCTCCAATAAAAAAGCCCTCCGAAGAGGGCCTTTTGTGTAGGATGTTTAGGGGTTTATCCTATTCTAGTCCAAATAACCTCAGACTCAACTACTTCAATTTCTCTTACTTGTAAAGTTATTACAATGTCCATGATTTGTCTCCTTCGTTTCAGTATTTATATTATAGCAAAAACAAAGGGTTAAGTCAAGTTTACTTATTTGCCTCACAGGTTGAAATTGAAGTATTACCACCATCAACTGTTAATGGGGCTAGTAAACAAGGATCAGCAATAATACAACCGAATAAATTAAAGAGAATTATAAGAATGATTAAGAATAAAAATACATTTAGAATTTTTAAAGAATACATTTTATTTCTCCTTTACCAAACAAAATACAAATAATTACGACTATCTAATCCTGCGAATAGTCTCGAATTAAAATATGACTAGTAGAATTTTATTAATTCTTCATCTTTGTACAACTTAAGTTTATCACCATGAGTTTTCCTTAAGGTGAATACAATGTCTTTTTCAAGTACTTCTTTCTTTTGATTTTGATCAAACATTTAAGTTCTCCTTTAATTCATGTTTCCCCCTTTCTTCAGTATTTAATGGGTTAAGTCAAGTTCGTTAATGAATTCATACCAAAAAGGCCCTTCAACCCAAGTATTCTTGTTTCTATATTTATAGTTATAAAGAATAGTAATAATGTTTCTCCTCTATTTCCGATTGTTAATATTATAACAAAAAAATAACCTTAGGTCAAGTTGCCTAAGGTTTTATAAGTAGAGTTATCTTGGATTTTTACGACTAATAGCGCTTCAGGCACATATAATGATCACACTGGATTCTTTATTATTTATTATTATTATTAAATAGATACCAGCATGATGATTATAAACCATAACATGCACGATATTGTGATACCTGTAAGGATACCATCAAATGGTCCCCAGTCAGGTTCTGTTTTAGGGTTGATTTGCTCGCACCAGTAAAAGTGCATTCCATCTAGACACCCACAAGTTGCACACTTCATTTTGCCCTCCCGGTTATAACAAAACAGGGCGCTATTGCGCCCTGATATATTTTCTTATTTCTTTATAACCGCAAATTTTATCTGGTAGTTGATCCCATGTTTCTTCTGAAACAAGCATAGGAAACTCAACGAAGCGCTTTAACCATTTCTGCAATGATTTCGCTTCTTGTTCACTATTGCATTTCCATGATGTATCTTCTTTGAAATGCTCACTGAAAAGATACACATAGACTATATCCTTTTTCATCACTTTTTCTCCCTTCTCTGCCAACATACCGCTAGAACACTCAAAGAGGATTGCTAGGGATACCCTTACGGATACCCCTAGCAAGTCTGTAGTCAGATACTAATCTGCAGCTTCTTTGCTTTCTTCTTCGCTAATATCTTCGTCAATGACACCCAATGGCTTACCATTTTTATCAATCCACAAGGTATCACCAGATGCTTCATCATACTTAATGTACTGGGACAGAACGCGGTAGATTTCACCAAGCGTTGAAGCAAGCCGAGTTGGTGGAACCTTCTCGGAATAGCGGGTAAGCCTGAATAGCGCCATCGCATCGAACAGGTCAGCGACAGAAATCAGACCATACTCGCTCATTGCCTTGCTATGTGTGATATCCTTTACCGATGCGGTTAGGGTATCAACAACACGCCAAGTTTCGGGCATGTTAAGCGGCCCAATCTTGCTTTCGGCAAGCCTTGTGACCTCAGCCGCATGTTGCTTTTCCATTGCAGCAATCTTTTTGTTAGCTTCGTCGAGTGATTGCGGCTTTTTGTTTGCCTCTGTTTGCGTTCCACCAGTCTCACGCTTAGCCTTGGCTTGCTTCAGCAGCATACCAGTAGGCCATTTAGAACCGGTGGAAGTTAGATCATAGGTTAGCTCTGCATCGCAGAAGTGATGTTGATATAAAGCAAACCGCCAATCTGCATTTAGATGGCGCAAGCTTATATCTTCGTTGGGAGTTTCTGGCCTGAGAACATTAGTTTTCCCACCATCGCGTTGCCCCATATTGTATTCCCAAGGGATGACTACGTTGGTAGGAATGCAGATTGTCACATGATAGTTGTCCATTGTCTCGGTTAATTGATCCGCACGCATGAATACCATGCGACGGCTAAACCGTTTGCCAGACACTTCACTCTTGCGAATGTAACCTCTGACAACACCAGTCTTATGCTGGTAGAGCAATAAACAGGCAAGCATAGAGGCATCCTTGATTACCGAAGCATTAGCTCCCTTGTAAGGGTTTACTTCGTCAACGATAATCTTAGATCTTTCCATCCCACGAAGTTTGACCATCTCCCCGTGTGTATCTTCTATGACAAGAGTATCGCCGAAGAAGTTACGATCCTTACAGTATTTCGTAAGGGTTTCTGCCATAGCAGCATTAGGGAAGATTGAGGGAACTACATTCCCTTCTTTGTCAGTAGAAACCAAACCAGCATAACCGAAATCAGCCATATCAATGGCAATTCTGGTTATCAACGATCCGATCTCGTTGTCCAATGTCGATACATTAGCTAATGCCTCTTGAGCATCGACCTTAATATCGGCACCTGAGCGATTTGGTTTGGGATAGTGTGCAACGATATCAAGGCGAATAGCCTCAACTTTCGTTGCTGCCTCGTTTGCTGTAGGCTTTGGTATAGTCTCAGCCTCAAGAGCAGCTTTGTTCTGCTCTTCTTGATAGCGAACCATATTGTCCCCGTCTTTGACCGCTTGGTTAGTGGTCGCAGGGATAGGAGCAGCCTCAACACTTGCGTTAGCAAGCGTATCATTTACCAACTTTTCCTGTTCAGGTGACAATTGACTACCGACAGGTTGGTTAACCTGTTCAGCAATCTTCGCAGACTGAGACTTAGTGTTAGACTTAGCCATGATTTCGCTCCATTGCTGGTTGAGACAAGGATTTGTCTCAAAGAACACTTAGCAAGTGTTCTAGCGGTATGTTGATGACAGTCACTAACTAGTGGCTGTCATTTGTGGGAATCCAGTGTGATCTCTCAGGGAACGTTCTGTACCCCTGTAGCAAGCCGACAGCCTATTGGCTTAGATGCTTGCCTGATCGCCTGTGCACGCTGTTGTTATTACCTGCGGCACTAACAGGGGAAGCGTTACGCGCTTACCAGTCCGGGAGAGAGATTTAGTTATTCGTCTTTAACCTCCTTACGCAATTAGTGCCACCTACTGAGATGGGTATTAAACAAGTACCTTTCAAGGGGCAGATTTGTTTAATCTGTTTACCATTTCAGTATAGCTATTATCTCATATACGCATAGCTAAGTCAAATCTGTAACAGTGAGTTGGCATGATTCTTGCCCAAATAGTTATTTTGACTAAAAGTTGTATTTTTAAGTACACCCTCTAGTAGGCCATTACTGATTACAGTTAAAGATAACTGTTTAGGTAGAACTATTAAGGAGATACTGTAAGAGTTGTTATTAGTTACACAAAAAAACAAACATTAATTATCCCCCTATATATCAACCTAAGTGTAAAACCTTATAGTTATTCCTAACGATTACTTGAATGAATACTTAACGAATATTGTAGTGACTACATATAGTTAGTAGCCTTTAAGTATGACACTAGTGGTTGATTTAGGAGGGTGCTAGGACCATGTAGCCCTAATTATAATTCGTATATTTAAACATTACAAAAATTCAAAATTAAGTTTTTCAACTAAATCAATCCTTTAGGTTGATAACCAAGATCAATCTTTAAGAATATTTTCTAAAAAAAATACAGAATTAGAATATCAACCAATGTTAAGGAGAAACTTGAAGGAGAACTATAGAGGTATAAGGTGGAGAAGACATAGTTACCCCTTTACGGAATAACTATGTTTCTGAGCTATAAGTATGGAGCCAGATCATACAGGATAGGTAAACCCAATCAGCTTTTAGCTGATCAGGGAAAGCAGGTTAGCGGTCTCTTTTTACTACCAAGTTATCATCTAACGGAGGATTGCTGCTAGCCTTCCTGTGACTAACAGTCCTTGTGGGTAATTCTCCCACTCACTTGTTAATGGGTACTTCTTTTGGCAGGTGTGCTTATGGTCTATCGTCCCACTGTGAAACACACATAGTATGGCCTTTAAAATTATACTACGTATTATATCATACTTTCACTAAAATGTCAAGAAAAATATTTTACTAAAATGTAAATTTTTTTCTTGACAAATTCATCAAAATGTGGTATAACCAAGTTATGATAAAATTTAAGGGTAAGAAATTTTCAAATTATTATGATTTATTACATTATTTAGTAAGTCATAATTTAAAAGTAAATACTATGTATTTTCCTAACTCTCAATTATATTATTGTAGAGCAGCACTAGAAAATAAATTTAACAGAAAGTTTAAGCTTTCTGAAGTTAAAGAGTTAATCAAAGACTTACCTCAAACTTCCTCAACTTCAAATAATAATTAAGTGAAGTCTTTGCAGGTTTAAGTCTTTGATTCCTATTTTAATTGATATATGGAAACAATGAAATTATCAGTATCAATAGAATTAAAATCAGGCGATGTTTATACAGCAGATACAGAAATACCTGATGAAGAGGAGTATCTAGTTTATCTTGATCCTGTTCCTATTAAGTTTGAAAATTTAAAAAAGAAACATGAATTCTATACTAAAAGAATTAAATCAGAAGAATATTTTGAAGAACAAGTAAGAAGAGTTGGAGAAAACTTACAAAACTATATGAGTAGATTAAAGAATGCTGGCAGCTAAATTTGTAGCTATGGAAATTAGAGAATGGGTGGACGGTCATCCAGGATTAAATAAAGATCAGAAAGAAGTGTTTATAGAATTAGCAGAAAGAATTATTTGTTCTTATGAATTTTATAGAAAAGAAGTTTCTGCTAAACATGATGAAAATATCTGATGAGCAAGACCTTTAAGGAAAGACCTGATAAATACAAAGAGTATAAAAAACCTAAACAAAAAGATAAAAGGTTTGTTTCCTCTAAAGGTCGTACAAAAGAAAATATTAAACGAAATGTTGATGCGTATATTTATGATAATTAGTTTGTTAGCCTTGTCTGCCTGTATTACTGATACTGCCCAAGTAGAAGTTAATCAAGCTCAAGGAGAAGCAGGTTTTACTGCATTCTGTAATTCTCATCCTGGTGAAAGCTTATGTCCGTAAGTATGGAACAGCTTCAGGCTGTTAATACAAAAATCAATCAGCAACCTTATGTGTATCCTTCAAGTACTGAACAAGAAGATTTATGGAAGGATAAACCTGATGGTGGTTCTTGGGTATGTAGAGATTATGTATTATCAAAGGCAGATGAATTAATTCTATTAGGTGTTTCTAAACTTAATATGAATATTATCCTTTGTTGGACTGAACCTTGTGTTCCTCCTACTGATAAGAATAATGGTGGTAGGGAATATCATGCTGTTCTATTAGTTTATGGATCATATATTCTTGATAGTAGATTTGATCCTATCTATACAATGACTTCTAATCCTCATGGATATATTTGGGATAAGAAGCAAATACCTGGAACTTTGAATTTCGTACCTGCATGAAATATTCAATTGAAGAATTAGATAAAATGAGAGAATCTATTGGATGGATATTAAAATGTAAAGGATTTAGTGGTAAACCTATAGATTACTTTAAAACTAAAGAAGAATTATTAAGAACTTATATGATTAATGGTACTACAGTAGAAGAATTAAAAGCAAAAGAAATAGAAGCATTAAATAAATTAAGAGGCAAATGATTAATTTCATTTCTGGTCTACCAAGATCAGGATCAACTTTATTAGTAGCAATACTAAAACAAAATCCTAAATTCACAGTTAATATAAGTTCCCCTTTAGCTGATTTATTTATTGCCTGTGATGCAGGCTGCTCTAAAGAGAGTTCTGTATTTATCAATCAAGAACAAAGATTAGATATTCTTAGAGGATTGTTTAATAGTTATTATAAGAAAACTTCTAATATTATATTTGATACTCATAGATTCTGGAATTCAAGAATTCATATTTTATCTGAATTATTTCCTGAAGCAAAATTTATATCTTGTGTCAGAGAAGTTGGATGGGTAGCAGATTCTTTTGAAAAGCTTTATAGAAAAAATAATCAACAAGCATCAGCATTATATGGATGGACTACTGGTGGGAATGTATTCAATAGAACTAGACATTTATTAGAAAAAGATAATGTTATAGGATTTAGTCTTAATTCTACAATAGAGGCAGTCAATAGTAAACAAATTAAATTAATTGATTATGAGCTTCTATGTAGATTTCCTGAAGAAGTAATTAGAAGTTTATATGAATATATTGAAGAAGATTATTTTGGACATCACTTTAGTAGTATAGAATATAGCACAGACGAATTTGATTTAAAGCTAGGTAGTCCTGGATTACATAAAATCCAAGGACCGATTGAGTGGAAACCTAGACAAACTATTTTACCCCTTGAGCTTTTCAATGAAGCTAATCAAGGGAATTTTTGGAGATAAAATTTTGATTTTTAAAAATATGGGGAACTACTATCAAGTAGAAATGTTCCATGTTGTTAATATTAGTAAGGATCATCCAGCAGAAGCTTTTAATGAATACCTTGTGAAGCTTGCACACGAATTCAATAAGCAGCTAACTAGCACACAGTTTTCAATTCAGCATAATCTTCCTTTTGTAGATGTTACTGATTCTCACAAGGTAGTTGAAGATGTTGCGTGATCCTATGGAAATTAATGAGTTATATGATGCTTATATGGCTGAAGGTATGAGCCATTATGAAGCAATGCATAAAACTTTTGAAGAAATGAATAAACCTAGAGTTCTTCCTCTAGAAGCTATGATCCAGAATATCTGTGATAAGGCTTGGAAAGAAGAAGGTAACACTACAGTAAATCAAATGATTTCATGGATTTTGCGTAAAGTGTTAGTTCAAGTAGTACCCAAGATTGAAGATGAATTAAACAGACTAAACATTGAAATAGAGGAATTAAAGAATGGCAAAGATGGGGGGCTTCCGAAGCCCAAAGGGCGTAAATCAGCCTAAGATGCCTATGATGGGTAGTAAGGGTAAAGTTTCTGGTGCTAACCCTATTGGGGGTTTAAATACTGCACCCAATATGGGTTTCAAGAAGGGTGGTATGGCCTCTAAGAAGAAGGCCAAGAAGTAATGCAAAATATTGGTAGATGTGATGGCGCTTACCCAGGAAGGGTACAGTCTGATGCTATTTATATATTAGATTTAGACGGTACTAACGAAGATCATTTTAATATTCCTACTAATGCAACTGTAGCAGTTATTGCTGCTACTGGTAATTTTTATGTCTTGACCAATGGTCAGACTGCTGCTATACCTGTTGCTAGTCAAAAGACTGGTGCTAATACCAATCCAGAATTAAATCCTACAGTTTTATCTGTTGTTGCTGGTAATTTATTTTCTGCTATTGCTCCATCGGCCTGTATTGTAACTATTTCCTTTTATCAAGATACAGATAAATTATACTCAACAAGTAATCCTAATATTAATAATCCTCCCTAATGATTAATATATTATTATCAGTACTTTTAGCTTCGTCTAGTTATGGGGGTTATGGGACTGGATATGATAATTGCTATAATTTTCCTAATAGCGATTGTTATAGCACCTTTTATCCAAATACATCTGTTCCCCCAGGAAATAATTTAACAGCCGATGATGGCTCTACCGTATTAACAGCCGATGATGGCTCTACTGCTTTAACTGCAAGGTAAAAATGATAAAGAAAATTTCAGCTATTGTTTTAGGGCTTTTACTGATTAATCCTGCCTATGCTACGGATTTTAAAACGTTTATTCCTGCTCAATCTACAGCTACAACTCCTGGAGCTACAGATTATTATCCTTTAGTACAAGGGGGGGCCACTAAGAAAGTTGCTGGAACTAGTTTATTATATGCTCCTAACAATCTTTCTGATTTGCCCAGTCCTTCTGCTGCAAGGAGTAATCTATTGCTTGGGGGATTTGCTGTTCTAACTCCAGGTACACTTACAAATACCAAATGGTGTATCTCTGACGGTACTACAATTAGTTGTACTCAAGATGCCCCGGTTCTGGTCAATGGCGCGCTCGGCACGCCGACTAGCGGCACGCTTACGAATGCAACTGGGCTTCCCTACAGCGGTCTTGCGAGTGGCACAAACACGACGATGGCTGCTGTCATCGGGACTGGGGGTTCGCTCACCTTCAGCGGCAGTGGTTCGATTAATGCGTCGGAGGTCAAAGGCGATGCCAATGTAACGTTTTTGGATGTGAACCAATCCTTTACCAAGGGACAGGCGATTACGCCGAATGCCTTGGGAAGCGTGACGGGCGCGACGGCGATTGATGCCAGCACCGCCAACGATTTTACGATGTCCACGACTGGCAATATTACGCTCTCTAATCCGACCAACCTCAAGGCCGGGCAGACGCTGAATTTCTTCATCACCTACGGCGGCACACACACGGTCACGTTGGGTAGCGAGTACCAATCTGCGGGCGGGACGGGGACGTTGGCGTTCAGTTCGACCAATGCTGAGGAAGACGTGCTGACCTGCCGAACTCCCGACACGACGCATCTTGTCTGTTCGCTGATAGCCAACGTGAGCCACTAATGCTGCGCCGTCTTCTCCTTGCGTTCGGGCTGCTATGCGTCCTTGCGACCCCCGCCCTTGCGACCACGACTTTCACGGCCGGAACTAACTGCCCCGCTGGTTTCAATGTCACAGGAGGCGGACTCACCGTAGCCAGCACGGCGAACGGGTATCAAACCTGTTTCGCCAACAATCCGAAGTGGTCCGGTCTGAAGTATTTCGAGGTCACATTTGTTACGAACGGCAATCTTTATGTTGGCTTGGCAAACAACGGCAACGGATCGCCCTTCGCGGGAGTCCCAAGCGCTAACGGCGGCTGGTCGACTAACACAAACAACTACATAGGGGTCAATTATACTTCCATCAGCTATCTCCACACTGTAAGCAGCGGCGCGATCTATTGGGGAAACAATGCGCTCAAGACATCAATCGGCACGACATCAGCCAGTCAAGTCGTCGCTATCGCAGCAGACTTCAACAGCAATCCACCGCAGTTTTGGGTAGCGCCAAACGCTACCAATCTGGTCTGCAATGGCAGCGGCGGGTCTGGCAGCTCCGCTCCGCAATACAACGGGAACTGCACCAGTGATCCGAGCATTCCGGGTTCTGGGGCTGGGAACACGGGCGGCACTGGCGTTAATTTCTTTCTACAGGGATTTGCCTATTTTCCTGTGTTCCAAACCAATGGCACGGGGCAATCGGCTACCTATAACTTTGGAGGATCAGGCTTCGCTGGGGTGCTGCCAACTGGCTACAGCTCGTGGGATGATAATTCCGACAGCAGCAGCAACGCACCAAATCCGGGGCCGACGAATGCGGTAAGCCTCAATATTGCAAATGCTCCGGGCTGGGCTGCGAGCACGTCGTATGCCGCCGGGAAGCGGGTCGTCGCAGGACCGGGTTGGGCGCCAGGTTCTCCAGGTTCCTTTACAAGCGGCTCGGCGCTCTATCTGTGGGCCATTCAAGGGGCTGGCGGCACGTCGGGCGGAAGCCCGCCTGCCGGCTTCTCTTCCTGCCCGACTCCGGCAGCATATGGCGGCGGATTTACGGGATCGACCCCTTCGCAGTGGTCGGGCGCAACGACAGTCAGTGACAATGGCCTGACGTGGGTGTGTTTGACGAAAGTCGATAACGTCACTCTGACGGGGGCATTTTTCGACACGAGCACGGCATGGTCAGCGGGAGCCACTTTCTACTACGGGCAACGTGTAACCAATACGGCTGGGCAGGTCTTCAAGATGACCGCTGCACGCAGCTCGCCCTTTACTTGCACGACGGGCGGTTCCGCGCCGTCTTGGGTTACAACCACGCTCTACGTATCTACCACGAGCGACAATACCTGCACCTGGACCTACGTTGCATCGACGCTGGTTTATTCGTCGCAGACAGGATATTTCCCGCCCCAGGTCAATTACGCTGGGTCTTCCACCTATCCCAATGCCGGGTTCAATTGGCCTCTTACCATAAATGTTTGGTACGGGGGCTCGGCACAACAGCTTTATCAGCCAGGGCAGAACAACGAGAACATCCCGCTGTTGATGACCGATCACGGCACGTTGACCGATGGCGCCGGCACGATTGCTGAGTGCAAAAATGCTTATTTTTTCAGTGCCTACGTCCTATTCAGCCCATCAAGCGCGAATGGTGGGTTGAATGCTTGCGCTGGACTGTACTCAGTAACTGGGCTAAATTTCACCGTGGCTCCTGGCGACAGTATAGTGGACAATGTTGCAAATCGATTGGGGGTGGACTCGACAAAAGGTGTTGAGATTTACAACAACGCGACGCCGACTGGATCGTGGCAATATTACTATACCGAAGGCGAGTCCATCGCGATCGACGACACGGGAATGAACATCTCGCGGTTCCAGTTCGTCTCGACGCAGGGGGGATGCCTTACCGGCGGGAAGTTCGGTGGTCCGGGGCTTGGCATCACCAACAACGACAATTTCTTTGACAACATAATGGATTGCGGCGGCACCGCGTCTGGAGCGCGTGGTGCTTTTGCGATTGACGCGGGAGGATACGAAGCTAACAATCTAATAATCTATCGGGGCACGCAGGCAGGCAGCTTTGGCACTTTCTGTTTCTATCCCTGCGCCATCTTCAACAATACTATCGTCGGTAATAGTGCGACTAACGGCACAGCCATTCAGAATGACGCGCCAGCCGCGGGATTTTGGGCATCAGGGGGCTCATTCTTCCCGGCGCCCTTTAACAACAACGTCTTCATCGGATTTCCGAATTGCTGGGCTGTGAATACGACGAACTGGACATCGGGTAACATTTCCGCACAGACTGGAGCTAATAACGCCACTGATCGGGCAAGCTGTCCTACAGGCGGAACCTTTACCTCTACAGTAGGCAGGACATACACCCAAGAACTTCTGCCAGGGATAAGTGGCAGTGGGTGTAACGGGAGTGCCTCGTGCTATGGGTTAACGCCATCGACCGAATTTGTTAACCCGACTATTGGGTCTTCGGAGAATTTCAAGGTCAAGTCCACTTCGTCGTTGATATACAGCGGAGGAGGCGCTTTTAGCAAATCGACTGGTGGGTCGTGGATGGGAACCTTGGTTCCTGGGCCAGATATTTTCGGGACTGTACGTCCGGTAAGCGGTCGGTACGACATCGGGGCGGAGATGTTCGTTCCGGCTGCCGCTAACGGTTTGCCGCTGATCTTCGGGGTGCCGTGAGCCAATACATTCAAAATCAAAACTTATCTATTAAACAAAGAGTAAAATACACTTTCTATAATTTTTTCAATCAGGAGACTAAAATAAATGGCTATTAGCACATCTCAAACTATTGTTGATGTATCACATATTGTAGAACCCAATGCTCGCACAGCAGTAGATTATCTAGCGGATGTGTTAGCGACAGCAGGTCTTGATGGGACTGGTACATTAACTATTGGCGGTACTAATACCGCTGCAATTACTGGTACTACTATTACTGCTAATACTGCCTTCTCAGGCCCAACTACAGGCGTTGTAGCAGGTACTAATGCTGCTGCTGGTAAGGTTGGTGAAGTTATCGGTGGTCAGTTATTTGGTACTGCCACCACAGCTACAGTAACTATTACTATTGCTGCTCCTGGTGTTGTCACTTGGACTGCTCATGGCTTCTCTACTGTAATCCCTCAGCCAGTTGTATTCACTACAACTATTGCCCTACCAACCGGTATTACTTCTGGTACAGTTTATTACACTGTCCCTTCCTTTGTTACTACCAATACTTTCCAGATTGCTACCTCAATTGCTAATGCTATTGCTGGTACTTCTATCACCACTTCTGGCTCACAGTCAGGTGTACAGACTGGTACTGCCGGTTGTGCAATGGCAAATACTACTGTAATTGATGTTACTGGTATGGCCCTTACTGCCGGTGATTGGGATGTGTGGGGAAGTATTTCTTGGAACCTTGGTACTACTACTACATGGACTAAGCTTGAAGCTTCAATTAGCCAGACTACTGCTACTCTAGCAACTTCTGGTGCTGTTGTAGGTTCTTCCTATAGTTTACTTGCTCAGATTTCTGCTGCTGCTACCAATGGTGTGTCAACACTTGCTATTCCAATGTGTCAAGTTAATGTCAGCGGCACAACTAATATTTTTATGCCAGTGAAGGGTACATTTGCTATCTCTACTGCTGGCGCTTATGGCTTTTTATTTGCTAGACGGAGACGATAATGGCTACTTTTAATGATGATCATGGTAACGAATACAAGCGAGACAGTTCTCCTAAGTATTTAAATTGGGAACGTAAGCCTCCCACTCATCCTACTTGTGGTAAGGGAGTAGATGCTCCTAAGATTGGTAAGATTGTTGATGTTACTAATCGTGATATGACCTGTAAAGGAAATTACTAGTGGCTAAGTCTGAAATTAATATGAAGGCTTTTATGAAGGCTGACAAAAAGCAAGATAAGAAAATGATGGCTGCTGATGAAAAGGCAGACAAGAAACTTGCGAAGAAGTTTCTCAAGAAGAAGTAATTTGTTTTATAAAAGAACATTATCAAAAATTTTAACATTATTGGAGGTACAAATGAGTGCAATTGATGATCTGAATACTGCTGTTGGAACTATGACTAAGGCTGTTAATGATGCTGTAGCTGATCTACAGGCTGTTGCTGCTGCACTAGCTGCTGCGGTTGCTGCTAATGATCCTGCAGCCATTGAGGCTGCTGTTCAGAGTCTTAATACTTTAGCTGGCACCCTAGAGGCTGCTGTAGCTGCTAACCATGTCTAAAGCCCATCCAGGTTTTAAGGCTGTCCAATCTAAGATTGAGGGGGAGGGTTACTCTGCTAAAACAGCAGGGGCAATCCTCGCCTCTAAAACTAGAGGCGCATCTAAAGCAGCTAAGAAAGCTAATCCAAGATTAAAGAAAGTTCGTGGCTAATACATTTAATTATTCAGTATTACTTGATCCTATAATTTATCCATATGAAGAAATAGCTAAAACAGAAGGATATTTCATATTACGTAACAAAGCCGAACAAGTAGGATGGAAAAACTTTAAATTTGGTTTTATTAAAGATGAACCTACAAAAATGTGGCGTGCTTATATATGGCAATAGATTTTTACTGTTTAGGTTATTGGGAGCCTGAAGAATACACTAAAGATTGTTGGATAGATCATCTACGAAAGCTATTTAAGTTTGTAGATTATATAGATGATATATCTATAATCACTAGAGCAGCAGATTTTCGTAGTCCTGAGGATCATATTCAGGGGGCATTAGCTAGTGCTGCTACATACTGGCATCAAGATTTAAATGGTGAAGATGTATGGATGATAGTATGGGCTAATATATTTCCTACTAAAGTAAAAAATCAAGAACTAAAATCTAAATATATTTACATGTTTAAAAATGCTAATTATGAACATATGGCACCATTAGAGTGTATTGATACAAAACGATGGTTTGCTAAATGTCACCTATCAGACGAGTATGCTAAGCGATGCCTTTAAGAACACCTTCAGGTAAGAAGACCAAATTGGGGGATGTAGAACCAAAACTTAAGAAAGAGTATAAGAACAATAAGGGTGCTATATATGGAACTCTTAATAAGATTGGCCTAATGAGGGGCAATAAGGCTACAGCTAAAGGGGCTAGTGCAGCAAAAAAGAAATGAGTAGTAATGAACTAACCACAAGAGAAGATGCATTTATACATAATCTTATAAGAGGTATGCCTGTTAAAGATGCAGCTATTGAAGCAGGTTTTTCTGATGGGATGTATGGTTATGCTTTAAGGAAGAGATTAGCTAAACAAATCATTGATGCTGCTCAAGATTATCTTTCAATGCATTCTGTTAAAGCTGCCCTTAAGATAGTAGAATCAGTAGATACTACAGAACCTATTAATCCTTTACAGCTTCAAGCAGCAAATTCTCTATTAGATAGAGTAGGCATTATCAAGAAAGAACCTAATACAGGTATTGCAATTAAAGCAAATATTTTTATTTTACCAGAAAAGAAACCATCAGAAATTATTATTGAAAATGAATCTTAATTCACCAACTCGTTCTAATTGTTTATTTTGGGCAATAAACACTTGGTTACACTATGGTGGGTATATAAGATGTAGACGATCACATAATATTAGACTGTTACCACATTTCATATGGTCTATTGATAAAATTGAATGGTATGGATATAGCCCTATAAAACCTACTAGGAAATGGTGGCGTCTATATTGGATACTGTTTAAAGGTTATATTGAAAAAGAATAATGAGTAGACACGAACCCTTCGGCTATTACAAAGATGAAGATGGAAACAAACTTGTAAACGAAGACGAATTAAAAGCTTTAAAACAAGCACAATATTATATCAATCAGGGTTGTTCTATGCAATCTGTTAGAGATTGGCTAGTAAAAAAAACAGGTAGAACTATTTCTGTTCAAGGACTATTAAAATCAATTAAATATAATGGCAGATTCCCTAAAGAAACGATACATCAACTCTCCGAAGAATCAGCGCCTTAAGCTTCTCAAAGAAACTAAAACTAGAGCAGCAAGGAAAATAGAAGAAAAGATTACCGGAGAATTTAAAAGTACATCTAAGCATAATAATATCATTACAGATGAAGAAATTAATTCTCTTCCTGAAGAAATAAAAGATGATCTTATTGATGAAGATGTAAACGTTGTATTTAAGCCTAATCCAGGACCACAAACAGAATTCTTAGCATCATCTGAAAAAGAAGTATTTTATGGTGGTGCTCGTGGTGGAGGTAAAAGTTACAGTCTATTAGTTGATCCTCTACGGCATTGTAATAAGCAAGCCCATAGAGCACTAATATTAAGACGTACAATGCCTGAACTAAGAGACCTAATTAATCACTCTCAACGATTATACGATAAATGCTTTCCGGGTGCCAAATGGAATGAACAAGCAAAAGAATGGAAGTTTCCTTCTGGTGCTAGAATTGAATTTGGTTATGCTGAGAACATGCAGGATGCTTTAAGATATCAAGGACAATCATATAGTTGGATTGGTATTGATGAGCTTCCACAATTTCCTACTCCCGATATCTGGAATGAATTACGAGGATCATTACGTTCCGTTGATCCAAATATTCCAGAGTTTATGAGAGCTACAGGTAATCCTGGAAACGTAGGATCACTTTGGGTAAAAGAAATGTTTATTGATCCTGCACCAGCAGGTAAACCATTTCTAGTTGAAGTAACAGATGGATTTATTAAGAAGTCTTTTACTCGTAGATTTATCCCCGCTAAACTTAGTGATAATCCTTATCTAACACAGACAGATAGTTATCATACTATGCTTCTCTCTCTTCCTGAGAATAAACGTAAGCAATGGTTAGAAGGTAATTGGGAAGTATTTGAAGGTGCAGCATTTGCTGAGTTTGATAGAAATGTTCATATAATTGAACCATTTCATATTCCTTCAAATTGGCCTAGATTTAGAGCATGTGATTGGGGATTTTCTACACCATTCTGTGTACTCTGGTTTACTGTAGATTATGATAACATTCTTTATGTTTATAGAGAGTTTTATAATAAAGGTTTAACTGCTGATATATTTGCCCAGAGAGTTCGTCAAATGGAAATTGGAGAGAATATATCATATGGGGTGATGGATAGTTCTGTATGGGCAAGACGAGGAGATACTGGTCCTCCTGTACCAGAAGTAATGAAGAATAATGGTTGTTCATGGAGACCATCAGATAGAAGTCCAGGTAGCCGTAAAGCTAACAAAATGGAGCTTCATCGTAGATTAAGAATTTTTGAAGATATGCATGGCAATCCTTCAGCCAAATTAAAAATCTTCAATACTTGTAGAAATCTTCTAAGAACATTACCGATGTTACCATTAGATGATAACGATCCAGAAGATGTTGATACTCGTAGTGAAGATCACGCATATGATGCACTTAGATATGGTTGTGCTAGTAGACCATTAGACCCAATTGCATTAGATTTTCGTCAGCAAATTGCTAGAAATGATTATTGGAGACCGGCTAATGCACGGGTGGGATATTAGAAAATTAGATATAGAAATAAAGAAATAAGAAAACAAGCACAAGAACAAAGATTGATAATATTTATTGGTGTTATTCCTTGTAATAGATGTGGCTCAATGCAAAGATATGTATCATATAATATTTGCCCAGATTGTATAAGTAAACATTTAAAAGAAAATAGAGAAGTAAACAATAAAGCCAAAAAAAATTGGGCCGATAAAAACAAAGATAAAATACGATCACATAGACGTAATAGAAAAAAGAGAATTAGAGAACGCACCCCAATGTGGGCTAACATAGCGGAAATAAATTCATTTTATACATTAAGGGATTATTTAGAATTTATCTTGGATGAAGAATTTCATGTAGATCATATCATACCTTTGCAGGGTAAGTATGTGACAGGACTACATGTAGAAAATAATTTACAAATATTACCTGCAAAAGAAAATATTTCAAAAGGAAATAAATATGGGTAGACCAGAATTAGATAATAGAATCATGAAGCAGATGGGAAGTTGGGGAAATAATTTTAATTCTATGGAGGGTTGCGATCATAACTCTGAAGCTGATAAAATAGATAAGAAAATTGACGGTAAAGATATCACTTTAAATAAGATGAATCTTATGGACGCATCACATGCTAAGCCTAGCAGTGATAATCCCGGAGTGGATAAGAGTTTCTGGGCTAAGGCTGATCCTCAGACAGACACTACAGGACACGGTAAGCTTACTCGTTCATTAAAAGATAAGGGTTAAATATGTATTTTAAGATTACTAGATGGATCGAAGATAGTGATAATAATAAGTACTATGAAGAATCTTTTTATGGTACTTTATCTACAGCTATTAGCTGCTTAACAAAAGGTCTAGATAGTAATATAGAAAATACTAATGAATATATTAATGTAAAAGAAGCAATTGATAGAAGGGGGGGAATCTCGCCCTATCGTACATTTTATAACGTATCTCTAGAAGATGGAGAAATTACAATTAGGAGTCCTACAAATTTCACAGATATATTATTAACAACTAAGAAGTGTAGAGATAATTAATCATGGCTGATTATTCTACTAGGCCATTTCAGAGTTCGTATATTGATAATACTGGACCTTCTTTTAATAGAGAAGAGATGCAGAAATATGAAGATAATCAGAAGTCTGGACAAGGTACGAAAACTCTAAAAACATTAGCAGATTCTCCAAAGGATGCTCCTGATGATGAGATTTCTATTACCGGCCTAGTTGCGGATATTCTAGCCAAATATGAACGTGCAAAGACTGAACGTTTACCTCATGAGCAACGATGGTTAAGACAATATCATAACTATCGTGGCTTATACCAAGCAGATACTCAATTTAGAGATACAGAACAATCTAAAGCATTCGTTAAAGTAACTAAAACTAAGGTTATGGCAGCTTATGCACAGATACTTGATGTACTCTTTCAGGGTGATAAATTTCCATTATCTGTAGAGCCTACTAAAAAACCTCAAGGCATTGAAGAAAAAGTACATTTAGAGCCTAATAATCCCAATCCAGAGCCACCAGAAGACAATGATGATGATGTTATTGGCTGGTATGGGGATGGTAAAGAGATTGCTCCTGGTGCAACTTATCATGATTTACTCAGTGTAAAGTATGAGAATCTAGATAAAGCACCATTTGTACCTGGACCATCCCCAGATAATGCTCATATGCCTCAAATTGATCCGGCTAAAATAGCTGCTGAGAACATGGAAAAGACCATTCTTGATCAAATTGATGAAACAAATGGTCATATTTGGCTTAGAAAGACACTTTTTGAGATTTGTTTACTAGGTCATGGTGTTCTAAAGGGTCCATTTACTACTCAAAAGACAATTCATGACTGGAAATTAGACGAAACCACTAGTGAACGCACATATAGTCCTGTTTATCAGGACATGCCTGCTATGTCTCATGTCTCTACATGGAATTTTTACCCTGATCCTGATGCTAGGATCATGAAAGAGGCAGAATGGACCATTGAAAGGCATCGTTTAAGTCGCTCTGAGCTAAAAGCTTTGGCAAAACGTCCATTTTTTCGTAAAAATGCTATTGATGCAGTTTGTGATAACGTTCCTAACTATGTAGATCAATGGTGGGAGTACCAATTACGTGATGCTCCTGTTAATGTTAGTCGTAGACGCTATGAAGTAATTGAATATTGGGGATTAGTAGATAAACAGTTAATAGAATCTACTGGTTTAGACATAGGTTTAGGCCTTGAACCTCTAGAAGAAGTTCAAGTCAATGTTTGGATATGTAATCATGAAATTTTAAGGTGTGTTCTTAATCCATTTACTCCTGCTTTCCTACCGTATCATTCATGTCCGTATGAAGAGCATGAATATCAGATGTGGGGGGTAGGTGTAGCGGAGAATATGGAAGATTCTCAAGAGATTATGAACGCATTTGCTCGTCTTGCTATTGATAATGCTGTTTTATCTAGTAATTTAGTATTCGATGTTGACGAAACTTCACTAGTTCCTGGACAAGATTTTAAAGTTTATCCTGGAAAAGTATTTCGTAGGCAAGCAGGAACACCAGGACAAGCGGTGTTTGGATTAAAGTTTCCTAATACCTTTCCTGATGCAATGAACGTATTCGATAAATTTAGACAATTTGCAGATGAGAGTACAGGTATTCCATCCGTTATGCATGGACAAACTGGTGTAACAGGTACAGGACGTACTTCTTCAGGGCTATCAATGATCCTAGGAGGAGCAGATAAGAATATTAAAGCTGTAATTCGTAATATTGATGATTATCTATTACAACCTTTAGGGGAATCTTATTATAACTGGAATATGCAGTTTAATAGCGATCCTAGTATTATTGGTGATTTAAGTATTAAGGCTCGTGGTACTTCTGGTTTAATGGCTAGAGAAATCAAATCACAGAGACTTATGCAATTCTTACAAATTTGTTCTAATCCAATGCTAGCTCCGTTTACTAAATTTGAAAAGATTATTCAAGATATTGCACAAAGTCTTGAACTTGATCCAGAAGAATACACTAATGATCCTACTATGGCAGCTATCTATGCATCTATTATTGGTGCTGCTGGTGGCCTTGGTGGTGGATCATCAGGTAGTCCCCCTAATATGGATATGAGTGGTGTTGGAGGAGGTAACATTGGTACTGGCTCTTCACCACAACCAGGAATGAGTGGATTTACTGGATCACAAAATGGGGGTGGTACTTCTGCTAGTGCTGAAAGTGCTAATGCATAATGAGCCATTTATTTATGGATAAGATGTACTTTAATGCTGTTGCCCCACTAGTTAAAAACATGGAGGCATGGAAAGCCTTTTTAGTACTACTTGAACATCAAAAGAGTTTAGTTCTAAAGCAGCTTATTGGAAAGCCTAATGCAGAAGAAGCCTTACGTTTAAGTGCAGAATATTCAATGCTTGAGAGATTAAGCAGACAACAAGATATAATCATCAATGCGGAGAAAATGGATGTTTGATCAAGCAGCTACCCCTAGTAACCTTCAACCAGGTACAATGGCAAATACAGCTAATGGTACTTCTGGTGAGTTTGGTACTACCAATCCTAGTACAGCTACTACTCCTCAACCTGCTGTAACTCCTATTCAATATCCAGGTTCATTTCTTAATAATCAAGGATTAGGTAATGCTATTGGAAGTAGTATTGCTAAGAGTGCTGGAAGTGGTGGAGGAGGAGGTTTACCTATTGGTAGTATCCTAGGTGGTATAGGTAGCTTGTTTAGCGCTATTTTTGCTCAAGGAGGGCTAGTAGGTGATGGTGCCAATGGATTTGCTCAAGGTGGTTCTGTAGATGATGATGGTCCAGCATCTACTAAAAGTGCTATGATAAATGCTATTAAAATCGGCAGAGAACAGAATCCTTATACTGGTATTACTCATGGTGCAGGAGAAACAAAAAATAATACTTTAGATTTAAGAGATGAACTTAAGCAAAAAGGCCTAAATGGATTTGCTCAAGGGGGTTCTGTAAATAAAGACCCAAAACATGCAGCAGATATGACTATTGGTTATCTTGTAGGTGCCCATCATCAGCAAAATTATGGTGGCACTCCTGATACATTACAGAAGGCTGCTCAAGAAATCAAACAAATGCTCATGGATAAAATGTCAGGAGGACAGCAGTCTCAAGGATTTGCTTCTGGTGGTTCAGCTTCTAATACAGATAATCCTGATGCATCAAATCAACAGCTAGTTATGCAAGCTATTGCCCAAGCTTTAGGTACATCTCCTGATCAAACACAATCAAGCTCTAATGATAGGATACAGGCACAGCAACCCAATCCTAATCCTAATGAAGCTGTAACACAGCCTCCTACACAAACACCACAAATTCCTTCACAGTCAACTCAGTCACCAACTGATCAGCAAAATCAAAGCGATCAGTTAATGGCTAATAGTCCTGCCTTACAAAATATGGCTGCACAGCAGCAAGGATTTGCCCCTGGTGGATATATGCAGAAGTTAGCTGTTGGTGGACCACCAATTGAACAAGGAGCACCTATGCAGGCCCCTCCTGGTGATCAGCAACAAGGTAATCCTCCTTTACAACTAGGACAGACATTTCAAGGAGACGGTTCTGTAAAAGGTCCAGGTGGACCTACAGATGATGCTATTCCTGCTAAGCTTAGTAATGGAGAGTTTGTATTCTCACAACCTGCTGTACAGTTCTTTGGTGTAGATAAACTCACTAAAATGAATGAACAAGGCAAGCAAGGCTTTATGCAGGCAATTAATCAAGTTCAACAAAATCAACAGCAGCCTCCCGGTGGTCAGCCTCCTATGGGTCCACCACAAGGACAACCTGCTCCACAATCGATGATGCCCCCGCAAGGAGCATCTCAACAGCCACCAATGATGCAATCTAAAGGTGGTATTACCATGAAACAAAATAATGGCTTCATGGGAATGTAATCGGAGACGACCGAGCCATCGCCCTCCGTTAGCTACTCTCTATGAAAGGAGACCCTAATTATGGCAGAAAATCAGAGACGGCTTTATCAAGCCTCTTATCGTACAGACCAAGAAGAAGATAACACTTCAGAAACTTCTCCCACCAATGATGGTGCTACAGAAGATCAGAACCTATCCCCTGTTGATCTTACATGGAAACAACGTTATAGCGATTTACGTCGCTTTAATACAAATTTAACAGATCGCGTTAAGGAATTAGAGACCCAACTGCGAGCTACTCAAAATAAAGAAATCAAACTACCTTCCACTAAAGAAGAATTGGAAGCCTTTGGTCAAAAGTATCCTGATGTTTTTCGTAATATTCGATCAATCGTACTTACTGAATTAATGCAGGAACGTGAACACATTGCAAATGAAACTCAACTCGTAAAAGATGATCTTGAAAAGGTTAAACGAGAACGAGGAGTTCAGAAAATCTTAATGGCTCATCCTGATTTTGAAGATATCAATATGTCTGAAGAATTTCATGATTGGGCGAAAATGCAGAAGCAAGAGATACAGAACTGGCTATTTGAAGAGAATGATCCAGACTTATGTATTCGTGGACTTGATCTATACAAGGCTGATATGGCTACCCGTAAGAGAACGGCCCCAAGAGAAGCCAGAGCAGATCGTCAAGTTGCACCTAGAAGCACTGTAAATCCATCTGATATGCAAGATAATAAGCGTATCTGGAAGGCAAGTGAAATTCAGTCTATGCATCCTAAGATGTTTGAAAAATTTGAAAATGATATTGAGCGTGCTCGATTAGAAGGGAGGATTGACCTTACCGCCTAAATCTCTTAGCTCAAACTAAGAGATAATTTCAGGAGATAACTGAAAATGGCATTCCAAGTTGCTGCCGGTTGGCAGAATTTGCCGAATGGTTAGAAAATAGCCTATTATAAGAGTAATCTTATATTTAGCCACAGCAGGTTAATTGCTGGAAACTCCTTATTAAGGACAATCAGCAGCTAAGCATTAAATTTTTGCAAATATGCTATAGCATTTAATAAACGATTTTCATTATCTTTAAATCTACCTAATCCTATATTACAATCATGACACAATAAAGCTCTAATTTGTCCAGTTGTATGAGAGTGATCTACACAAGGTTCATCTTTAGGAAACGGTTCTTTACAGATTTCACAAACAGGATATAAATCTAGAAGTTGTTTATATTGTTCTTTAGATACTCCGTATTTATACTTAACTATATTAAATCTACGAATTTCTTTAGAAGAATTTTTTTTACTGCGTAATTTGAAACAATAAATACATTCAGTAGCATAACCATTTCTTGGTTTACCGTTTCTAATTCCATTTTTATAATATTCTGTTTCTTCGTTTTTAAATTCTTTACAAGTTCTACATTGTTTAAGCATTAATTGTACAAATCCTTTCTTTTTTATTTTGTCCAATTATATCATATTTTTGATAATTTGTCAAGTAATTTTTTGAAAGTTCAACGACTATCTCGTAAGAGAGTACATCTAAGTAGATGGAAATGCCTGCCATCCTAATAGGATGAAGATATAGTCTGGTCTTTATGGTAACATAAAGCAGCGAAAGCGGTCTTAGATTAACGAACTAAGACGAACAAAACGAATTTCGTTCCTCAGATTTTTAGCCAAAAAGTACAAAAATTCTTTCGGCGAGAATCAGTAGTAGAAGCAATTACAAATACTGACTACTATGGAGAAATTTCAGAATTCGGTGATACCGTATTTATCATCAAGGAACCAGTAATCACTGTTGCTCCATATGCTCGTGGCACCACTGTATTACCACAGGCTTTAGCAGATGATGAATTAACACTAGTCGTCGATCAGGCCAATTATTTTGGCTTTAAGGTTAATCATAGCCCTGTACATTAGGAATAATGTAATTGAAATTAGGAGAATTGCTGGAAAGTGCTAATAAGAACCAAAAATCTTATTCAAAAAGATTATAGGTTAACAGTTAAAGGAAGATTAGTATCTATTTATAATAGTGCTAAGAAAAGATCAAAACTAAAGGATATAGAATTTACTATTATTCCAGAAGATTTAGTAGAGATTTATTATAAGCAAAATGGAAAGTGTGCAATATCTGGCTTAGAAATGAGTTTAGAATCTAGTTCACGACATAAAGCAAATACTTTTATTGTATCCATAGATCGAATTGATTCAGATAAAGGTTATACAAAAGATAATATTCAATTCTTATGTTGGCAAATAAATAAAATGAAAAGCAATCTAACAGAAGATGAATTTAAATTTTGGATTAGGATAATCAGCAGCCGAGTCCTCTAAAAAGGAAAGGTTCAACGGCCATCCCTGAAATGGGAGTACACTTTAAGTAAAGTGGAAGTACCTAACATCCAGAACGGATGAAGATATGGTCTGATCTATATGGTAACATATAGTAGCTTAAGAAGCAGCTAAGAGTAACGAACTTAGTGAACACAAATGCGATGATATCGAAAACAAACAATCACACGTAAACTGGGAAGAGCTAGCAACTAGCTCTGGTGCATATTCTCTAAAGGATACTTTCGATAAGGAAGTCCTTTATTATATGACCACTCAGGTTTCTACTTCAAATCCAAACATGGTTCTCGGCTCTGCCGGTGCTCCATTAACTGTTGGCTTTGCTAGTGGTAATACTTCCCCTCTTTATGTGCTTAATAGGCTTTCTCGTTTCTTAGATGAACAAAATATTCCTTCAGATAATCGTTGGTGTGTCGCACCACCTGTTAATACAGATAGCAGGGCTTAAAAGTAATTTTAAGAAAGAATTCTAGGTGAATTGCTGGAAAATCCTTAAAAGGACAATCAGCAGCTAAGCTAATAAAATATGAAAAAGTGTAGAATTTGTAATATTGTTAAATCAATCCAAGAATTTCGTCCATATGGGGGAAATAGAAAAGGAGTAAGAACTCTTTGTAGAAAATGTGAACTGGACATAAGAAGAAAATATGAATATCCTTATCGTGCTGAAAAAGCAAAATATTATAAAATAAAAGATCGATATGGATTGACAAAAGAAGAATATGATTCTCTAATAGAGAATAATCCAGTTTGTAAAAGCTGTAAAGAAGAATTTACAAATACTCCACATGTAGATCATGATCATAAAACAGGAATAGTTCGTGGTCTATTATGTAATAAATGTAACAAAGCATTAGGACTTTTAAATGATGATCCTATTAAGATTGTAAATTTACTACAATATTTATTAGAAAGTTCAGAGACTATCTCGAAAGAGAGTACACTCAAGCGAGTGGAAGTGCCTAGCCCCTAAATAGGGTGAAGATATAGTCCGATCCTTATGGTAACATAAGGCAGCTTGAATAAAGCGGCATTAAAATAGCAATTTAATGTGAACATAAATGTTTCTGGGAAAAAGTTCAAGATGAATCAAGCAAGCTAATTGGTATCGATTGGCAGTCAAGTGCTAGCGATCAGTCAATTCTACGTAACGGTCGTGTTCTAAACGGCAAGATTCGTGGTTTTGATTCTTATCGTAGCAACAACATTCCTCTCGATAGCTCAAGCAATTATCAGCTTATGGTTGGTCATATGAGTTCAACTGCATCTGCCTCACAGATTGCTAAGGTTGAAAAGTTCCGTGATCCAACTTCATTTGCAGATGTTGTCCGTGGTCTTCATATGTTTGGTCGTAAGGTTCTCCGTACGACTGCTATGGGCCTCTGCCACTTCCTCGTCAGCTAATAGGAGTATTTAAATATGGCTTCTTATTATCCTAAATACTACTATCATGATGCTGTCGGTATAGGCACAAGTGATGTTAAGCCTGTATACCATTCTCGTTTAATCGACTTTGCTGTACAGAATGTTACCTCAAGTGATACTATGTATTGTCTTGCAATTCCTGCTTATACAGCAGTTCTACTTTGCAATTATCAGACTATCACTACTGTAACTGGTGGTAACATCACTATTGCATCTAAGACGGATGCTGTAACTTATGTTGCTGCTGCGTCTCCTGTAGCTGCTGGTTCCTATGGTACACCTGCTACTATTAGTGCAAGTACTGCACAGCATTGGTTTACTGCGGATGATGATATTGTCCTTACAGAGTCTAGTACTACTCTATCTGCTGGTCAGATACGAGTATTTGCTCAGATGTTATATCCTCAGCCTTATAAGTACACTGATGTTGATGGTCAGGCCCATACTTATACTTTCACTGATCGTAACAATTGGGTTACCACAGCACCTACAATCCCCTAATATAAATTGAGAGTGTTCCTTAGGGGACACTCTCTCTTTCCTTATAGGTATACTTAATGGCATATTCTAAATATATTGATCTGGTAAATGCTCTTCGTAATAGATTTAATGAGCCTGTATTAACCACAGGAACATGGTCTTCTGTAGTAGGCTTTGATCAATTCACTAAGGATGCCATTAATTATGCCTATCATGATATACTTAATGCCGAAATGGAGTGGCCATTTTTGCATCAAAATGCTAGTTTTCTGACTATTCCTGGTCAAAATTCTTATACAGCCTCTTTATCTGTGCCCGCTGGATTTACTAGTCCTATTGAAATTAAAGAGTGTGATTGGGATCAATTTTTAATTACTAATAATAGAACAAGTACAACAATTGCATCAGAAATACATACTATTCCTGCTACTTCTCCTTATACTGTAGCTGTATCTCAAGCAGTAAATTGGGGATATGATTTAGGAGTTACATATTCTGGTGGTACAGCTTTCACTCCTGTAACAGGTGATCCTATTGCTGCTGGGCAATATACTATTACTCCTACTAATGGTCCTCTAGGCACATATGTATTTAATTCTGCTGATGCAGGGCAATCAATTAAAATAAGCTATATTACTTATGTATCAGCACAAACAGCCCAAATTGAGACCCCTACAGCATTACGTAGAATTGATTACGATTTCTGGGTTCAGAATTTTTTTGAAACAGATAGTTCTAATAATCCTTCTACATATGCTACACCAATGTTTGTATTTAAGCAGCAATTTATTGGCGGTATAGGATTATCTCCTGTACCAGATAAAGTATACAGAGTTGTTTATCAAATGTGGGTTGATGGTTCTGATTTATCAGCTACTACAGATACTCCTTTAATCCCTACACATTTCAATCAAGTAATTCTTGATGGTGCTTCTAAGTATTGTTATGAATTCAGAGAAGACCCACAAATGGCACAATTGGCAGATGCTAGATTTAAAGCTGGTATCACTCGTATGCGTATTGAATTGATTAATAGAGATTATACTATGAATGCTGGTGTAAATTGGACAAGAGGGACGGGATATGCTTCTCCGTTTGTATTTTAAATAATGGCACAAGCTTTAGTAGATGTATCACAAATTGATAATAGAATTATTGCTCAGAGAATAGATTATTTAGCTACTCTTTTAGGTAATATTGCTGGCAATGGAACTACTACAGGAACAGGCTCAGTTGTGTTAAATAATGGTCCTATGTTATTAAATCCTGTAGTTGCAAGTACTAATTTATTAATTGCTGGTGATCCTGGTAATACAGGGCCAAATTATGCAAATGGTCTTTTATTGCAAAATACTCATGGGGCTTCTAATTTTAAAAGCTTTATTAGTTTTAAAGATGCCACATCTGCTAGATTTCAAATGGGTATTGATCCCAATGGTGCCGGAGAACAAATTTTTTATTTAGATGATGTTACTAACACCTTAGTATTTTTTCAATATACTGCTGGTACTGGTACAGTTATTAATAGTGCTCTCAAGTTGGGATCAGCAAGTACATGGACAGCTAATGGTTCAACAGCAATATCACTAACTAATATAGCTCCATCAGGAGCACATGCAACCGTTCAAGAATGGCTTACCATTCAAGATAATAATGGTACAACTAGATATATTCCTTGTTTTTAATATGACTAAAGAAATAATTACAGCTATTCTACAATTCTTAACTAGAGTTAATTTGACCGGTACAGAGGCACCTTCATTTATGAAATGTGTATATGAATTGAATAAACTTTTAGAAGAAGAGAAAAAAGAATAATGACAGGTCAAGACATTTATAATAATATGCTTAGTTTAGCCCAAACAGTTAAACTTGATTGCAATATTATTAATACAGATGGAAATACAATTCCATCAACACATATATTAAATCTTTTATCATCTTCAATTGCCCTTATTAATTATATTACTCAAGTTGTAAATACACCAGATTTATTAGCGGCTCTAAATATTTATGTAAGTACGGTTGTATTTTTTAATTTTAGAGATGTATTTACACAAGCTGTTACTTATATGGAGCAATTAGTACAAGCAATTATTACAGACTATCCTAAAGATGTTTCTGGCAATCTTCTAGATAGACATTTAGATAATTCTGGTAATATTGTTATTAACACTTTTAATCTATCTCAATTTCCTAATACGGTAGCAGCTATTGCAAATTTAGCCACAATTGTTCATTAATGCCAACTGCTAGATCAATCCTTTGTGTAGATACTAATGGTAATCTTTTCGAGAATACTAATTTTGTCCCTGTAACTGGAACATGGACACCTA
>Ga0335069_10001953_pt1 | contig 32409 bp, 28 predicted proteins | sample Lox_Sample_11_FD_206714 | JGI IMG/M metagenome (GOLD analysis project Ga0335069, IMG submission 206714) | Soil microbial communities from Loxahatchee National Wildlife Refuge, Florida, United States - Lox_Sample_1.1 | ecosystem: Environmental > Terrestrial > Soil > Wetlands | place: USA...
ACGTGGCGAGCAAGGCTCCTCGACCGGCAATGGGAACAGCCCTGGTCATTTGGGACGATCCCAAGAACATGGATATTTTACTTCAGAACCAAAGAGACTATCTGCGAACAGGACAGGCAGGAATAGCGGTCCGAGGATCAAAACCAGATGCCTCGCCCAAAGGAGGGGCTCGTCATGACAAGGCAAAGAGTGACGCTGGTAGCCACGCCCAGCCTGGAGTTCACTGCGTTCACTCTGGTTGTGGAGTTAAGCTGGCCGCGAGGGCTGGCTCATGCGACGCGCAATCGCCGTAATAGTTCTACTGATGTGGTCGGTTGCGGGATGGAGTGAAGATGCCAAGGGGTACACGCGCAGCGATCCGTGCGCCAACTCCCTCTCGACGATGGAAATTCATCTCACGCACTTTCCTCGACAAAAGCACGGGCAGGAACTGGTGTTGACGACGATCAAGGTCGCGGGCCTGTCAGGCATAACGGAGTGGATGGACGACTACAAGGCAGAGCTATGCACTGAAAAGAGCGCACGTGTGTAAAACTTCATAAGGCGCGTGTCCAAGTGCTGGATTCTTCCTGCTGCACCTTTTTCCACAAATCCCCTCGCATCTCCGGCAACTTCGAAGCGACACTTCCGGACGGTACGGAGATTCATGGGTCGTTCAAAGCCAAAGAGCGGAACGATTACCATGGACCGAAACTACGATGTGAATAAGGCCGGTCTGTCCCAAATGATTCCGCGGAGCTTCGCTCCGCCTCTCGAAAATTGTTTTGTATCTACCTTCCCAACGCTTGCGCGTTGGGCTAAAAGTTGTTCCGGCCTCGCGCCTACCGCGCTCGGGCTGCGCTGTTCTGGAAGACCCGGTATCCCACCGGCGCCAAAACCAAGTCAAATGCCGCGGACAAGAGTGTCCGCGGTACACAAACTTCTTCAAAACAGAAAAGCCCCACTCAACCAAACAAAGGTTAAATGGGGCACCTATCGGAATTCAGATTCAGGGCAGACAAGACTGTCTGCCCCTACATCCTACATATTTGCTTAGGCTTTCAGCGCCTGCTTTCTTGCACGCTTCGCTGCCAGTTCGCGCTGCTGGCGTCCGAGATCGCTGTTGTTGAGGAACACCTGCAACAGCATCGCCACCAGGTTTCCGACCACCCAGTAGAGGCACAGTCCCGATGACAGGTTCATGCTGATGAAGCCGAGCATGAGCGGCATCATCAGGTTCATCATCTTCTGCTGCTGCGGATCCATACCGCCCTGCGGTGTCATGCGCTGCACGATGAAGCCGGTGATCACGATGAAAATTGGCAGGATGTAATGCGGGTCCGGGGCCGCGAGATCGTGAATGTAGAACCAGTGCGCATGCCGCAGTTCGATGGTGCTGCCGAGCATGCTGTAGAACGCCCACAGGAATGGCAACTGGATCAGCATCGGCAGGCAGCCGCCCGCAGGATTGACGCCGTGCTCTTTCATCAAGGCGGCGATCTCCTGGTTCATCTGCTGCTTGCGCGGATCGCGCATGTCGTACTTCTTGTACTTGTCCTTAATGTTCTGCATCAGCGGCTGAATCTTGGCGGTCTTCAGCGCCGACTTCATGCTGCTGAGGCGTAACGGCAATAGCGCAATGTTGATGACGATGGTGACCACGATGATCGCCCATCCCCAGTTGTGGACGTGGGCCTCGGTCCAGCGCAGCCACGCGAACAACGGCCGCACGAAAATAGCGAAGGTGCCGAGATCGACGAGCGAGCCGAGGTTGGGGTTCTCGTTGAGTCCCGCAACCGGCGTGGCGCGGATTTCGTCGAGGATGCGAATGTCTTTCGGTCCGGCGAAGAGCCGCGCTTGCGTATGCCCGCTGGTATTGCCTACGGCCGCGCCCAGCACGGCTACTTTCATTACGTCGTTGGGATCGGGCTTGTCGGCGTTCTTCGGGAGCGTGAGTTCGTTCGACAGCGTGACCATCGAATCGGCGCTCGGATCGTTGGGCAGGAAAATGGCCGCGAAATACTGGTCGGCCATGCCTCCCCAGAAGAACGGCTCGCGGATAGTGCTGCCACCGCTGACGTTCTTGGCCGCGACGCGCTCGACTTCCTTGGTGCCGCCCCACCACTTTTTGCCGGGATGCAGCGGAGCATAATCGACCGACTGCGCGGCGTAGGACGCGGCGATCGTCTCGCCTCCGATACCGGAAGGCCACGCTGGAAGCGCCTGCACGACCGCTCCGTTCTGGGTCACCTCGGTGTCGACCTTCACGATGTACGTGTTGTCGAATGTGAACGCCTTGCGCACGGTGGTGTCGGCATCGGAGTACTCGAAGGTGATGGTACGCGGACTCGATCCGGCACCGGTGTCGTTCACCACGTACAACGCCGATGCAAGCTTCTTGCGCAGGTTCTCGTCGTAGGTCCAGAGCGACAGCGGGTATCCAAACTGCTGCGCCGCGGCCTGGTGCACCAGGTCGAGCGGCTGGCGCTTATCGTCGTCGTACTTCTTGAGGATCCACGACTTCACCTGCCCACCGCGGTTGGAGAAGGTGATCTTGTAGAGATCGTTCTCGATGACGGTCTCGGCTTCGGCGGCAGCCTGCTTGGTCGCGACGGCCGGAGCAGCAGCTTCCTTTTGTTTGCGTTTCTCTTTGCCCTTTGCGGCTGTTGCCGCCGGTGCGGGAGGAGGCGTGGTCGGAACTGGCGTCGCGGCCTGTTGCGCGGCTGGAGGCTGTTGCTGCTGTTGCTGGGGCTGCTGCGGCGGCGGGCCGTACTTCTTCAGAACGAATTGGTATCCGATGAGGAAGATCATGACCGCGAGGAACGCGATCATCAGCCGACTGGTGGGAGTTTCGTTTTGTGGGCTCTGATACTCGGGCAAAGTGTTTCTATCTTTCTTACGTCCGCACGGCGCACCGGCGGACGCGGTCTCAACAGCGCCAGAAATGATTCAGGCGCAAGTTCAAAGTTGATGTGGGATGCGCCGCCACCACGACGGGCGCAGGTTCGCGCGACTCAGGCGTTTGTTGGCGCGCGTGACAAACACAAACGGGTTCGCCGGCTGATTTTTCCGGCAGGATGGCGGGATCGTATCCGCCGGCAGAAAACGGATTGCAGCGCAGAATGCGCCATAGAGCTTTCAAGCCACCGCGAAAGGCGCCGTAACGGGCGATGGCGTCGGCGGCATACTCAGAGCAGGTAGGCACGAAGCGGCAGGCGTTGGGCAGAAACGGCGAGAGCAGGGCCTTGTATCCGCGCAGCATTAGTAAGAGGTAGGCGCGAATCATCGGCTGCTCCTTTCTGCGTTCTTCTGCACCACTTCCAGGGCCCGCTTCACTTCCTGATCGATGGCCGTAAAGTCGGCATCGAGCACGATCTTCTTGGGGTTGAATACCACGTCCACGGTTACGGTCAGCTCCGGTAGATGTACCCGAATGGCCTCACGCATGCGCCGCTTGATGCGGTTCCGCACCACGGCTCCGCCTAACGCCCGGCTTACGGTGATCCCTATTCGTGGCCCCGCTGAACTCGGCGTATCCCGAACGACATAAAAGGCCGTCAACAAACCGGAGAAGTGCCGCTTCCCTGTCTTATATACGTGCTGAAAATCGGAATGTTTCAGCAGCTTTACCGATTTGGGAAACGCCAGCCTGATTTTCGCCCCGGAGGTCGGGAGATGATCTGCCGACGATGGCTTCAGAGCGGCGTTCACGGAACTCATTCGCTTACTGGGAATCCGCAGACAAGAATGTCTGCGGCTACACTACTCGCGGAATCCGGGCTTGACGGAGACGCGCTTGCGTCCCTTGGCGCGGCGGCGCGACAGAACCGCTGCTCCGCTCTTTGTTTTCATACGGCTGCGAAACCCGTGCGTCTTCGAGCGGCGACGACGGTTGGGTTGAAACGTGCGCTTCGGCATGGAGAGCTAACAACTCCTATTGGGAAATTCGGTTAAGGACAAACTAAAAGTATAACGGACAACGTGGTTTAGCGCCAATACGTCCGTTGGGTTAGGCAGTCCCGCCAATCAGCCCAGAATTTTTTTGAAACGGAATAATCTTGTGCGTCATTTTATGATTTAGAGCAGCTATAGCGGAATGCAGACGGGGGCGGAGCGATCCGCTCAAATCGGACAGGAACAACCATGACAGCACTGGTGCCAGTCACCAGCATTTTCCCAGACGTTTTGGAGAACCGCTGTCAGCTAGACCCGGCTTCGCAGCTTCCGGGGCATTACCCGTAGTGGCGTAGTCAGATCTTTTGCGCAGCCAGTTCTCCTTATGGAGAAAGCGCAATGGCAACACCGGCGAAGTTTCGCATCGATGTAGCTATTCACGATTTGTTGATGAATACTGCCCCGCAGCCGCCACGGCCGGCGCTGGTCAAAGGGGCGAGCCTTCCCGAGCCGGTTTTTCCTCAACATCCGGAAAAGCTCAACGACCCGGGCCCTGAGATTCCACCCGAAAAGCGAGCTTGGACCACAGCGCACAAACTGCGCTCGGCCAAGGGATGGCTGGTACCGTACCTCAAGTCACGCGTACTGCCCGGACAGTTTCACCCGATTACTGCGTATTTGTTCGTCGAGTACAAGTGCAACCTCGATTGCTGGTATTGCTGGGCCTTCGATAACCGCGTGAAAGGTATGAGCGAAAAGGTGGCACGGCGATCGATCGACTGGCTGCACGATCACGGCTGCCGGGTGCTGGCGCTCATGGGCGGCGAACCGTTGCTGCGTCCGCAAGTCGTGCACAAGATCGTGTATTACGCGGCCAAGAAGGGTTTTTGGATCTACATCGCCACCAACGGCCGCCTGCTGCGTCCGGAAGTGATGGACCGGCTCGGCGATGCCGGAGTGGCGGTCATCAACTTCGCGATGGATTCCTGGGACCTGAAACCCAGCCTGCCCAAAGCGCTGGTGCCGGCGCAGAAGAACCTCGAGTACGTGCTGCGTAAGCAGTACGTGTACGGCAACATGGTGTTCTTCAACATCAACATCTGCCGTAACAATCTTGAGGATGTGAAGCTGCTTACCGAGTATGCGCGAGAGCATCGCGTGGCCACCGATTACCACATCAACGAAACGCCGATGCTCGAGCAGGACGAGCACTTCAAACATATCGACGAGAATCCGACCTACATTCGCCCACAGGATTGGCGCGCGGTGGATGATCTGATCGACTGGATCATCGAGAAGAACAAGGCCGGATACCAGATGGTAAACTCGGTGAAGCGCCTGCAGGAGATGAAGGCGTTCATTCGCATGGCCGATCCGGAAGGGGTGAAAAGGCACGGCTGGTACGGCGATGGGACCGCGAGCAATGGCGATCTCTCGAAAATGCTGGCCGCCATGCCCGGAATTGAGAGGACCGAAGACGGCGAGTACCAGTTCTCCGAATGGAACTGCCGCGCGGGACAGAACAACGTCATCATCCGGACCGATGGCACGGTCGCGCCCTGCTTCCCGATGTATGCCGCTACGTACGACTGGGGCAACATCGACAAGTGGAACTTCGACGAGAAGCAACTGACAGACATGAAGAAGACGTGCCAGCGCCATTGCTTCTCAACGCTGAACCACAACCTGGCCTATTGCTACAACGATCAGCGGGTGATCAAGTGGCTGTGGGAACAGGCCAAGAACGGGTTTGGGGCGGGAGCGAAGAGTTTCGAAGATTAAGTAACTCTCTTGTTATGGAGGGCTGGTCGCGAGGCCGGCCCGCTTTTTTGTGGCCGGGGCCCATTCGCTCCTTGAAATTGGCACGGCGCGATAGATCGTTGTATAACGTCGGCGTGCCCAAACGATCAACGGCCATATTCTCGCTTCTGTTACTGGCCTCCTGTTTTCTCGCCGCACAAACGGAACACTTCACAGCGCAGATCGACCCCAAATTGCCGGACTTCAAGTTCGTCGTTCACGAGCGAAATGATCTTGGGGCGGGTATTCCGATGGCGCGGAGAGTACGTCGAGTTATGGCCATCGATATATGGATCGGAGACAAACACACAGACCGAATCAATTTGGGGAGATTTGCCACGCTTTTGGAGAATGAACCGGCATTGAGTTTTGAAGATGTTAATTGCGATGGATATAAGGATACCGTGCTCCATAGTCAGAGCACCGGCTATGATGAGCCGGCTGAGACAATTCGGTACGCCTGGTACCTTTACGACCCGGAAGCGGCTAGATTTGGCCCCAAGATTTTTTACCAGCCGATCCCATTCACCAGGTCTTCGCGGAAACCGACCATCAACTGCGAAAACAAGACGGTCTTTGGGATCATCACCGACCCAAAGGATGATTGCATCTACGAGAAGGACATCTATCGTTGGACAAGCAACAGACTGGATCCGCTGCGAATTGAAGTCCAGAAGCGAGGCCACGGCGGGAAGTCGTACCTTAGAACAACGGAAGACTGGTCGAGCGGCAAGAAAAAGACAGAGAAACAGACGGTTCCCAAAGACAGTTGCCACCCGTGACGCGTGCTAATTCGCTCTCTTTTACGCCACCTTCCCGCACGCCGCGCAGAACTGCGCTCCTGCCGGAATCGGCTTGCCGCACTGTGTGCAGAAGACCATTGCTCCCGCCGCGGGAGGTGCCGCCACCGCCGTTGCGCCCATCCGAACCCGATTGGCAACTTCGTACGCCATCTGCTCGTTCCAGCGACGCACCCGTCCCGGCATGAAGAAGGCCTCGATCAGCGCAACCAAGTGAGGAATCAACGTCCAGCAGAACAGGATGTAAATAATAGCGATGCCGTTCTGGCCCAGGTAAAAGCGGTGTGCTCCGAAGCTGCCCAGAAAGACAGCCAACAGCACGCCGATCACCGGGTCTTTCCGCCGCGCGAAGTATTCCGCCTGAAAGGCGACGCGCTGCGGGTCGGTCATGGTGCTTTGTAATTGCAGTGCGTAGGTGTCCATGGGCGGATTCTACTGCTTTCGTGGCATGTAGGCGAACCGACCGCCCAACTCAATGTGCACCAGGATTAAGGCAAGTGCGGTAACAAGGGCTAACTCTAAAGTTGTAACCTTTGGGCTCACCGTGGAGAGTTTTCTTCCACTGAGTCTGCAATAAATTGCAACCTCTCCGTTAACGTTAACGCTGCCCATTTGTCGCGGGTTTGTCAATGCGCACCAAGTTGGTTTCGATTCAGAAACTTGCGGGCATTGCTTGTGGAAAAAATCCATCGTGAAGCGAGCCAATCGTCTGGCATTCGAAATGCTGCTTCCAGTTCGCTTTGTGTTCGCGATATTGTTCGCTCGCTGAACAATGTCAAGCCCGCGTTCTCGGGCGTTCCAAACAAGTCATTCAGTACGGATTTTCGAGCCTTGATGCTCGATTCCTATCTCTGAGGAGGCTCCCCCATGTTGGGTACCGCCGTTTCCGTCGTCCGTAGAAATTTCAGCTTCTCCCACTCCCTCAACAGCTTGTTCGTCATTCTCCTTTTAGTGACAGCTTTCAGCGCCGCCGCTTCGGCTCAAGTAGTCACGGCCGACTTCGAGGATGGCGGCAACGACGGCTTCTTCGGCTTTGGCAGCCCAACCCTTACCAACACTACCGCCCAATCCAATACCGGCGGCCACAGTCTTCTCGTTACCAACCGCACGGCGAGCTATATGGGACCGGGCATTAATCTCAGTTCGAGCCTCGCGGGCGGCCAGACTTACGTCATTACAGTATATGCCCGGCTGGCGGACACCAATCCCGGCTCCGACACGGTTCAGGTGACGATGCAGAGCACCCCCAGTGGAGGATCGGCAAGCTACGCCGGAGTCGCAAGCGGCACCGTCACCAACACCGGTTGGACTAAGTTGACGGGAACTTATACGCCGGCAACGGGCAATCCCACGCTTATCCTTTACGTCGAGGACAGTACCGCTGTACCGGGTACCAACGGCACGCAATATGACTCTTTCTATATCGATACTTTCTCGGTTTCGGGGACGGGCAGTACAGGCAATGGTTGCAGCACTCCTCCCGATAACTCAGGCTTCTCGAGCAACTTTGAAGACGGAACCGTCGAAGGGTGGGCCCCTCGCGGCGGAAACGAAGTATTGACGCCGACGCAAGCCGATGCGCACACCGGAACCTGGAGCCTGCTGGTCACCAACCGCCAACAGACTTGGAACGGACCGACCAGGGACATCACCGGCAAGATGTGCAACGGCCAGCAGTACTGGGTAGAAGCCTGGGTCAAGATGGCTCCCGGACAGGATCCCACAACTCTGAACCTAAGCCTCCAGTACACCGATGTTGCGGGCTCGCCGCACTATCCTTCTGTTGTCAGTAGCCCGCAACCGGTAACCAATGGCGCCTGGGTGCGGTTGAAATCGAAGCCTTACACCTTCTCCGGTGCCTACACCAACCTTCAGATCTATGTCCAGGCGCCGAACAGTGCAACTGCTTCGTTCTACATCGACGATGTCAGTGTGACGTACATGGCGCCGCCGACGATTGAGAACATCCCGTCGATCGCTCAGGCGTACAAATCGTACTTCCCGGTGGGATTTGCGGCGGTGGATTCGGACATTCTGGGCGTGCATGGCCAGCTTGCCGCGCTGCACTACGACAGCGTCACTCCAGGCAACGACCTCAAATGGGACACCACCGAACCGAGCGAAGGCAACTTCAACTTCGGACCGGCGGATGCCATTCTCACGTGGGCGCAGTCGCACAACATCAAGATGCGCGGACACAACTTCGTCTGGCATAACCAGGTACCGGCATGGGTCTTCCAGGATTCCAGCGGAACCGATATGTCGACGGAGGCTTTCAGCCCGGCGAACAAGGCCCTGTTGCTCTCGCGCATGAAGAACCACATCAACGCGCTCATCAATCACTATGGATCGAGCCTGTACGTGTGGGATGTGGTGAATGAAGCTATCGACGAAAGCCAGCCTGATGGTTTCCGCCGCAGCAAGTGGTACATGATCACGCAGGATCCCACTCTGCCGGCGGGAACACCTCCAGAGTACATGGATGATGCGTTCCTCTATGCACGGGCAGCGCTTGATGCGATTGGCGTCAGCCGCACGCAAACGGAACTCTGCTACAACGACTACAACACCACCATTCCGGCGAAGCAGCAGTTCATCTACAACTGGGTGAAAGGCGCCATCTCGCGTGGGGTGCCAATCGACTGCGTCGGTAGCCAGTTCCACAACAACATCACGTTCCCGACGCCGGCGCAGGCCGCTCAAACCATCAACCTGTTCAACACGCTTAAGTCGACCGCGGGAAAACCGATCATCAACGAGATCACCGAGTTCGACATGAGCCTGTTCCAGTACGGCAACTGCTCGCAGAACTTCTACAGCGATTACGACGATCTGCTGGCTAACGATGGCCCCAATCTCGCGATCGAGGGTTATCTGTACGCGGGCTACTTCCAGGTCTTCCGCAGCCTGAAGAGCAAGATCGACAGCGTCACCATTTGGGGGTTGGGCGACGATGACAGTTGGCTAAACCCGAATACCAACTTGGGGTGCGCTGGAGTAAGTACCGCCGACGCGCCGCTGCCGTTCGATTCGTACCTGCAGCACAAGGCGGCATACACCGGCCTGGTGAATCCGTCGCAACTGCCGGGCGCCGGACTCAGCGCTACCATCGCGAGCAAGACGGGTGCGGCGAATGCTCGCGTCTGGACAATCACGCTGAACAACCCTGGCCCGGGCATCGCCTATGCGTCGGAGATCGACGGCTTCACGCTCACCCAAACCGGTGGTGCGGCGTGTACGCCAGTGATTACGCCACCATCGGCGTATCCGGTTGCGCTCGGAGACTTGGCCTCCGGCGGATCGGCGTCCGGGGCATTCACGATCGACTTCAGCAGTTGTGCGGCCACCGCCAGATTCACTCTGAATGTGCCGTACGACTCTTCGAGTGGCAATAACGCGAAAACATTGGTGAGCGGGAACCAGTTCCGCTAAACGGGATCAAGGAGAACCTATGAAGAAATTTCTTGTAGTCATTCTGATGGTCGGCCTGTTCGCCTTGTGCGCGCAGGCCACCCCAAACCTTTCGCTCATTCCGTCGAGCGGAACTGTCAGCGGAAGCCCTGCGGCAACAGTGGGTTGGGGATTCACGCTCCAAAACGACGACCCGAACGATTGGCTCGTGCTGAATGATTCGTATTTCACACCCAGCAACACGCTGGGATTTGACAGCACGTACACTGACTTGATCGCCAGCCAGTTTGTGATTGTCGATCCGGGATCTTCAACTGGACCGCAGTGGTATGACCCGAACGCACCCACGGGAATCGGTTCTCTCACATTGCCGAGCACCGCACCCGAGGGCCAGTACGCCATGGGCACCATATTCCTGGATTATTCGGTTTTCTCGCAGGACCCGAACGATCCCAACTTCGACCCCAATTCGTTCGTCGGCACCGGACTCCTGAGCGCGGACGCCAACGTCCAAGTGCCGGAACCCTCGTCGGCAATGATGTTGCTCGGCGCGGCTCCGCTGCTGCTCGGCACCGTTCGTCGTAAACTCTGGCGGTAATAGGGCATTACTGCACGGAGAAAGGAAAGCTGCCGTCAGCCTGCGGGCTCAACGGCAGCTTTTTGTTTCCCTAGAGAACTCTCACCCGCAGAACGAAAAGCTGCCACCAAGCTTGCGCTCGATGACAGCTTTCAAGGGAGAAACTTTGAACAGGCGGGAATGCCTGTTCTACATTACTTCTTTCCCGCCACGCTCTTCGCGTGCGCCACTTCCGGGGCGCTTGCCGGCGGAGGCGCCGGCTCAGGCTTTGCCAATCCCAACGCCTTCTTCACTTCATTCTCGATCTTCGTATAGAAGTCCTTATTGTCTTTCAGGAACTGGCGCGCGTTTTCGCGTCCCTGCCCGATGCGCTCGGTCTTGTAACTGAACCACGAGCCCGATTTCTCGACGATGTTGTTGTTCACCGCCAGGTCGATGAGGTCGCCTTCACGCGAAATGCCTTCGCCATAAAGGATGTCGAATTCGGCTTCGCGGAACGGCGCCGCAGTCTTGTTCTTCACCACCTTGACCTTGGTGCGCGAACCGATGACTTGGTCGCCTTCCTTGATCGCCGCAATGCGCCGGATATCGATGCGCACCGACGAATAGAACTTCAGCGCGCGGCCGCCGGTTGTGGTTTCCGGATTACCGAACATGACGCCGATCTTCTCGCGGATCTGGTTGATAAAAATAAGGCAGGTGCGCGATTTCGAAACCGTGCCGGTCAGCTTGCGGAGCGCCTGCGACATCAGGCGGGCTTGCAGGCCCATATGGCTGTCGCCCATCTCGCCGTCGAGTTCGGCCTTGGGCACCAGGGCCGCGACTGAGTCCACCACCAGCACGTCGATGGCGCCGGACCGGACTAACGCTTCCGTTATTTCCAGGGCTTGTTCGCCGTAATCCGGCTGTGAGACGAGCAGGTTGTCGACATCCACGCCGAGCTTCTTGGCATAGAGCGGATCGAGAGCATGTTCGGCATCGACGAAGGCAGCCATGCCGCCCATCTTCTGGGCTTCGGCGATCACCTGTAAGGCAATGGTGGTTTTGCCGGAAGATTCAGGGCCGAAGATTTCGACCACGCGCCCGCGGGGAACGCCGCCTACGCCGAGGGCAGCGTCGAACGAAATAGAGCCGGTAGAGATGACGGAGATGGGGACAATCGCTTCCTTGTTCCCCAACCGCATGATGGAACCTTTGCCAAACTGCTTTTCGATCTGCGAAAGGGCCAGGTCCAGAGCCCGGTTTCGTTCGACTGCCACATCGGTTGCCATGAGAGACTCCTGAGAATGAAGGCTTCCCACTGATTGTGGGGCGCCTATCATTTTCCGATTGTATCGTGCGAAGGACTATAACATTTCCACACGGAATGGGCGAATAAAAAGCGAATCGTGTCCCGAATTAGGAACCCTTGCACGAGAATGGCCGTCTATTGGGCCTTTTTCCGGAAGGCATATAATTGCTCACCCTTCGGCCCATGCCCCGTCTAAGTCGTTGCAGGTCAGAGGTTAGGCTCAAAGTCCGGCACAGAAGAAAGCGCCGGACCAGTGAGAGGACGGGTGACAGAGCGCCATGGCGGCCGGAACTTTAGCGATGCGATTCACCAACGGCCAACTTTCCGGGGCAGAGGGCGGCGCTAACATCACTCGAGGGCGGATGCCACTACAGCAGACATCAGGTCGCATTGACGATACGAATCTGATCCGCGAGGCGCAGCAGGGAAACCACCGCGCCTTCGAGGAACTCATCCGCCAATACGATCACCAGGTGCTGCGGCTGGCGTTGCACCTGACCGGATCGCCCGATGACGCGCAGGACATCTACCAGGAAGCGTTCCTGAAGGCCTACAAAAGCGTTGGCAACTTCCGGTTTGAATGCTCGTTTTACACCTGGCTGTACCGCATCGTCACCAACCTCTGTCTCGATCACCTGCGCAAAAGACAAGTACGTAAAGAAGAGTCGGCGGTGGTGAGCGATAGCGATGGCGAAGAGTTCAGTTTGCTCGACACCGTCAGCGACGATCGCGCCGCGCACAATCCCGAGCGCGACCTGATGCGCAAAGAACTGGGCCGCAAGATTTCGAAGGCGCTCACCCGGCTCACCGATCGCGAGCGCATGGTGTTCGAATTGAAGCATTACCAAGGATTAAAGCTGCGGACCATCGGTGAGATGCTCAGCACCACCGAAGAAACCGCAAAGAATACGTTGTTCCGCGCTACGCAGAAGTTGCGTAGCTCATTGGCGGAAATGAGGTAGGAAGTCATGAATTGCGAATGGGTCAAACAGAACGCTTTCCTTTATGCCTACGACGAACTCGCGGACGATCAGCGCTTTGAGTTCGAGCAACACGTGAGCCGCTGCGCCGGCTGTGCCGAAGAAACTAAGGCGCTGCAGTCGCTGCGCAACGTAATGTCGGCCGCGCCGGTGCTTGAGCCCTCTCCGAGCCTGCTGGCCGACTCGCGCATGAAGCTGCAGGAAGCGCTCGAGCTCGCCCATCAGGACCGCGGCTGGAAGCGCTGGTTCTTCGATCCGTTCGCCATGATGCGCACCATGAAGTTCTCGCCAGCGTTGGCGGCGGTCATCTTGATGGTTGGATTCGTAGGGGGTGCGGCAGCGGTATGGCGGATGGCTCCGAAAAGCACAGGTGGAGGAAACAACACGGTTACAACCCCGGCCACGCCGACAGAAGCCTCCATTACCGGTATCCGCGAGATCCAGCAGGACCCGAACAGCAACAAGGTTTCGATCACCTATGACACGCTGACGCCGCAGACCGTGCAGGGCAACATCAACGATGCGCGCATCCAGCAGCTACTGCTCTACGCTGCCCGCAACAACACCAACACCGGCGTGCGTTTGAACTCGGTCGATCTGTTAACGCAGCAGCCGGAAGACGCGAAAATCCGCGAAGCCCTCGAAGCCTCGTTGCGCTACGATCCCAATCCCGGTGTGCGCCTGAAGGCGCTCGCGGCGCTCACTCCGTACGTGAAGAACGATTCCACGGTTCGTGACGTGGTATTGGAGGTCCTGCTGCACGACAACAACAGTGGCGTTCGCTCGCTGGCCATGCAGACGTTGCAGCCGGTGCGCGCCGATTCCGCCGTCCGCATGGAACTGCAGTACCTGTCGGACAAAGATAAAGATCCGTCGATCAAGCGGCAGGCCCAGGCCATGCTGGCCACCATGCCCGAGATCGACTAGAAAACGGTAGAGTTTGAGCTGTAAACGGCAAAGTCAAGAACCCAACGGGCAACAAACGGCAGGCGGCAAACAAGAAAGTTAGGACGAACAAAGCAATCTGGGGGAGTCAGGAGAAACAACGTTGAAACGCAACCTACAACTCGCGATGATTCTGGCACTGGCGGCCGCAGCCGCTCTGCCCGCTCTCGCGCAAAACTCGCGGATTTACCGCGACGGAAATGGGTGGGTGGAAGAGATCACCGGATCGCTGCCCGCCACCCGCAGCCTTAAAGTCAACACCGACGTCGGCTCCATTCAGGTGAACGGCGGCAGCGACGCGGACATCAAGTACACCATCAAGAAGCACTCTTATGCCTCTTCGGAAGATTCCGCTCGCCAGGCCTTCCAGCAGTTTGGAATCACGGCGCGCCGTCGCGGCGACGAAGCCGAACTCGAAGGCAGTTGGGAAGGCGGCCGGGGCCGCAAGTTTAATGCCGAATTTATTCTCACGGTTCCGCGCGGCACCCAACTCGTAAAGCTGAACAGCGATGGCGGAGCCATCAAAGTAGCGGGGTTGAGCGGCCATCTTGAAGCCGAGACCGGAGGTGGCGAAGTCCACCTCGACGACGTCGCTTCCGCCATGGCTGAGACCGGCGGCGGCGCCATCAATGTCGGCAATGCCTCTGGTGAACTCAAGCTCACCACCGGCGGCGGCAATATCAACGTATCCTCGGCCACTGCGGGCGTGACCCTGGAAAGCGGCGGCGGATCGGTTTGGGTCGGCTCGGCCGGCATGGCCAACGTTGAGACCGGCGGCGGGTCGGTAAAAGTTGAGCGCTGCATGGGCCGCGCCGAGGTCCAGACCGGCGGTGGCGGCATCGAGCTGGGCATGACTAACGGTCCAGTTACAGTCGAAACCGGCGGCGGAAGCATTCACCTCTCCGGAGCCACCGGCCCAGTGCATGTCGAGACCGGCGGTGGCGGCATGGAGCTGTGGAAACTCGCCAATGGCGTTCGCGCCGAGACTGGCGGCGGCTCCATTACTGCCGAACTGGTCGGCACACCTCAGGGCTCGTCGTCGCTGGAAACTTCAGCGGGCGATCTCACGGTGTACATCGCTCCTGACGTGAAGCTATCGATTAAGGCTGAGATCGATACCGCCTTCGGGCACCGGATTAACTCCGACTTCCCGGAAATCAAGATCACCAGCGAAGGCGGCCAGTACGGCCCCAAGACGATCACCGGTGTCGGCAATGTGAACGGCGGCGGACAGGTCCTGAAGCTCGAAACCAATATCGGCAACATTAATATCCGCCGGGGAAACAAGTAGGGTCGGATCCTCGACCGGGGAAACCATCATGAGCAGAGCGACACAAGCAATCGTAGCGATCATCATCCTGGCGACATTCGCCTGGGCCGGAGAACCGCAAGTTCCACCCACTCCGGCGACGCCGCCAACTCCGCCCACCGCGGCGACCCCACAGACTCCGGAAACACCGGCCCCGCCGCGTGCTCCTCGGAACTTCCACACGCAGCGCAACACGTCGTATCTCGGCGTCGATACCTGCGACGTCACGCCGGAACGCGCCTCGCAGCTGCGTCTTCCCAAGTCAAGCGGTGTGGAACTGTCGATGGTGGATCAGGACGCGCCCGCCGGCAAAGCTGGCCTGAAAGAGCACGACGTAATCGTGGCCTTCAACGGCAAGCCCGTCGATGACTCTCACGACCTGAAGTCGTTTATTCGTGACACGACGCCCGGTAAGACCGTTACTCTCGGCATCATTCGCGACGGCAAGCCCATGGATGTGAAGGCCACGCTGGGGTCACATCCGGAATTCTCCATGCACATGCCGCCCATTCCTCCGATACCACCGATTCCTCATATCGACGTGCCGGTGGTGATGATGCTCTCGCGCCACAACGGCATCACGGTTGAGCCCATCAACCAGCAATTGGCGGAAGCCTTTGGAGCGAAGTCGGGAAAGGGCTTGCTCATCCGATCGGTAGAGCAGAACAGCGCCGCCGCCAACGCGGGCTTCCGCGCCGGAGACATCATCATCAAGGTCGGCAATCAGTCGATCGACAGCGTGAACGACTGGAACAGCGCCACGCGTCAGTCGGGCAAGATTGCCGTAACCGTGGTTCGCGACAAACGCGAGCAAACGCTGAACCTCACCATCTCGGAGAAGCGCAGCCACAACAACTCGGCGGCCGACATCGGCGACATGAACATCGATATGGGCGACATCGACGTGCAGATTGCCGATATCGGTCCGGAAGTCGAGAAGGCAATGGCCGAAGCCCAGAAGGAATGGCAGAAGACCATCAACAGCCCCGAGTACCGCAAGCAGATGGAACAAGCGCAACGCGAAGCGCGCAGAGCCATGCGCCTGAACCAGGCGGAGATTGAGAAACAGGTACAGCAGGCCCGCCGGGAAGCCGAAAGGGCCACCAAGGAATGGCAGAAGAACAGCGAAGAATGGCGGAGCGAATGGCAGAAGCAGAGTGAAGAGTGGCAAAAGCAATGGCAACAACAACAGAAGGAGTGGCAAAACGAGCAGCCGGAACAAAATCGGGAACAGGAATAATGAAGCGTTGCCCTCGGCTCCTGCATAGTTGCAAGTATTGTTGCTGACTGGCTAAGACACCACCGCTGCGAAGCCAAAGGCGCGAAAACATGCGGCCTTGCCTGTTTCCCACCTCAAGGCTATCGGACCAGCTCTCCATTTAACCGACGTTTTACCGCACCAGAAATTGCAAGGTGAGAAAGGAAGCCTCTTTTCCCACCGCTTCCACAGGCATAGGCTTTGACAGCGCAGATTCACTCGTGGCACGATGCTTTGCGCGCCATAAAACGGAGGCAACTCCGCGTCTGTACGGGTATTTGCATTGACGACTCTCGATCGCCTCCGGCAGGAGTTGGAGGAGACCCTGTCACTGCTGACGTCCCCCAGGGTCAATTCCACAACCCGATACGTTCTGGAGCGCCTGCGGGACGACCTGCGGGCCAAGATCTCGCAGCTCGAAACAGGCACGGGAGCCTCTAAGGATTAGCTCCACATGCACTCTGGTAATCTTCTGCCACACGGTTCCGTTCCAGTCCGACTGTTGGTTCTGCGAGCCCCGGCACACATCATTTTAGCCGGATTCTTACAAAGAGCGTAAACGACATCGGATGTGTCCCATGCGTGGGCACCAGCACATCCGGCACTCCGTAGAACGTAACCTGCCCTCCCACAGCCGTGGATAGATGCGGAATGCCTCCGAGATCGCGATCGTATCCGAACGTGTAGGCCTGCACCCGCGTGAAGTACCGTTCGGCAAAGCCGGAAGGAAGTGGTTCTTCGCCAAGCAACAACTCGTTCGTGCGGTCAACATTTTCGATCCGTGTCCAGGCGAAGTTGCGCGACAGGAACTGCAACGTCGATTCAGCCAGGTAGCCGTTCCCCACGTTGCCGTCGGCGAGGCTTTGGTTGCGCCCCCACAGCAAAGTGGAAGCCCAATTTCCTCGGGAAAAGGGGCGGTTATACATAACCGAAGCGGTCATCCGGCGGATGTCCTCCTCAGGAAAAAGAGCCTCGGGGCTGTGCAGTTGCCCGATGGAATATTGCGTGCTCCAGTTTTGGCCGGGATTGATCGTGACTCGTGTCGACCAGGAATCGATAGCTCCGCTGTCGATGTTCCACCGATACTCGTCCGGCTCGCGGCCGTGGAATCCCGAGGCCTCGATACGAAACATCTTGTGTGTAACTCCAACGGTAACCACGTCGTCGGAGATGTGGGTGGAATCTTCCAGGTGGTGACCTAAGGTCGCTGTCGGGTCTTCGGAAGCAGAAGCCCGATGCGGAAACGCCACTGGGCCGAGCGCGGGATCTCCCACCGGGGCGGCGTAAACCGACAGCAGAGTCTTTTCGCCGATTCGATAGTCATACATGGCGGCGAGTTCCATGACGAAATCATGCGGATGCTGCCCGTCAACGATCGGCTTGCCGTACGCCGTTTCTCCCTGCTGGAACAGCAGTGGATATTGGCGCTGAGTGATGGTCGCCGGTTCGAGGCTAAGCATGGTTCGCACTGTTAAAGTGCCACGGCCGACTTTGTGCTGCGCCATGGGCATGATCCAGTTGGGACCAAACAGCTTGTCGTCTCCTCGCGGACCAGTCTGCTGGATGTCCGCCAGAAACCCGACTCCATGAAACATGAGCATCCATCCGTGCTTCGAGGTCATGAGCATCTCGAACGGTGTCGAGTTCGGCTCGGCGCCGGTGCCGGCCGCGGCGTGATTCAGGATAAGGTCGATGAAGGAATCGGACTTCATTCCCATCCCCTGCATCTGCCCGTGATCGCAGTTTTGTTGTTCGACCGTTTGGCCGAAGGAAAAAGGCGAAAACAACGCAGCCAAAAGCAAAATCAAGATCAAGACCCGCATGAAGGGCTCCGCAACTTGGAAGGTTCAGAGGGCCGCCTGGTTAGGCGGAGAGAATTCCGAGACTTGATGCGGTGAGCTAAATGCGAATGGGCGAATCGCCGGTAGGAGGAGGACTGGTGTCGGCTGGCGCAGGTTGGCGAAAGAAGATGGTCGATACCAGGTTGCGTGGTTCAACCCGAGAAACAGGCTCGGCCGTCAGGCACGGGAGCGTTGTGTATTCACTGGCTAGCGCGTGATTGTGCCCGGCCATGCAGCAGGTATGGTCGGACTGCTGCTGGGGCGCCGAATCGTGATGGTGACAGGAAGCTACAGCAGCGGGCTTAACAGACGGAAGCGGCAGTGATCCCAGGACAACGGCGAAAAACGCCACACAGAAAACAGTTGTCTTGAAGGATGCCTTCACTTGTCTCCACGAAGAACGACAGGTAAGTATCTGGCGGAGAGGGGGGGATTCGAACCCCCGATAGAGCTTTTGACCCTATAACGGTTTAGCAAACCGCCGCCTTCAGCCACTCGGCCACCTCTCCGGCGGGGACGTCCAAACCTTCCGGCAGGTAACCGGAAGCGAATCGGGTTTCATTATAGCTGACGTTCCCGATTTGCGCCTGCAAACTGCAAAACTCCAAAATCAAGCCCACAATTGTTGACCGACAGGTCCGCTTAACGCCGCGGTTACCTCGGTGATCTAGGTTACCTAAGTTCTATGGACTTGTGGCCACTGTACTTGCAGAATTCACTCAGGGGTGATGTATGAAGTACCGATTCATACTGTGGAGTACGGTGATCGCGCTGGCGTTGGCGATCACCCCCGCGACAAGAGCGCAGGATGGGAGCTCTCCGTGGTCGCATCGCGAGTTGCCCGACTATCCGTCGCTGCTTCGCAACCTGAAGATCGGAGGCAATGTGAAGTTGTGCGTCACAATCGGCAATGATGGCAAGGTCAAGCAGGCCACGGTCAAAGGTGGTAACCCCATGCTGGCGGAGTTGAGCTGCATGGCCGTAAAGAAATGGATCCACGCGCCGGCCCCCGAAAGCAAAGTTAACGTGGAACTCGTCTTCGACCCGAAAGCCGGCGTCGCATTTGGAGCGGCAGAGTAGCCATGAAAACGACCTACGTGAAAGCCAGCGCTCCCGCTTTGATGACCATCTTGCTCTGCCTGCTCGTGCAGGCGGTCGAGCAAGGCTGGGGTGTTGGCAATCCGCGCATTTTGAACGTTTCCGCCGGGCGGTTCGCCACCGCAGTGGTCCTGAACGTCGGACTGCTTGCCTGTTTGCCATTGATCGGCGCGATCTCGTCTACCCTCGCCAAGCGCCTCGGACTGACGCGCAAGGCGGCCGTGGAAGCCGCGATGAGCCCCGTCGCGCTGGTTAGCGCCATGCTGGTCACGCTGGCGGTCTTCGACCTGCTGACGACGCGGGCGCTAGTCAGTAGCCTGGCGTATTCCAGTGGAATTCTTTTGGGATGGGTGTTGTTGCCGGCGGGAGCATTGCTCCTCGGCTCGTATGCCGGATGGAGCCTGACGCCGCAACGTCCGTGGTATATGAGGTGCTCGTCATGACATCGTTCACAGTCGGTACGCAATCGGACGACAAAGCGTATGTGGCATTGCTTTCCAGTCAGGTGCAGCGCGCCACGCAGGAGTTAACCAAACTGGAAAAACTGCTGCAGGCAGGCATGGTGGACAAGAACATCCTCGCCGAATTCCGGCAGGCGGTCGATCAGATCCGCAAGACCAGTTGGGATGTGCAGCAATCGATGGAGAAAGCCAAGCCGTAACTATTCCCGCCGCAGAATCGTGTGCTCCGGGTCCAGCTCCAGCTTCTTGATTCCCGCAGGACCGACGAGCCGGAACGTACTTTCCGGACCATCCGCAAAAACTCGCCCCAACAGTACCGGCTTCCCCGAACCAACCGTCGCATACAGCGGAACCGACGTCACCAATTCATCGGGTGCATCTTTCTGTTCCAGTTTGCCGGTGACGACAGTATGTCCGCCAGAGGCCACGAACTTCACGCTGTGCACCTGGATTTTCGGGATCGCCGTCCCATTCACCCATTCGTCGAAGAACCAGTCGAGCGACTTCTTCCCTTCAAACCGCAGCGATTCCGGCAGTTCCTGTTCGAACGCCTGTTCCACAATGCGATTGTTGATGTACTTGCCTTCGTTTTGCTCGCGCAATTGGCGTAGCACCCGGAAGAACGGCTCTTCGCCCGTGTTCTTGCTCTTCCCTGCTCTGGCGTCTTTTTCCGCGGCATCGCGCAACATGCAGCGCAACATGTGGAACAACCACGTACCGCGCCCGTAGCTGATGACGTTATATCCGTTCGGGAAGTAGGACGAGTAGAGCCGAACGCCCAGCGTCACCGGTCCGGCATCGGCCACCATGCGCTTGTCCTCGGTGCTCAGCAACTGGTTGCGATACGAATCGAGGATCTGCTGCACCTGCTTCTCTTCCCCGTTCTTTTCCATCGCCACCAGCGCGCAGTAGTTCGCGAGCGCCTCGATCAGCCATTGGTCGCGGTAACTCTTCCACACAATGAGGTCGCCCCACCAGTTGTGCGCGGCTTCATGCAGCGGCATCAGCGATCTGTAAAGGATGGAGTTCACCGGTCCCATGTTGGTGTGGGACATCTCCTCCGGAGTGAGGAAAGCGTAGCTGGAAAGGAAAATGAGTCCCGGCCAGCCCTGGCTATAGGTGCCGGGCATCTGCGACAACGTTAGCGACTTGTACGGATACGGACCGGCTTCTTGTGCCAGCGTATCGAGGCCTTTTTCGACGCGGCCAGCCAGCATTTGCGCATTGCTGGCTGGCTCAGGAGCACGTTTTATCTGCACCTCTCCGGCAACATCGCCCGGATTGATCGGTCTCACGAACGCCTGGACCGTAGGCACTCGCATGGCCGACTCCACGCCCTCCGCTGCATATACCTCGACCGGCACCGGTCCCTTCGCCACAGCTCTCCGGTAATGGCCAAGGTTGAAGCCGGCCAATGGCATCGGTCTTTCCGAAACCCAGCGCGACGTCTGCTCGCCTTCACGGTTGGTGCTGGACACCTGATGCCCCGTCGCCACCAGCGACCATCCACTGGGATACGTGAACTCCAGGTCGAAGTTCGCCATCGACACGCCGCGATTCGGGAACCAGATACCGCGGGCGCCAACGTACAGCAGCCCGCCGCCCGCCTCCGACATCACCGATCCCCCATAGACCATGCGTAGTTGGAATTTCTGACCGGTCCGCAACGGTTCGGGGAAGATGACCGCCACCATGTCGTTGCCCCGCCGCGCCAGCGCCGTGCCTTCCAGCGCTTCGTTCTGCAAGAAGTCCACCGGCTTCCCGTCGGCCTCCAGCTTGCTAACGCGCAAGTTACGCGAAAGCTCGAGCAGGATAACCCTCTGCCCTCCCTGCACCACCTCGCCATCCATCACACAAGTCGCGTCGAGATCGGTGGGAGGCTTCACATCCACCTTGATCTTGTAATCCGCGATATGCAGGCGGTCTTCCGGTTCCTGCTCGCTGGTCGATCCCAGCACCGCCGGAGGAACACCGCTGCGGCTCGACGTGGCTCGACGCTCGGCCGAGTTCACGCGCTTGGAACGCATCGGAAAAGCAGTCCACAGGTTGAAATAACTGTCGCCTGCGTTGTCATGCGCCAACTGCCCGACGCTGATCTGCTCCCGCGCATCGGTGTCGAAGAACAGGTCGAAGATGCCGAGGTGCACACCCGCGAGCCTTGCCCGAAGCATGTGATCGCCCTCGGGCATCACCAATTTGCCGTTAGCGTCTCGGGTACCGTTGAGAAAAGAGGTCAGCAGTCGCAGCGCATCGGCTTCAGCGAGGCTGTTCACGGTTTCGTCCCATTTGGCGACGAACGCTTGTGTGTCCTCATCGGTCGCACGCAGCGAATCGGCGAGTTCCCCAGGGACATCGTCATTGAATCGGAAAAACGCCGTCGTGAACTTCTCTTCCAGGATCGCGCTTCCGGTAAACAGTCCCAGCGAGCGGCGTTCCACTCGGTCCGGAGGAATCAGCAGGATTTCGCCTTCGCCTTCAAAGAAAGCGCCCGTGACATGGCCGTCAACGGCTTGTGTAAAGGCAATGGTGCCGTCGTCGAGCGTGATGTGAATGTCTTCGCGCTCGATGGATGCGTCGCGAATCTTATGGACCTGCGTGGGGTCAAGATGGACGCTGCGCAGTTGCCGGTACAGTAAGGCCGCGGGCGAGGGTGTAGTTCCCGGCGCTTGCGGCAGCGGGCTGCCGATGCGAAACGGCTCCGGCAGGGGCCCCGGCGGTGAGATCGGCGACATCGCATTGTGTACTGTCTGGTTATCTTGCGTCCATGCAAAGGTGCCCAGAGTTACAACGGTACAGATGACCGCCGTTACCAGAAAGAGCCGCCTTGCTCTGCTAGAATCTCGGCCTGTGCGCAAATTTCTCATCGGATTGGTGCTCTGCTCGGTCGCGACCTGCTCCGCCGATACCATCCGGTTGAAGAATGGCCGCTCGATTCTTGCCGACAGCACGCGGGAAATCGACGGCAAAATCGAGTACCAGATCGGCGATAACACTTATCGTATCCCTAAATCTCTGGTCGAGAAAATCGAGAGTTCCGTCCCCGCGCTGAACGACCCCAGCTTTGGCACCCCGCCGCCAGCCGCAACCACTCAATCGCTGCCGCCAACTCCAGTCAAGCCGGTGCCCGCGTCCATACCCGCCGCCAATAGCGCCGAGGAATTTCGCGTCCCCAGCAATGACCCGGCCCTGAAGGTCGTGCATGACGGCAAAGTCGATCTCGATCTGCTCAACCAGATCGAGAACTCGGGAAACGCTACGTCTACGGCCGCCGCATACTTGCTCGCCGGACGCTTCGAATACGACCAGGGCGACCGCGAACTGGCACGCCGCTACTTCGAGCGCGCTCTTGGGTCCGCTCCGGATAACGCCGTTATCCTGGTGAACTACGCATCCGTCCTCATTCAGACGGGTCACGGAAGCGATGCCATCAATTATGCCGAACACGCCGTTCAAATAGCGCCAAGCTCACCGGACGCGCTTTCGGTTCTCGGCTATGCCTACTTCACCGCTGACCGCGCCCGCGAAGCCATCGAACCGTGGACGAAATCCGTTCAGCTCCGGCCTGATGAGAAGTTGCAAACGCTGCTCGACAAGACCAAACACGAGCTCAGCGTCGAGGCGAATTTCACGGAGCGCGACACCGGGCGATTCACCCTTCGCTACGAAGGCTCGGCGACCAACGACAACTTGCGGCAGCAGATCGTGACGGCCCTCGACAAAGACTACAACGAACTGAGCGCCGATCTCGGCATCACGCCCTACCAGAACATCCCTGTCATTCTGTACACGGAAAAAGAGTTTTTTGACGTCACCCAGGCGCCCACCTGGACGGGCGCTATTAATGACGGCAAGTTGCGGATTCCGATCCGCGGTGTGGATTACATCACTCCGCAACTGGCGAACGTGCTCAAGCACGAACTGACCCACTCCTTCATCAACCAGGCTGCCGCCGGCCGCTGCCCGCAATGGCTGAACGAAGGAATTGCCCAGATGGAAGAGGGCCGCACGCTAGCCGCCCGTGGTGCCCGACTGGCCCAGCTTTACAAGCAGAATGCACAAATCCCGCTGCATGCTCTGGAAGGCTCGTTCATGCAGTTTTCCACAAACGAGGCACTCATTTCCTACGACGAGTCCCTGGCGGCCGCCCTCTACATTCGCGACACCTATGGAGTTCTCGACCTCCGCCGCCTGGTGGAACACTCGGGACAGGGGTCTCTGGAACAGGCTCTTGGCGATGTCCTCCACGTGGATTATGCCCATTTCGAGCGGGATTTGGGCGATTATCTCTCCTCGAAATACGGATCTTTACCCGGACCCACGAACTAAGCAGAAGCCCTTAGCCCTTCGGTTCATTGTCCACTCGTCCAGTGTCCAAAAATTCTTGTTCCGTTTTCGTAACAAGATGTCGATTTTCGTTCACAAAATCCGGAATTGATTATGCTGTTTCTCAACACAGCGAATCACCCACCCTGACGCGGGTGTGCATCCCTTGCCAGTGCGCCCGCGTCTTTTTCTATCTTCCGTAGTCGTTCTTGTAGACCACGCCACTTTTCATCACGAATTTCACGTGTTGCAGCACAGTCACGTCTTTCGTCGGATCGCCGTCCACAGCTATAACATCGGCCCACTTGTTGGACTCAAGAGACCCCACCTTATCGGACCACCCCAGCAGGTCGGCGTCATTCACCGTCGCGGTCTGGATCGCCTGGATCGGCGTCATCCCCAGCTTCACGTACACCGCCAGTTCGTGGGCATTCAAGCCATGCGGATAGACAGCCGCATCCGTGCCCATGCCGATCTTTACACCTGCGGCAATTGCCTTCCGAATGTTGTTCTCGGACTGTGCACTTACCGTTTTCATCTTCGTCTTCAGATAGTCGGGCGCTTTCATATGGTCCATGTTCTCGGCCCACCACTCGGTCAGGTAGACAGTGGGAACCAGGTAGGTGCCGTTCTTCTTCAACGTGGCGATCGAGTCGTCATTCATCAGGTGCCCGTGTTCGACCGAATCGACTCCGGCGTCCGAAGCCCAGATCACGCCTTGCGCTCCGTGCGCGTGCGCGGCCACTTTGCGGCCCAGGCGGTGGGCATCCGCAACAATGGCGCGCAGCTCTTCTTGCGTGTACTGCGAAGCGTTCGGATCGTCTCCCTTTGACATCACTCCGCCCGTTGCACACACCTTGATCAGGTCCGCTCCATATTTAATGTTCTCGCGTACTTTGTGCTGAACCGCCTCAACGCCGTCGGCCACTCCGTCCGCCTGGTGGTGATATTCGTAGGGCAGCAGGTTGTCGTCGCAATGTCCGCCAGTGATGCTGAGAGCAGGACCACTCACCAGCATGTGCGGACCGGGCACATCGCCAGCGTTAATCGCATCGCGCAGGGCCACGTCGGTGAATCCTCCGGCTCCGACATTGCGCACCGTTGTGATTCCTGCTTCCAGCGTGATCTTCGCGTTCTTAGCCCCGATCAGCGCCTCGCGCGGGGTGGAAATTCCCAGTTCCTCGTAGCCCAGAATGTTCGGGTCAAACGTGAGGTGGGTGTGCGCGTCGATCAAGCCGGGTAGCACGGTCGCGTTCGACAGATCGATAACCTCGGCGCCTGCCGGTGTCGTCCCCGCAGGACCGACACTGACGATCTTGTCGCCCGCGATGACGATCTGCTGGTTCGCCAGCAGTTGTCCGCTGCGAACGTCCAGCAGATGTCCGGCGTGGATCACAATTTGCTTCGGCGCCGTCTGCGCCAAACAGGTAACGCTAAACATCACAAGAACGGCAAAGAAAACCAGTCTTCGCTGCAAGAATCGGCCTCCACAGTGGTTGGGTTGGCGGATTATAGCAGTGCGGAGATTGACACGGCGCTTTGCCGGCTATTCATCTAAAATCTTCGCAATGCTGACCGACGCTGAAATCCTGCGCAAAATCGAGCAGCAACCGAAGCAAGCCGCCGGATACAAACAGCTTCTCCGGGAAATGCGCATCCACGGCGATGGCCGCCGCGAACTCAAAGACCGGCTCGCCGACCTGGTCAAGCGCGGCAAACTGATCGAGACCGAGGACCGCTACGCCATTCCCAACATCAAGCCCGCGCGCAACCAGGTGCTCGGGCGACTCACCATGCATCGCGATGGTTACGGGTTCGTCATTCCCGAAAGCGATGAAGTTCGCTCCCGCATCAGCGGCGACATTTATATAAGCCCGCACTCACTTGACAATGCCATGCACGGCGACCGCGTTCTGGTCGAGATTGGCCCGGTTCGCGCTGACGGCCGTGCCGAAGGTCGCGTTATCCGCGTCGTCGCGCGCGCCCACCCCACGGTCGTGGGGATCTTCCATTACGGCAGGAAGTTCAACTACGTTCGCCCCATCGATGAAAAGCTCACGCAGGACATCATGATCGGCGCGGGCATGGAGTACCCGCCCGAAGAGGAGGAAGAAGAAGCTGCCGACTCCGCTGGATTGCAGAATGTGGGGACGGGCTTCCAAGCCCGTCCAGGCCGTGCGAAGCACGACTCCTTCGATCGCCACCGCGTCGTCGGCTCCGAAGCCAAGCGCACCACCGCCTGGGATGACCTCGAAGGGGTCGTCGTCGATGTCGAAATCACCGAATGGCCCACACCGACCCGCCAGCCCAAAGGACGCGTGGTCGAAATCCTCGGCTATGAAGACGACTTCGGAGTCGATGTCGAGATCATCATCCGCAAGCACCACCTGCCCCATCGCTTCCCGGTCGAGGTGCTGGAACAGGCACAGGCGTTTGATCCCGTCATTCCGTCGATCGCACTGAAGCATCGCCGCGATTACCGCAAGCTGCCGATCGTCACCATCGACGGCGAGACTGCGCGCGACTTCGATGACGCCGTGCACGTGCATAAACTCGCGAACGGAAATTTTGAGTTGCAGGTTCACATTGCCGATGTTGCCGAGTACGTCAGCGAAGATTCGCCCATCGATCGCGAAGCACGTCTGCGCGGGACCTCGGTTTATTTTCCCGATCGTGCGATCCCGATGCTGCCCGTCGAGCTTTCGACCGACCTGTGCAGCCTGCGTCCGCACCTCGATCGCCTCGTTCTCTCATGCGTGATGGAAATCGATCATCAAGGCGAAATTCTGCGATACGAAGTTAACGAAGGCGTGATCCGCTCGTCGGATCGGATGACCTACACCGACGTAAACGCCATCCTCGAAGGCGACGTGAAGCTGCGTGAAAAATACTCTAGCAAAATCGACCTGTTCGAGATGATGAAAGAGCTGGCGACGATCCTGAACCGCAAGCGCCAGCGCCGTGGATCGATTGACTTCGACCTGCCCGAGCCCGTCATAGAGTTCGATGAGAATGGCCTGATGCAAGGGATCACGCGCTCGGAGCGCAACTTCGCGCACCGACTGATCGAAGAATTCATGCTCGCGGCGAACGAGTCGGTCGCCAGCTACCTCGAGAACAAGAACGTCCCGTCGCTATATCGCATCCACGAGAAGCCCGATCCCAAGCGCGTTTACGACTTCGAAACCGTTGCGGCGGCTTTCGGATTTTCGCTCGGAGTAGGAGCGCTGCCGATCAAGCGCATCGAGACGCGCGGCGATCGCCGCGACCGGCGCGGCACCGGACAACGCGCGCGCCCAATCGAAATTCCCGAGGACGTGCACATCACGCCTCGCATGTACCAGAAGCTGACACAGAAAATCGCGGGCACGCCGATGGAACGCATCCTGTCGTTCCTGATGCTGCGGTCGCTCAAGCAGGCGCGCTACTCCGAAGAGAACGTCGGCCACTTCGCGCTCGCCGCCGGAACCTACACGCACTTCACGTCGCCCATCCGGCGCTATCCGGATCTGATTGTGCACCGCGTCCTGAAGGAAGTATTACGCGAGTCGGCGGAAGTGCAAGAAGACGCCGTACCCATTGGCATTGGAACGCTCTCGACCAAGAAGGGCGTGTGGGAGCGCTCAGCGCAAGCCGAAGCCAAAGGCGAGAAGCGGTCACCGTGGAACTCGGCCCCGGAAGGACGAAATACCAACGGCCCGATTCCCCTCGAACTGCTTCACGAAATCGCCGAAGAGTCCTCCGAATCCGAACGCCGCGCCGACGATGCCGAACGCGAACTGATGGAATGGAAGAAAGTGAAGTTCATGGCCGACCGCGTCGGGGAAGAGTTCGAAGGCCTCATCATCAGCGTGACCAAGTTCGGCTTCTTCGTCGAACTCGAAGAGCTGTTCATCGAAGGACTCGTCCCGCTCGACACGCTCACCGACGACCGCTATACCTTCCGCGAGAACACCCGCCAGATCATCGGGCTACGCACTGGCAAGCAATACTCACTGGGAGACAAAGTCCGCGTCATCGTGGACCGCATCGAACCCGTCCTGCACAAGATAAACTTCGCGGTTATCGAAGAAGAGCCGGTGCGCGCGCAAAAGCGCCAAAAGCAAAAAAGGTGAGATTGTTTATTGTCAATTGATTATTGTTCTCGGCGTCCCACACGGGTTCAATAATCAATAACAAATAGTCAATATTCAATTCCTAGCTTTTCGGCTCCTGGACGCTGATCACCTGCTCCAGGCTCCAGCCCTTATCGCGATAGATCACAAACGAACTCGATACGTCACTCGTGCTGTGAAACAGCAGGTCGGCGCCGCCGTTGCCGTCCACGTCAACCGCATCGATCAGCTTCATCTTCGGATACGCATCCAGATGATGGTTATCGGTCGCAACCGCAAGTTCTTTCTGCATGGCGCCGTAGATGTCCACGCGGCCAACCACGGTCACGTAGAACTCCAGTCCGTCGGGAGCGGGAGTTGACGCCGCAGCATGTGTCTTTGCGCTGGCTCTCGAAACCGCCGCCGGCGCGGGCAGCGCGCGGGCGCTCAGCACCACCACGGCGGAGTTGGTGTAGTTCAAGTCAAACGCATCGAAGCTGACGTCCACGAGATTGCCGGGCTTAACTCCACTGGTACGCGCGGCGAACTTCGCCAGCTCCGCGAGCGCGAGTTTCTCGGCATCGGCTTTCAGCTTCGCCTGTTCCTCGGCATCCTTCCACTCCCACCGATACGGATGCGGCTGGATCGGCGTCGCGTCCGAGATCGCGACCTGCATCGTCCTCGGCCCCGGCGGAGGCGCCGAAATCTTCCCAGTCTCTTTGTTCGCCGCAGCCGCAGTCTGTTGTGTAGATTTTCCAACCGCAACGTCGGTCGGCTTATACGGTCCCGCTACAGTTTCCTTAGCCGGAGCACGCCGCAACACCGGCGCGTCGGAATCGTTGCTCGATTTCGCAGAAGCGCAGGTCGAACTTGTAGCTGGAGCCTGCACCGTAGCCGTAGTCGCGGGCTGTGACTGCGCGGGCGGTTGGGTTGGCGCTGGTGTTGGCGCGTTATCGCTCGTTGCCGGCTTCTTCAGCACCGGGCGATCCGAATCGTCGCTCGATCCGCCTGACGATCCCGACGAACTCGTTGTTTGCGTCGAACTTCCGGTCTGCGACGTATCCGAAGGCTCGCCTTCTTTCGGCTTCGCCCGCTTCAGCACCGGGCGGCTGCCCAGGTCTTCTTTTTCATCAGCGGCATTTTGAGCGGCTTCGGCAGCCTTTTCCTTCGCTCGCTGCGCTATCGCCCGGTCTTCCTGCGCCTTGGTCACAAACGAACCAACCCCGCGCCACGCACCCGTTGCCTCGTTCTGCTCGGCTTCGTGAATGGTGAAATCGCCAACCGGCTCGCCCGACTTGAACACCTCATAGATCACGCCGCTGTCGAGCGCCATAGGAACCGGCTGCGCCTTGTAAATGGTCGCGTCGTAAAACTGATCGTCAATCTTAATCGTGATCGGAATCAGGCGCATGCCGTGCGCGGTCGATTCCAGCACGGCCGTCGCGCGCGGTCCCTTAACCTCGTCCTTTTTTGGCACATAACGAGGCGGCGGCGCATCGTCAGGAGTTTGCGCGACAGTCAAACCAGCCGCGAACACGCAAAGAAAGATGAGAATCGGCAGCCGACCGATTATGATCATTCGGCGGGAGGGAGACACGCTCATGGATATCAATGATAAAGCCCCTGATTTTTCTCTGCTCGACCAGGACGGCAACAAGGTTTCCTTGAAGGACTTCAAGGGCCAATCGGTCGTTCTATTTTTCTACCCGAAGGCCAACACGCCGGGTTGAACCGTCGAAGCGTCCGAGTTTCGTGACGAATACGCCAAGTTCAAGAAAGCCGGTGCCGCGGTTCTGGGCGCCTCTCCCGATAAACCCGAAGCCCAGAAAAAGTTTGCGCAGAAGTACGACATTCCCTTCCCGCTGCTCGCCGACACCGACCACAAACTCGCTCAGGCGCTCGATGTCTGGAAGGAAAAGAACATGTATGGCAAGAAGGTGATGGGCATCGAGCGCAGCACCTTCCTGATCGGCCCCGACGGCAAACTGAAGAAGGCATTCCGCAAGGTGAAGGCCGAAGGCCACGCGGCCGAGGTGTTGGCGGCGGTGAAGTAATGTAGCCGAAGACATTCTTGTCTGCGGAAAGTCTGATAGGAAATGGAGGCCAGTCGCCTTCGACCGGCATGTGGGACAGGCATTCTTGCCTGTCCTTGTCATTACGAGAGGACGTAAGTGTGGCGACGGGCGCCCTCGCCTGTCGAAGCGGTGCGAAACACCGCGATCAGTGAGAAGCCTGATCCGAGTTATTCTGTTCCTGCGCTAATTGTTCCCGCTTTTCTTCGTAGTAGCTCTTGTGCATGATCCGGGTGATCAGTGACAAAACTGCGACCGCTCCAAGTGATCGCCAGCTGAATTCGTGCTTCACAGCTAACGTATATCCAAAGATCGCTGCCCAGAACAGGCAGCAGAACACGCCTGCGAAATAGCACAGCACAAAGTATTTCCTCAGCATTTGCCCCGCATCCTACCCTTCAAAGACATACGTATCAACCTCCTGCTACCATTCTCTAGATGGACCTTTCCGCCAAACGCGACCGGCTTACCGCCCGCCTGCGCGAGCTTTCGCCGCTATTGGTCGCGTATTCCGGCGGAGTTGATTCCGCCTACTTGGCCTGGGAAGCACATCGCGCGCTCAGCGACCAGATGCTCGCCGTCATTGCCGACTCGCCCTCGCTTGCCCGCGTCCATCTGCAGGACGCCATCGCCTTCGCCGAGGAGCACCGCATTCCGCTGCACGTCATCGCGACTGAAGAGATGGAAAATCCCGAGTACGTCCGCAACGACGGCCAGCGCTGTTTTCACTGCAAAGACGAACTGTTCACCGAGATGGAGCGCTTCCGCGACCAGCGCGGATACCGAGCCATCGCCTATGGCGTTAACGTCGATGATCAGGGTGACTACCGTCCCGGGCAGAACGCCGCTCGCCAGCACCACATCGCCGCACCTCTTCTCGAAGCCGGACTGACCAAAGCCGACATCCGGCAGCTCGCTTCCGAAGCTGGTCTGCGCGTTTGGGACAAGCCTGCTTCCGCCTGCCTCTCCTCGCGGATCGAGTACGGACGCCCCGTGACTCGCGAAGCGCTGACCCAGGTCGAATCCGGCGAAGACGCCCTGCGGCAGCTCGGATTCCGGCAGTTCCGCGTGCGCCATCACGGACAGATCGTCCGGATCGAGATCGCCGCCGCAGAGATGCCCCGTGCCATGACTCCCGAGATGTCCCAGGAGTTCGTCCGCACCTTCAAGGCCCTCGGGTTCGAGTACGTCACGCTGGATCTTCAGGGGTTCCGCTCCGGCTCGATGAACGCTGTGCTGCCGGTTTCCGAGCTGAAGAAAGCCCAATAGCTGCCCGCTTAGCACTTCTTTTTTGTAGTAGGGCAAAATTCTTCCCAAATTCACGGCCTGAGACCGCCCGAGTGACACCTTTTGCTTCTAAGATGAGTAACGCGCACACGCGTTCGGGAGTGGTAACTTGTTGTCGGGCCCCAAATCTCTCTGGCTAGTCGCGGTGGCGCTGTTGTGCAGTTCCCTGCCCCTCGTTGCCCAGTCAGCCAAGCCAGCAGATCAGGCCTCCAACCGACTTTCCCTCAATGAAGTCGTCAGCCACATGGAGGCCGCCCGCGCCCGCAACAAGCAGACACCTCCTTTCCTGCTCACCCGCGAATACAAGATGTTCCACGGCGACGACGCCATGCCCGACGCGCAGGTGAAGGCCGAAATCAACGTCGTGCCTCCGCACGAGCGCGACTACCGCATCGTCCAGTCCAGCGGGAATGACCGCGGCGAGAAAGTCGTCCGCAAGATCCTCGACCACGAAGCCGCCGCGGAAAAAACCGATCATTCCCCAACCGCCGTCGTCCGCGACAACTACGAGTTCTCCGACCAGGGTCGTGAGGTGTTCGAAGGCGTCAACTGCTACGTTCTGGGGTTGAAGGCCCGTCGCGAAGAACCCAGCCTGATGAATGGCCGGGCGTGGGTCGACCCGAACACCTTCGCCATTCGCAAGATGGAAGGCACGCTGGCCAAATCGCCCTCGTTCTGGGTAAAAGAGGTTAACGTGGTCGTTCACTTCGGCAACATGGGCGGAGTCTGGACGCAGACCTCCAGCAATGCCGTGGCCGACGTCCGGGTACTGGGCAAATACACGGTAACGGGCCGCGCCCTCGAACTGCAGACCGGCGATGCACTGGCAATGAATATGCCTCCCCGTAAGTCAGCAGAGCGGCAACATGAGGGCGTTCCGGCGACCTTCATCTATGGTGCGCGGCGGTAGCAGTTATCGGCACTTTCAGTCCTATCTCATCGACACCGCTATAATCTTGTATTGGCAGCCGGATCGGACGGTCGCGTGG
>Ga0335069_10001954_pt1 | contig 32403 bp, 29 predicted proteins | sample Lox_Sample_11_FD_206714 | JGI IMG/M metagenome (GOLD analysis project Ga0335069, IMG submission 206714) | Soil microbial communities from Loxahatchee National Wildlife Refuge, Florida, United States - Lox_Sample_1.1 | ecosystem: Environmental > Terrestrial > Soil > Wetlands | place: USA...
CACACCGGCAATGGCGCGCTCGGCCGGGTCGACGCGTGGCATCATTTTCTTGTGCTGACCGTCGGGATCGTGACTGCGGTGCCGCTGGTGTTGTTCGCCTACGGCGCGCGGCGGCTGCGCTTCGCCACGCTCGGGCTGCTGCAGTACATTTCACCCACCGTGCAGTTCCTTATCGGGCTGCTTGTCTATCACGAGGCCTTCGACTCGGCGCGGCTGCAGGCGTATTCGCTGATCTGGGCGGGTCTGGCGGTGTACAGCGCCGACAGTTTCTGGGCCCAGCGCCGGCTGCTGCTGCAGGCCGGCGGCGCGGGCTGAGCCGGGACCCCGCCCTCAGGCCTGTTTTCCGGGCAAGGTTTCCGATCACCCCAAACAATTCCCACCGGAGGACGCGGAGGTCCGTCACTTCTGTGAGCCGCTCCCGTGAATCAAGCCGCGGTGATCTCTGCGTCCCCCGGCGAAAATCAGCGACGGAATTCGCTGCGCCTTCCGCGCCCTCCTGCAAGTTTCGTTCCTGCCGCGAATCAGCCGGCCGTGAAATCCAGCAGCTCGACCTCGAACACCAGCGTCGCGCGCGGGGGAATGTCCGGCGGGCGACCGCGCGAACCGTAGCCCAGCTCGAAGGGCACGACCAGCAGCCACCGGTCGCCCCGGTGCATCTTCTGCAGCGCCTCCTCCCAACCCGGGATCAGCAGGTTCCGGCCGAGGCGCATCGTCAGCGGCGCCTTGGGGTCGTTGACCTCGTCGAATACCTTGCCGTTGAGCAGCATTCCCTTGTACAGCGCCTTGACGATGTTGCCCGGCACCGGAGACGGGCCCTTGGTGTCTCCCTCCTTGAGCACCATGTAGCGCAGGCTGGTCCCGGTGCGCTTGAGGTTGGGCCAGCGTTTTTCGACGACCTCGACGTCCTCAAACGGGAGCCGCTCCCGCTGCGCCAGCGCGCGCGGTGCGGGGGCGAGGGCGAGCAGGGAAAAAACGGCGAAGGGGAGGCGGCGAAGCCAGGGCGTGGGGATCATGGTCACACGAGGCTAGTGGGGGGGAATGACGCGAAAAGTTACCGGCGGTTGCGATGCAGTCGAGTCTGCAGGTGCGGCGGACTTGTCGGTGGTCACGGTGGGCACCTGGTCGGCCGGGGCTGGCGTGACCGCCGGGGCGGCGGCGCCGGGCTTGCCCGGAGCCGGAGTCGGGGTCGGCGCAAGGCCCGACACCTTGGCAGGCAGGGCCGCAAAGCCCTGCTCGATCAGTTCGATGGCTTTCAGGTCGCGTGACTTGCCCTTGTCGATTGCGCGATTCGGGCCAAACGCCCCCATGATCACCACGATGACCCGCCGGCCGTTGCGCTGCGCCGTGGCGCTGAGGCAGTAGCCGGCGCTGTCGGTGAAACCGGTCTTGAGGCCGTCGACTCCGTCAACCTTGCCGAGCAGCTTGTTGTGGTTGAGCATCTTCATCCCGCCGGTGGCGCGGGCGGTTCCAAACATCCGCTCACGGACGGACGTGTACTTCAGGATGTCGGTTTGGGTGACGAGGTAGCGGCAAAGCTTGGCAAAATCGCGCGGCGTGGTGAGGTCGCCATCCGCCACGTGCCGGCTCCGCGGCGGCAAGCCGTGCGGAGTTCGAAACACCGTATTGTTCATCCCGAGTGCGCGGGCCTTGGCGTTCATCAGGTCGACAAAAGCGTCGACAGACCCGGCGGCGGTGCGGGCGAGCGCATGCGCCGCATCGTTGGCCGACTGGATCATCATCGCGTAGATCAGCTCCTCCACCGGGAATGACTCCCGCGGATCGAGGTAGACCTGCGTGCCGCCCATCCGCGCGTCCTCGTTGTTGACGTGCACGACAGTCTGGAGCGTCAGGTTGCCCTCGGCCAGCTTGTCGTGCAGCACGGCGAAGGTCATGAGCTTGGTCATGCTGGCCGGCGGATTGGAGACATCGGCGTTTTCCTCGAAGAGCGTGCGGCCCGACTCGGCCTCGAGCACGATGGCGCCGGCGAAAGTGCCGGCCTCGGCGGACCGGGGAGCCTTCTTGGCCCACAGCGAGGCTCCGAGCAGGAGCGGGAGGAGGAGAATCCAGCGGGAAAACTTCATGAAAAAGTTGGGCGCAAAAGAGCGGCCGGCAGCGGGTGACGCAATGCAATTTGCGCGCCGGCTCAAGTCCGCACCGCCGGATGCGCCGCGAGGAGCGCCAACGCCCGGCGGAGCAGGGTCTTGCCCGGCTCCATCCGGTGCCAGGGCGAGGCGCCCGACGGATGCGGCAGTGGCAGGCAGTCCGTGCGGTGTCCGCGGAAGTCGATCGCGAAAGTGCGTCCGACGAGGTCGTTCAGCGGCGCCGGCGGCAGGAAGCGCGTCATTGCCAGCCGCCCGACTGGCAGAATCAGGCGCGGCTGCAGCAGCTTCACCTCGGCCTCGAGCCAGCGGGAGCAGTTGGCGATCTCGTCGTCACCGGGCACGCGGTCGCCGCCGGCCTCCTTCTTGCCCGGGAAGCAGCGGCAGACGGCGGCGAAATAAATCCGGTCGCGCGCCTCGTCCTCGGTCCAGCCCAGCGCCTCGTTGAGCCACTTGAAGAGCGTCTTCCCGGCGGTCCAGGCAAACGGGCGGCCGAGCACGGGCTCCTTGTCGCCCGGCGCCTGGCCGACCAGCAGAATCCGACTGGCGACCGCTCGCCCCGTCACCACCGGACGGTGCATGCGCGGGCAAAGGGTGCAGGCCCGGAGCCGGGCGAGGTGACGGGCAACGGCGGCGGGGGTGGTCATGATCGCGCCCGAGCCATTTTCCGACAGCCCGCCAAAGACAAGCCCGGAAGCGCTCGGCTGGAATGCGTCGAGGGCCCCCGGTCGCTCAACGCCGGCCGCGATGGAGGCGCCCGCCGGGGCGGCCGCCGGAGTGTTCCTGCCGCGGCGGGTGGTGTCCGTGGCGGTGGCCGGCATGCGCCCTCGCCGGGTGCGCCGGACGGGACGGCGGTGCGTGCTGCGCCGAGAACGGGAGATAGTCGAAACCCTCGAGCCGCAGTTCGGGAATCTTCTGGCCGATGAACCGCTGGATGTCCCGGATGGAGTCGGCGTTCTCGGGCGTGACGAGGGTGAAGGCGTCGCCCACGGCCTGCGCGCGCCCGGTGCGGCCGATGCGGTGCACGTAGTCCTCGGGGTTTTCCGGCACGTCGTAGTTGACCACATGCGTCACGCCGGCGACGTCGATGCCGCGCGCGGCGATGTCGGTGGCCACCATGACCTCGTACTTGCCGGATTTGAATCCGGCCAGCGCCTCGATCCGCTGGTTCTGGGAGCGATTCGCGTGGAGGACGGCCACGCTGTGGTTGGCAGCCTTGAGCTTGCGGGCGATCTTGTCCGCCCCGTGCTTCGTCCGGGAAAAGACCAGGACGCTGTCAAAGTCGGTTTTCGCCAGCAGCGCGAGCAGGAGGTCGAACTTCTGCGCGGTGGCGACCGGGTAGAGCGCGTGGTTGATGGACGTGTTGACCGAGCGGGCAACCCCGACCTCGACCCGGACGGGCTGGCGGAGCGCGAATGACGCCACGGCGGCGATCTCGGGCGGCACGGTGGCGGAAAAGAAGAGCGTCTGCCGCTCGCGCGGGCAGCGGCCGATGATGTCCCGGACCACCGGCAGAAAGCCCATGTCCAGCATGCGGTCGACCTCGTCGAGCACCAGGAGGTTGATGTCGCGCAGGTGGATCGTGCCGTCCTGCACATAGTCCATCAGGCGGCCGGGGGTGGCGACGATCACGTCGACCCCGCGGGCCAGCTCGCTGCGTTGCAGGCCGTAGCCGACACCGCCGAAAACCGCGACCGTGCGGAGATCGGTGAAACGCGCGAAATCCCGAAAGGCGGTCTCGACCTGGGCGGCAAGCTCGCGGGTCGGCTCGAGCACGAGCACGCGCGGACGCGGGCCATGCCGGCCCAGGCGGGCGAGGATGGGGAGGGCGAACGCGGCGGTCTTGCCGGTTCCGGTCTGGGCGGAACCGATGAGATCGCGGCCGGAGAGGACCACCGGAATGGCGCGCAACTGGATGGGCGTCGGGTCCGTGTAGCCGGCGGCCTGGACGCCGCGGAGAATGGGCTCGGGGAGCTGAAGGGCTTTGAAGGGCATGAGAGCGGTGCGCCGGGGTGCGCTAATCGGCAAAGGGGGAAAAAAATAAGGGACGGCGCCGGAGCGGCTCCGTCCCTCGAAAGTTTAAAGCAAGGAATCAGCCTGCGCGGGCTCAGTAGCGATCGCGACCGCCGCGGAAACCGCCCCGGCCGCCGCCGCCACCACCACCGCCGCCGCCGCCGAAGCCGCCGCGACGCTCGCCGCGGAAACCACCGCCGCCGCCGCCGCCGCCAAAGCCGCCGGGCGAACGCTCTTCCTTCGGACGCGCCTCATTGACTTGCAGGGTGCGGCCGCCGAGATCGACGCCGTTGGTCTTTTCAATGGCCACCTTGGCCTCTTCGGCGGTGCCCATGGTGACGAACGCAAAGCCGCGCGGGCGGCCGGTGAACTTATCCATCGCGACGTAAATGTCGGTCACCGCGCCGAATTGCTCAAAGTGAGCGCGCAGCTCGGCCTCGGAGGTCTGGAACGACAGGTTGCCGACGTACAGTTTGGAGTTACTCATGTGATGTTTCGTAGAGCCAGATCCGCTGCCAGTCCGTTCCCAACTTGGGTTTCGAAATCATCACTTAAGCCAAACGCTCAGCCAACGACTCACCAGATTCTGTCATTCAAAACGCTGTCTCTATCGAGGAGCGCAAACACATCGCCACGGCCGGCAAACGCAAGTGGATTCTCTACGGCCGTGGCGGTATCGGCTGACAGAGAGCAGTTTAGCAGAAATAAATTGCGGGCCTGAATTGAGTCCGGCGAAGAGCGGCGAGGTCCGCCGGGCCGTCGCCTGGTACCTGCTGAGCAGATTGTGAGGGATACAACCCGCCGGTGATGTGGGCGCGGTGCCCTCACCGCGCCTGATCAGATTCCTCGCGGAGTTCGCACCCCGCCCACATCGGCCAGGCTCGGCCAAGTAGGTTCCAGCCGCCTGTCAGCCCGGAAATTTAACACTCATGAAGAACCCTTTCAGGGCCATATCCGGCCGTCCTGCGGGCAGAGTGGTTTGGTCGCGGCTAACCCCGACAAAGTCGGCCCGACAGGGCGGAAGTTTGATCCCTCCGGGTGTTTAACAATCGGGCTAGATGCTGTATTTCTTCAGGATCCAGTCCGGAATTCGCACCGGGCGGGCGTTCTCGACCGAGATCATGACGTAGTCGCACCAGCCGTCGCAACTGCGCTTGCCGTCGGACTTGCGGTCGATTTCGAACTGCACCCGCAGCCCGATCAGGTTGAATTTCTCGATCCAGGTGCGGACGATGAAGAAGTCGCCGAGGCCCAGGGCGCGCCGAAAATTCATTTGCGTGGCGGCCATGAACCAGCCGTAGCCGTGGCGCTGGAATTCGGTCATTGGCATCTTGTAGCAGCGCTCCATCTGCTCGAAGCGCGCGGCCAGCACATAGTCCATGTAACGGCTGCTGTGCACATGCTGGTACATGTCGATATCATCCGGCCGGACTTGCAGCTCGGTCTCGAATTTCGAGTAGACGAAACCGGGCTCGGCCGCGGAGGAGGAGGCGGGGGACGGGGATTGCTCGCTCACGGTTCGTCAGTCGCGCATGCCGGTCCCGCCGGGTCAAAAGAAAAGGCGCCGGCTTCCGCGGCCGGCGCCCGTAAAGACCAGGGCCCGCTCAGGATTTCCGGCCAAACTCCGAACGCAGCCAATCGGTCAGCAGCGCCTTATCGTATTTCAGCGGGTCATTGTTCCACATCGGCATATCGACCTGGAACATCAGATTGCGCAGGCTGCGCTCGCCCTTGGCCAGCTCCTTGCCGCTCGCATCCACGACCCGGAACTGCAGCTTTGCACTCGGGGGGTAGACCTCGCGGATGACCCGGATGTGATCGAACTGCGGGCCGCGTTGGGGCTCGAAGTCTCCGGCGAGATTGATGTCGAGAAACTTCACCTCGAGCCGCGTGCCCGCGGCCAAGTATTGCTGCGCCTCCCGGCGGAGGTGCGCCGTCAGCTCCGCCTCGAGCCATTCCCGCCCCTTCTCGGTGCTCAAATACGAGTCCTTGAAATCGGTGAAATCTTCCGGTGCCACATAGACGACGTCCACCTGCACCTTCGGCGCGGACTCCGCACCCACGGCGCCAGCAAGACCGAGAAGCGAACCGACAGAAGCAAGGGCAAGCAGCGAGGTTTTCATGGCTAGGAAACTTGGACGACAATACCGTCAAAATGTTGCACGCGCAACTTGCCGCCCAGTCAAGCCGCTTGACGACCCCTGGTTAATTGAATAAACAATCGTTTTAAACATTAGTTTTATGTCGGACAAGCCGGCTTCTCCAAACCCAAGGGCGCGAATCCTTGATGTGGCCACAGAGCTCTTTGCTTCATACGGATACGAAGGGGTGACTGTCCGCCAGGTCACGAAGGCCGCCGGTGTGAATCTTGCTGCGATCAACTACCATTTCGGAGGCAAGCGGGGGCTTTTCCATGAGGTGATCCGGCAGAAGATCCGCCCCTTGAATCAGCTTCGAATGGGGCAGCTCGAATTGGCGCTGGGAGGGACGGTTGGACCCGCAGGTCTTGACCGGATGCTCGAACTCTTGGTCGGCCCGATTCTGGAGACGCAACGGGCGGCGGGCGAAGCCGGCACCGCGACGCTCAGGCTCTTTGCCCGTTGCATGGCTGACCCTGGACTGCGGGCACTTGACCGGGAATTGGCGGAAGAGATGCAGAGCTGCCTCGCGCGTTTTGCCGGCGCCATCCGCCGCCACGCGCCGGGGCTTCCCCCTGAGGAATTCCTCTGGCGGCTGTCCTTCGTCGTCGGCGCCCTGCAACACGGTCTGGCCAATCTGCATCAGATGTCCGGGCTGACCCGTGGCATTTGCCGCGATGGCGATCTCGACGGGCTTCTGCAGCATTTCGTGGCTTCGGCGGCGGACGTCTTCCGCGCGCCGCCGCGACCGCGGCCGTCCGGAGCCAACGTTTGAATGTTGAACCATTCCTCGCAGCTCGCTGCGAGGATTCCCTGCGGCATTCCCTCGGAAAGTCGAGGGAGCGGAGCATGATACGCGGATTTCCTGCATTTTTCTTGCGGGCGTCCGCCCGATGACTGTGTTGGACCGTTCCCGTGGCGCCGACCTCGCCGCTGGACCGCATGCTGCTGCCATCTCCCTTCAATCATCCAACTTCCCCCGCGGGTGGGAACACAGGGGGGGTAATTGCGCTCTGACCTGCGCCGCCCGCCACCAAGCAATGATCGCCTGCACCATCATCCTTGCCCTGCTGTCCCTGCTCGTCGCCACCGAGTCGGATTCCTGAGCTGAAATGGCGCAGCGGTGGGCGGCGGTTTCCCGCCGATGCCTTCCGCCGAGGTGGTTGTCACGCGGGCTTCGCCGGACCACCCCCGGCATCGCCCAAAACGCAGCTTGCACTTGGCGGTGGCCGGCTCATTTCCTTGGCGGCGCCTCAGCACACTCCATTACCCAAGCCCGTGTCTTCCCTCACCAAATCCCTTCGGCGGATCGGCGGCTCGCTCGTCCAGTGGTTCGACGCCGATTATTCCCCGGAACCCCCGGAGGTCACCCGCGCCGGCCCCGACGCGGTCAATCCGGTCCGCTGCATCCCGTTCGTCATCCTGCATCTCGGATGCCTCGGCGTGATCTGGGTCTCGTGGAGCCCGTTCGCCGTCGCAACCGCCGTCGCGCTCTACGTCGTGCGCATGTTCGCCGTGACCGGAATCTACCACCGGTATTTCTCGCACAAGACGTACTCCACGTCGCGTTTCGGCCAGTTCCTGCTCGCGCTGTGGGGCGCCACCGCCGTCCAACGCGGGGCGCTGTGGTGGGCCTACCATCACCGCCATCACCACCTGCATTCGGACGGACCGGAGGACGCCCACTCGCCCCACGTGCACGGTTTTCTCTGGTCGCACATCGGCTGGATCACCAGCCGCCGCAATTTCCCCACCGACTACTCGAAGGTGAAGGACCTCGCGAAATACCCGGAGCTGGTTTTCCTGAACCGATTCGACAGTGTGGTCCCCGTGCTGCTGGCCGCGCTGCTCTTCGGCGTGGGCCGCTGGCTGGAGACGGCGGCGCCGTCGCTGCACACCAACGGCCCGCAGCTTCTGGTCTGGGGCTTTTTTGTCAGCACCACGGCGCTGTTTCACGGCACGTCCTGCATCAACTCGCTCGCCCATCTGATGGGCCGCCGGCGGTTCAACACGACCGACGACTCCCGCAACAGCTTCATTCTCGCGATCATCACGCTCGGTGAGGGCTGGCACAACAATCATCACCGCTACATGTCCGCCACGCGGCAGGGCTTTTACTGGTGGGAATTCGACCCGACGTACTATGGGCTGAGGGCGATGGCTTTTCTGGGGCTCATCCGGGGCCTCAAGCCGGTGCCCGCCTCGATCTACGAGGAAGCCGAGCAGATCAACCATCGCGACAGCATCACCCGCCTGTCGATGTCATCGGTGCAGGAGGAAATCAACACGCTCAAGCGCGTGGTGCCCACCGCGGCGGCGATCGCCATCGCCACGGTCAATTCCGCCGAGCTGGCCGGCCAGAGGAAGGCCGAGAGTCCGGCCGTGCACAAGGACGTCAGCGAGCTGGCCCACCAGCCGCCCGCCCACCACCCCGGCGCCAATCCGCCGCCGGCGGCCTGACGGTCCGGGAGCTCTGCGGCGGCTCCGGGGACGCCCCGCCGGCATGACAGTGAAATCCGCAGGCGTGGTTTGCCACGCCGCGGAAAGATGCCTAACGTTACCCTCCGCGGGCGCCTGCGCGCCCGCCAGCATCCTCCCGCCAGGGCCGCCATGAATCCGTCCACCACCGCTGCTGCCGCGACCGGCCCGATCCGCGCCGTCTCCTGGGCCGAGCGCGCCGTCCTGGCGGCCTTCGCCGAGCTCCCGCTTGGCCGCCTGCGGCTGGAGCTGCCGGATGGCGGCTGGCGCGAGTTCGGCGCGCCGGAGGCCCCAACCGGCGAGATTGCGCCGGGGGTCGCGGGCCAGGCGGTCATCCGCGTCCGCCGCGGAGCATTTTTCCAGCGCTGCCTCCTGAGCGGCGACATCGGTTTCGCCGAGGGCTTCATGGACGGCGACTGGGAGACGCCCGACCTCACCGCCGTGATCGGCTGGTTCGTCCTCAACGTCGACCATGCGCCCACCCTGTCGGGCTCGCGCCGCGCCCGCTCGCTGGCGCTGAACCTCCTGCGCGCGGTCAACCGCCTCGGCCACCTTCTGCGCGACAACACCCGCGCCCGGGCCCAGCGCAACATCCGCGAGCACTACGATCTCTCGAACGACTTCTTCGCGCTCTGGTTGGACCCGTCGATGATGTATTCGTGCGCGCGCTGGGAGAATGCCGCCACGCTCGAGGAGGCGCAGGCGGAGAAGAACGACCTGCTCTGCCGCAAGCTGCGGCTGCAGCCGTCGGACACCGTGCTCGAAATCGGCACCGGCTGGGGCGGCTGGAGCCTGCACGCCGCGTCGCGGTACGGCTGCCGGGTCGTCACGCTCACGATCTCGCCGAGCCAGGCCGAGCTCGCCCGCCGCCGGATCGCGGCCGCAGGGCTCGCCGGCCGCATCGAGGTCCGGCTGCAGGACTACCGCGACCTGCGCGAGCAGTTCGACCGGATCGTCTCGATCGAGATGCTCGAGGCCGTCGGCCACCGGCACCTGCCCGACTTCGCCGCAACGTGCGCCCGCGCGCTCAAGCGCGACGGGCTGCTCGCGCTGCAGTACATCACCTGCCCGGATTCGCGCTACGACCAGTTCCGGCGCGGCGTCGACTTCATCCAAAAGCACATTTTTCCCGGCTCACTGCTGCTCTCGGCCAACCGCCTGAACGACCTGCTCGCCGCCCAGGGCGGCTTCGTGCTGCATCACCTCGAGGACATGGGCCGCGACTACGCCCGGACGCTGCGCACTTGGCGCGACGAGTTCGGCCGCCGGCTGGCCGAGGTGCGCGCGCTGGGTTTCGACGAGCGCTTCATCCGCCGGTGGCACTACTATCTCTGCTACTGCGAGGCCGCGTTCGCGCTGCGCAACATCTCCGTCGTCCAGAGCGTTCACACCCGGCCGAACAACCTGGCGTTCTGACCGCGCCCGTTCTGTTCTCGCATCGGCGGCGCGGGCTGCTGTACTCGGCGCCTTGTGGATTCCACCCCGACGCCACCCCGACCCCGCACCTTCTGGCAACGGCGGGTGCGCGACCCGCTGGTGGCGCAGCTCACGCAGGGCATCACGCCCGAGAAGCTGGCGCTGACCCTCGCGGTTGGCGGCGCGTGCGCGCTGTTCCCCATTCTCGGCACGACCACGCTGCTGTGCTTCCTCGTCGCGATCGTGCTGCGGCTGAACCAGCCGATCATCCAGTTGCTCAACCAGGCGCTCTGGCCGGTGCACGTGCCCGTGATCTTCGCCTGCATCCATTTCGGGGAGACGCTCTGGCAGGTGCCGCACACCGCCATCCGGCTGCGGCGGATGGAGGGCCTGCTCTGGCACGAGCCGCTGACCTTTCTCCACGACTTCGGCGCCATCGGGCTCTACGCCATCACCGCCTGGGCCGTGATGGCGCCCATGTTCGTCGTCATCGTCTATTTTTCCACCCTGCCGCTGATGCGCAGCGTCGCCCGCCTCAAGCATGAGGTCGGCGCCCCGCCACCGCCCGGCGGCGGCATCGCGGAGTAAGGCTCCTCCTCCCCTCCCGGCGGGCGAACGCCCGGAGCGCAAACGGTGGGCGGAGTGCCCTCACTCCGCGGGAGCGCAATGAGCGCGGCCTGGCGGCGGATGGCCCTCGGCCCGCTGCGCCGCGCGCAGCCTTGCTTTCACGGCGACAAGGCCGGGGCCGCCGATCCCTCCGGCGAGACCAGCGGAGAAAATTCCCCGCGTTCCCTAGGGGCGACCGGCCCCGGGCTACACCAGCACCAGCACGATGGCGCCGAGCATCAGCGCGGCTCCGGCGAGGCGGAAGCCGAAGGCCCGTCGCGCGAGGTGCTTCTCCTCGTTGGCGAACCAGTGGCCGATGGCCCAGACGAGCGCCACGCTCACCAGCCCGCGCACGCTGTAGATGATGTTCACCGCGGTCGCGCCGCCCCAGAGGCCGATGGCGATGACGATGCCGGCGTTGTTCAGCGCCATGAGTGCGGCGCCGAGTCCGACCCAGCGCCAGGCGCGTCCGTCTAGCGCGCCCAGCCGGCCGTGGAAGAACGGCACGAAGGCGAAGGAATACAGCGCCGTCAGCAAGAACATTGGCGGCAGGTAGCTGCCGCTGCCCCAGGCCGGCACCCATTTCTGCAACAGCACGTCGTTCAGGCTGTAGCACGCCGCACTCAGCCCGGCCAGCACCGCGGACGCGATCAGATGCTGCCGCCGGTGGTGCGGTTCCCCGAAGTGCAGCAGCCCGACCGCGCCCGCGCTGGCCACTGCACCGACCCACCACTGCAGCGGCACCGCACCCGCGTGCAGGACGTGGCTGAGCAGCGCGACAAACACCACCTTCAGGCCCATCACCGGGGTGGTCACGGACACGTCGCCGCGCGCCAGGGCGAGGAAGATGAAGAGCTGTCCACCGAGATATGTCAGCGCCGTGACGGCCGGCTGCCAGTAGTCCGCAAGCGGATGCAGGGCGCCGTGCCGCCAGAACCACCAGGGCACGAAGCTCAGGCAGGCCATCCAGTTGGCCACGAAGGTCGACCGCCACACGCCCACCCCGAGCGCGGCCGCGCGCTTCAGCGTCAGCGCGGCCAGCACGTACAGGATCGCGCAGAGCGCCGGCAGCAGCAGGTGAAGGATCGGGGCCAAGCGGCACCAGCAAGCGCGGACCGGCGCGGACTACTCTCGCGCGTCCGCGGCCGAACCCTCGGCATTCAGCGTCTCGATGAACTTCTTCATCGCCGGCGTCAGCACCCGGCCCTTGCGGTGCAGAATGGCGAGCGGCCGGGTGAATTCCTTCCCGCTGAACGGCACCGCCGCCAGCGTGCCCTGCTTCACCTCCTGCTGGACCGTCGCCTGCGGCACGATGGCGATGCCGTGGTCGATTTCCACCGCGCGCTTCACCGTCTCGATGTTGTCGAACTCCATCACCGGCGTGATCTCGAGCTTGTTGTCGCGGAAGATCTGGTCGACCGCCTTGCGCGTCGGGATGTCCGGATCGAAGCCGATGAACTTGTGGCCGGCCAGCGTCTTGAGCTCGACCTCCGGCATCCGGGCCAGCGGATGGTTGGGGTGCGTGATCAGCACCAGGCGGTCGTTGCGGAACGGCAGCGTCTCGATCTGGCGCAACTTCTGCGGGAAGGCCACCAGCCCGAAGTCGACCGAGTTGTGCAGGATGTCCTCGTAAACCAGGTTCGACCGGCGGTACTCGATGCGCACGTTGACCGACGGGTAGTCGTGGAGGAAGCGCTTGATGTACGGCGGCAGCTCGTGCAGCCCGATCGAATAGATGGTGGAGATCCGAATGGTGCCGCTGATGACCTTCTTCATCTCCTGCAGCTCGCTCGCCAGCTTCTCGTACACGTGCAGGATTTCCTTGGCCGCCTCGTAGATCCGCTGCCCCTCGCGCGTGAGGTTGAACTGCTTCTGGCTGCGGTCGATCATCAGCGTCTTGAAATTCCGCTCCATCGAGCGCGCCTGCTGGCTGACGGCGGACTGCGTGATGCCGTTCAGCTTGGCGGCTTTCGAGAAGCTCTTCGTCTCGACCAGGTCGGCGAAGATTTTGAAGTTTTCGATTTGCATGGCAGCAGCTTTGGGCGGCCAATATAAATATTCCTAATCGGCAATCCACCCCAAAAGCGCCCCTCATAGATGTTTATCGATTACGAATTGTTCAGCCGGCGCGTCGCCGAGCTGCTCGCGCGCATGGCGGAGGCGGCCCGGGCGGCGGGACGTCAGCCGGCGGACGTGAGCCTGCTGCCGGTGACGAAGTCCCACCCGGCGGAGGCGGCCGCCCAGGTCGCGCGCTACGGCCTGCCGGCCGTCGGGGAGAACCGCGTGCAGGAGGCCGTCGAGAAGCGCGCCCAGGTTGCCGCCCCGCTGCGCTGGGAGCTGATCGGGCACCTGCAGTCGAACAAGGCGAAGCTGGCCGCCGCACACTTTGACCGCGTCCAGAGCGTCGACAGCGAGAAGTTGGCGGTCCTGCTGGACGAGGCGGCGGGCCGGTTGGGCCGCAGGCTGCCGGTTCTCCTGCAGATCAACGCCGGCCACGACCCGGCGAAATTCGGGGCCGACCCGGCCGATGCGCCCCGGCTGCTCGACGCTGCCCTCGCGCGGCCGAATCTTGCGGTCGAGGGCCTGATGACCATTGCGCCCCTCTCGGCTGACCCCGACGTGGCGCGGCGGACCTTCGCCCACCTGCGCGCGATCCGCGATGACCTCGCCGCGCGCAGCGGCCGGCCGCTGCGGGAGTTGTCGATGGGCATGTCGGACGATTTTCCCGCCGCGATCGCCGAGGGCAGCACGCTCGTGCGCGTGGGCACCGCGCTCTTCGGCCCGCGCGAGTGAAGACCGGACGCCGCGGCGAACAATTCGCGTTGCGTCATCCCGCGAATCGCCTTCCCTTGGACGGCGTGGAACCCGCCCGGCTCACGACGGTGGAACAGGATGCGCTCGTCCGGCTGCTCGACGACCCGTCGCCCGCCGTCCGCCAGGCGCTGCTCGCCCGGTTTGAGCGCCTCGGGTCGGAGAGCGGCCGCTTTCTGCGCGACGTGGCCGCGGGTGCGGACCGGCCGCTGGCCGCGGCCGCCGACTGGTACCTGAAGGAGCTCCGCTTTTCCGATCCCGCCACCGAGTTCCGCGGCTTCATCCGCTCGCTCAGCTACGAGCTGGAAACGGGCATGCTGCTGCTCAACCGCACGGTCAACCCGTCGCTCGACGTCGCCGCACTCTGCACGCAGCTCGACGCGCTCGCCGCGCGCTGCCGGAAGTACCGCCCCGATTCGACCGGACTGCGGGAGCATTGCGCGGTGCTCAACCGCGTCCTTTTCCAGGAGCTCGGCCTGCGCGGCGATCCCGGACCCGGCGTCGACCCGCGCAACTGCCTGCTCGACCAGGTGCTGGCACGGAAGCTCGGCCTGCCGGTGTCGCTTGCGATCATCTACCTGCTGGTCGCCCGCCGGACGGGACTCGAACTGGAGCCGATCAGCGTGCCGGGCTATTTCCTCGTCGGGTGCTACGAGCCCGAGGGACCGTTCTACATCGACGCTTTCAACCGCGGACAGTTCCTCTCGCCGGACGAGGTGTTTGCCCGGCTGCGCCGCGCGCATCACACCCCGCAGCTCTCGGACTTGGTGCCGTCGCCGGTCCGCGAGGTGCTCAGCCGCTGCTGCCGCGAGCTGGCGACACAATACGCGGTGATTGGTGACGCCGAGAAGGCCCGGCTCTTCGCCGGCTTCGTGGCCGAGTTCGAGGCCGCCTATGAGCGGCATGCGCGGCCTTGAGCACGGCGGGCCTTGAGCGCCGCATGGCCGTGGCCGATCACTCCACCGTCCACCACTTGGCCGACCTGGGCTCGTGGCCGGCCGGCGGCCCAAGCCTGGCGGTCATCGGACACCCGGTCGCCCATTCGCTGAGCCCCGCCATCCATAACGCCGCGCTCGCCGCGCTCGCCGCCGCGGAACCATCATTCCGGAGCTGGCGTTATCACAAGTTCGATCTCGCGGCGGAGGAACTCGCGACCGCGCTGCCGCGATTCCACGCGGCCGGTTTCGCCGGATTGAACGTCACCGTGCCCCACAAGGAGGCGGTGCGGCAGCTGGTCGAGGAGGCCGATGCGCTGGTCCGCGCCACCGGCGCGGCAAACACCCTTCTCCGCACCGCGACGGGCTGGCGTGCGGCCAACACCGATGGTGGCGGATTGGTCGACGCCCTGCGCGCCGAGTTCGGAATCGGCCTCGCAGGCCAGCCGGTGATCCTGCTCGGCGCCGGCGGCGCTGCCCGGGCCGCCGCGGTCCAGTGTCTGCGCGAAGGCGCCGCGGCGGTCTGGATCGGCAACCGCGGCGCCGGGCGGCTCGAGGCGCTGCTCGCGGCGCTGGCTCCGCTCGCTGGACCCATCCCCGTGCGCGGCTTTGCCCTGGACCAGCCTCCGGCCGGACTGCCCGGCGGTGCAGTGGTGATCAATGCCACCTCGCTGGGCCTGCGTCCGACCGATCCGGCGCCCGTCGAGCTCGCCCGGCTGCCCTCGCCCGGCTGGGTTTACGAGATGATCTACAACCCACCCGTCACGGCGCTGCTCCGCCAGGCGGCGGCGCTCGGCCGGCCGGCGGCCAACGGCCGGTCAATGCTGGTGCACCAGGGCGCGCGGTCGCTCTCGCTTTGGACTGGACGGACGGTTCCAGTTGACGTCATGAACCGCGCCGCGCAAACCGCCCTCGCCGCCCTGCACCCATGATCTCCGCCCTCCAGGACGCATCGGTGATGTTCCCGTGGTTCTTCCCGGCCTGCTTCTGGCTCCTCGGCGCCAGCATCGGCAGCTTCCTCAACGTCTGCATCTACCGGATTCCCAAGGGCGAATCGGTGGTGACGCCGCGTTCGCACTGCGCCTGCGGCCAGCTGATCGCGTGGTACGACAACATTCCGGTCCTGAGCTGGTTCATCCTGCGCGGCCGGGCGCGCTGCTGCGGCCGGCCGTTCAGCTTCCGCTATCCGTTCATCGAGCTGCTGACCGGCCTGCTCTTCGCCGCCTGCTGGCTGATGTTTCCGGCCGGCAAGGCGGTCGCCGGCATGGTGGTGGTGGCCATCGTGATCTGCGCGACGTTCATCGACCTCGATCACATGATCATCCCGGACGTGTTCACCATTGGCGGCGGGATCGCGGGCGTGCTGCTGTCGTTTGCCCTGCCCTCGCTGCACGGACATGCCGGCGAGATCTTCCTCGTGGAGAGCGTGCGCAGCGGCATCGACGGGCTCGTGGGGCTGCTGACGGGCTCGGGGCTCGTGCTGTGGATCGCGCTGGTGGCCGAGGCGCTGCTGAAAAAGGAGGCGATGGGCTTTGGCGACGTGAAATTTCTCGGCGCGCTCGGGGCCTTCGTCGGCTGGAAGGGCGCGGTCTTCGCGATGTTCGGCGGCGCCATGCTGGGCTGCGTCTGGTTTGGCTTCGCCCTCGCGTGGCAGGCCGTCGCGGGCAAGCCCCCGGCGGTCGCGCCCAAGATCGAGACCCCGGACGGGCAGCCGGCCGACGTCGGACTCGGCGTGCACGTGAGCTTCGGCCCAATGCTCGGGATCGCCGCGCTGGCCTATTTCCTCGTCGCCCATTCGTGGGTCGACGCCTACTTCGAACACCTGCGCGTGCTGCTTTGAATTCGGCGGCGGCTGTAGCCGGCCGCGGTGAGGCCGGGCCGGGGTCACCGACCCCGGCTACATCCATGGGACAAGGTAAATCGAACCCGCACTGGGCGGTCACCGACGCATCGCGCAAGGGTCGCCTAGTCGTCGCCCGCCTTTCCCGCTTCGGGCGGAACGCTGCCCTGCCGGCCATGGACTACAACCTCCAGCAGCCGGGCCAGCGCCTGGGCGGGCGGGATGTCCTTCTCTGCCGCCACTTGCGCGGCACGCTTCAGCAACTGACGCGCCATCGTATCCGCCTGCTCCGGCGGGGCTCCCAGGCGCTCACAGAGCTTCCTGACTGACTCGAGATCAGACACGGCGCAGGACGCGAATCTCCGGACGGCCTCCGGGCTCCAGACTCATCGGTTCGGCGGGATCGAATTGGATCAACGACACCATGGCCATGGCGACAAAACCGTCGCCGTCGGCGCTCGCACTGCGAATCTCGCCGACCTTGCGCCCGGCTTGCTGGAGGGCGGTGCGCGGCGGCGGGCAGGCGCCGGGACCGCGGATGAGGTGCAGCCGACGACGAACCTGGCCGAGATTCTTCAGCCGCGACATCACTTCCTGCCCAAGGTAACAGCCCTTGGTGAAGGAGATCGCCGTCTCCTCGAGCCCGCCCTCGTTCGGCAGGTCGCCCGGGCCGATGTCCGCGGGCACGGCAACCACGCCGGCCAGGATCCGCTCGCGTTCGGCCAGTCCAAGGTCGGCCGATCGGGCGCCTGCGCGCACGAACGCGCCGGAGACCTCCGCCGCCCGCGACCGCGGCGACAGCCATTCAAAATTCTCGCGACCCGGCGCCCTGCCGGCCCAGAGAAGCCCGTTGCGGCTTTCGACGAATTCACCCCGCTCCGGCAATCGGCCAAAAATCGGCTCGATCGCGCCGGCCGCCCCCTCACCCCAAGCCTGTCCCCACAGCCAGGCCTCGGATTCATCGGCCAAGTCCACCTCGTCCGCCACCAGATAGCTCTCGAGGCGGATCCGCAACGCTTCGGCCGTCGCCGACCGGCAAATGACCAGGAAATCGTTCTCCTTCCGCCTCAGGACCGTGCTATCCGCCACCACTTTGCCCTTTTGGTCCAGCCAAAGGCCGTAGGCCGCCGAGCCCGGAGACCGATTCAGGTCCTGCGTGAGCTGGCCCTGGAGATATGTATAAGCATCAGGGCCTCTTATCCCCAGGGCCGTTGATGTTTCTCCGAACTCGTTCGTGTAGAAATACAAGTGAATAAAAATTGGCGGTCTGTTAAGTGCCCGTCACATGCCTGTAACAAGGACGGGTTATCGAAATGGGCCGATTCATTTGACGAAAGGGAGGAACAATCTACCTCTTGCTCAATCCAACTTTTCGCTTCTCCCGCCTAGCGGGAGTTTTGGGGTAACTAAGAAAGCAATGGCGGGCCGCTTAGGGGTAGGCGGCCCGCCTTTTCTTTTCCAGAGGAAAATCCCCGCCGTGTCATGGACCGACCCGAGGCTTGCCCCACCCCGCCCTGTCCGCTGGGTTGGACGCCTGTGCGCAAGACTTCTGACATCAATGTCGTCGAGACCCGGACCCTGCCTTCGCCCGCCGCGCTCCTGGCCAGCCTGCCGAAAACCGAGAGCCAGGCGGAATTCGTGACGCGGGCGCGGGAGGACATCCACCGGATCATCTTCACTGACGACCGTCGGTTTCTGCTGGTGGTGGGTCCGTGCTCGTTGCACGACCTCGATGCCGGTCGCGAGTATGCGCACCGGCTGGCGGCACTGTCCCGGGCGGTGGCGGACCGGCTCCTGATCGTGATGCGGGTCTATTTCGAGAAGCCGCGCACGACCGTCGGCTGGAAAGGCCTCATCATGGACCCGCACCTTGACGGCTCCCACGACATCGCCGAGGGCCTTCGCCTGGCGCGCAGCTTCCTGCGCGACGTGCTGGACATCGGGCTGCCCACCGCCACGGAGTTGCTCGATCCGATCACGCCGCAGTACATCGCCGATCTCATTTGCTGGTCCGCGATCGGCGCCCGCACCACCGAATCGCAGACACACCGCCAGATGGCATCGGGCCTCTCGATGCCGCTGGGATTCAAGAACAGCACGGACGGATCGATCCGCACCGCCGTCAATGCCATCAAGGCCGCCGCCCAGCCGCAGACGTTCCTCGGCATCGGCCTCGACGGCGCCGCCTCCGCCATCGTCACCCGCGGCAATCCCAACTGCCATGTCGTCCTCCGCGGTGGCGCAGCCGGCCCGAACTACTCGCCGGCGCACATCGCGCAGACCGAGGAGCTGCTCGCCGCCGCCGGGCTGCCGAAATCGGTTCTCGTCGACTGCTCCCACGACAACTCGGCGCGCCAGCCCGAGCGCCAGCCGGAGGTCATGCGCGCCCTGCTGTCCCAGATCACCGCCGGCAACCGGTCGATCATGGGCGCGATGATCGAAAGCAACCTCGCCGCCGGCCAGCAGCCGTTCCCGCAGCCGCGCGCCCAGCTACGTTACGGTGTGTCGATCACCGACGCGTGCATCGACTGGGCCACCACCGAGGCGCTGGTGCACGAGATCCACGCCGCTTTGGCGCCGCGCTTTGCCTGAACCGCGATCGGAAGCAATTTACCTGGAACTCCGGAGCCCACCGGATTCTGGAGCCGAAGGGTTCGACCGCCTGATTTCCTGTGTCCGGAATGTGGTCGGCGTGCCGTTCCTGATTTCCTGGGTCCCGGCTGGTTTCGCCGCGCCTCTGGCTTTCCCCTGTCGCAAATTGATTCGCAGGTGCGCAAATTCTGTCGTGCCATCCTCGCATTTCGGGGTTTGATTTCACTCCCATCATGAAGACCCCCATTCGTGTCGCCGTCACCGGAGCTGCCGGCCAAATCGGCTACTCCCTCCTCTTCCGCATCGCCTCGGGCCACATGTTCGGCCCCGACCAGCCGGTCAGCCTGCAGCTGATCGAGGCGCCGATCGAGAAGGCGATGAAGGCGCTCGAGGGCGTGGCCATGGAGCTCGACGACTGCGCGTTCCCGCTCCTGAAGGGCATCCTGCTGACCGACGACCCGAAGGTCGGATTCAAGGACGCCAACTGGTGCCTGCTCGTCGGCGCCAAGCCGCGCGGTCCGGGAATGGAGCGCGCCGACTTGCTGAAGGACAATGGCCGGATTTTCATCGGCCAGGGCCAGATCATCGACGCTGTCGCAGCCGACGACGCCCGGGTCGCGGTGGTCGGCAATCCGGCGAACACGAACTGCATGATCGCCGCGAGCCAGGCCCGCCGCCTGCCGCCCGAGCGTTTCACCGCCATGGTCCGGCTCGACCAGAACCGCGCCCAGACGCAGCTCGCCAAGAAGGCCGGCGTCGACCTGACCGCGGTGAAGAACATCTTCATCTACGGCAACCACAGCCCCTCGATGTTCCCGGCCTTCGCCCACGCGACCGTCGCCGGCAAGCCGGCGACTTCGGTCATCACCGACTCGGCCTGGCTCCAGGGCCCGTTCTGCGAAACCGTCGGCAAGCGCGGCGCCGCGATCATCGCCGCCCGCGGGGCGTCGTCCGCAGCCTCGGCCGCGAACGCACTGGTCGACCACGTGCACGACCTGATGACGCCCGGCGCCGTCCACTCGGTGGCGGTGAAGTCCAACGGCGCCTACGGTTTCGATCCCCAGGTCTGGGCCGGGATGCCGGTGCGGACGACCAGCCCGGGCTCGTACGAGGTCATCACGACTTATGCGATGGACGATTTCGCGAAGTCCAAGCTTGCCGCCACCAACAAGGAGCTGGTCGAGGAGCGCGCCTTCGTCGCGGAGCTGATCAAGTAAGGGTGCTCCCGGCACAAATTAGGCGGCGGCTCCACGGCGGAGCCGCCGCTTGCTTTTTGCCCCGACTAAACTGCAGGAAGCCTTACGCCGTCGCGACGGGCGGGGTCGGCGCGGGCGTTTTCGTCCGGAAGAGGCTGACCAGGCCCAGCACGACCAGCACGGGCACCCAGATCGGTGACAGCGCGACCGCAAGGGCGACTGCAACCGCCAGGAGAGCCGCCACCAGCGACAGCCCCAGCGCGCCGAGCACGGCGGCGCAGAGCAGGCCGATCAGGGTCGCCAAGGCGATCAGCGGGCTTAGCTTGAGGGCCACGAGAATCAGGACGACGGCGAGGAGGATCTTGAGAAAGGTGTTCATGCCCTGAAAACACGCCGCCGGCGGTAAAGTTGCAGCCCCCAATCGGGCATCGTGGCGGGAAGGTCCCCCGACCGCCCCCTTTTCAGAGGGCGCAGGCCCACCCGCGTCGAATGCGGTTCGCCGGGAGCCGGACCCTCCGCGCCGAACGCGGCCGGCTGCACAATCTTCCTTTCGTCCCGCCCCGTTCGTGTCTTTCGTGAGTTTCGTGGACACCGCCTCCCCAGTTCCCGTCGTTTGCGCTGTCATCGTCCGCGACGGCCGCATCCTCCTCGCCCGCCGGCCGGCCCACAAGCACCTGCCGCTGAAGTGGGAATTCCCGGGCGGCAAGGTCGAGCCGGACGAATCGCCCGCCGCTGCCATCGTCCGTGAGATCCGGGAGGAACTCGGCTGCGACCTCGTCCTCACCCGCGCGCTGCCGCGTTTTCTGCACGATTATCGCACGGTCGTGATCGAGATGATCCCCTTTGTCGGTGAGCTCGCCGCCGGTTCGCCCGAGCCCCATCCCCATGAGCACACCGAATTGGCTTGGGTCGAGCCCGTCAAGCTCACCAGCTACGATCTGGCCGCGGCCGACCTGCCGGTGATCGCAGCTTTCAACCACTAAGCCGCACTGGCCTCACGCCAAAGGGTGGCGCCTCCGGTCAGACCACGAAAGAACACGGATTCACACGAATGGCGTCGACCTTGAGGCAATGAGGCCGGCCGGTTGGCCACCCATTTCTCCTCGGGAACGACGACGGAGCCGCGGGGCACAGCCCAAGGGTTTCTTCGCGTTCCCTTGTGCCCATTCGTGGTTCGAGTGCCTGGTTCCGCCTTGGTGAAGGGTGAGCGTGAATCAGTGGTTCCCCCGGGTGCGCATCAGATGATGCCGCGTTCGGCCCACTGGTGCTCGCCGGCGATGACCTGCTGGGCGAGGTCGTAGCCGTGCTGGTCGGCGTTGCGCGACACGCCGGCAAAGTTTTGCCGGATGCGCAGCATCGCCTGCGCATGGAAATCGTCGACGAGCATGAAGACCCTTTCCGCCGGCTCGCCCTCGTTGAGCAGCTTCTGGGCATAGACGCAGGCGGCCGAGATGGCGAAGAGGTCAGCGCCGATGTCGGCCAGCCGGCCGAGCAGCACCTGGCGCTTCTCCAGCTTCGGGCCGAATTTCGCCATCTGGTGGAAGAGCGCACGGGCCAGCTTCCGCGCCAGCGGGGCAACGCCGCTGAAATAGCCGGCGAGGTGGGGATGCATCTCGGCCGGCGCGGAGCCACCGAACGGCAGCCACTGCCGCGGGTACCACCAGAAATAGAAGCCGGCAGCCTGGAACGCGCTCCTGAGGCGTTCGCCCCACGGCCGCTCCGAATTCAGCGCAAGGCCGGCGATCTTCAGGTGCGGGTCCAACGCCTCGCGCATGATGAACAGGCGCATGATTTCCGACGAGCCCTCGAAGATCATCGTGACGCGGTTGTCGCGCATGAAACGCTCGACCGGGAACGGCTTCTCCCCGCGGGCCTTGAGCGACTGCACGTTCTCATAGCCGCGGCCGCCGCGCACCTGCATGATGTCGTCGAGGCACATCCAGGCCTTCTCCGTGCCCCAGACCTTGCACATCGATGCCTCGAGCCGGATGTCCGCCTTCTTGTCGCGATCGACGATGCGGCAGGTGACGAGCAGCATCGCCTCGAGCGCGAACGCATGCGCCGCGATCCGGCGGATCTTCTCGGCCACGGCCGCGTGCTGGCCGACGGGCACGCCCCACTGGATGCGCTCGCGACCCCACTGGCGCGCGATGGCCAGGGACTGCTTCGCCATGCCCAGCGATGACGCCGGGATCGACAGCCGGCCGGCATTGAGCGTCGACAGCGCCACCTTCAGTCCGCGGCCCTCGCCGCCGACGATGTTGGCCCTGGGCACCCGGACGTTGGTGAAGCGGACGACGCCGTTGTAGAGCGCATGCAGGCCCATGAACTGGCAGCGGTGCACGATCTCGACGCCCGGCGACTTTGCCTCGACCACGAACGTCGTGATCTGGGTGCGGGGTTTGCCGTCCACCATTTTCGGCGGTGTCTTGGCCGCCACGATGAAGAGCCCGGCCTCGGTCGCGTTGGAGCTCCAGAGCTTTTCGCCGTTGATGAGGTAGTCGTCGCCGTCGGGCTTGGCCTCGGTCGTCAGGCGCGCCGGATCGGAGCCCACGGCGCCCTCGGTGAGGGCGAAGGCCGACAGCTCGCCGCCGGCGACGCGGGGCAGGTATTTCTTCTTCTGCTCGTCGGTGCCGAAGAGCATCAGCGGCTGCGACACGCCCACGGACTGGTGCACCGAGAGATGGGCGAACACGTTCATGCAGTGGCTGGCGATGAGCATGCAGGCGCGACAGTACGTCGTCTGCGAAAAGCCCAACCCGCCGTATTCGCGCGGCACCTTGATGCCATAGGCGCCGAGTTGCGCCAGCCCGGCGCGCAGGTCCGGCGGGATCTCGCCTGTCCGGTCGATCAGGTCGGCGTCGACCTTTTCCCGCAGAAACGCCGCCAGGTCCGCCAGGAACTTGTCGGCCCGGACCTTTTCCTCGGCGTCGACTTCCGTCACCGGATAAAGCTTCCCTGGTCGCCAGCGCCCCATGAAGAGATGCGCGACAAAGCTGAGGTCGTCGTGCGACTCGCGGGCGGCCTCGGTGACCTGGAGCGCGGCGCGCTGCCCCTCGTTCATCTTCGACATGTCGATGACGGACTTGGGGTCGTCGGGTTTCTTGACGGGGGTTGGGGGAGTTTCGGACATGGTTCGGTGGGCACGGCGCGTGCCAGGGGTTGGATCACTGATTATCACCCCGACCCGGCGCGCCGTCAATCGGCCCGAAAGCCGCCGGCACCGATCGCCCGGGCGCCCAGCTCCGCCAAAAGAACTAATTGCAAATCCCGGCCCGCGGCGACGGTCGGCATTTTCGCAATGCCTCCTGTCCGAGGATCATGCGCGGTCCGCTGTTCGAGGGCTTGCATTCGGCCGGCGGCGGAGCACATTGGCCCTTCCGTTCTTTGACCGCGCGCGCTCACCAAGTAACGAGAGCCAACAGCAAGAGACGTGCTCCAGTTTTTGGAATCTGGGATTTCAAAGCTGAGAGCATCTTCCGTTTCCCTCCTGTTACTTGTTTCCTCCCCCTTCACGAATATTCCCGGGGGTGTTCCGGATTCGATCCTTGGTTGGAGTGCGCCGTTGCCGGTCGAGAGCCGAAGGCCTCTCGTTAATCCCCCTTCGAAACCATAAACGGCAACCTCGAAGAAATGCCCCTGGCCGCTTAAATGCGGTCACGTTCCTCCCATGACACCTGCTAGTGGCTAGGAACGTCGACAGCAGGAATAGCGGTGACGGCCGTCGTGACGTCGCCGCCGTATCTTCTACCACGGCTGGCTGGTGGACGCGCCCGCGGTTTGGTGCGCCACCGGTGAGAACCAACAAGCCGCTACACCGGTAGACGCGGCGCGTGAAGGCCAGGGACACAGGGGTTCAACTCCCCTCACCTCCACCATTTTTCACATCCGTGAGGATGCTCGCGGTCTGTCCGGGTTATCCGCCACCCGGGTCCATCGGACCAACCTGCCTGCGCATTGAATTGTCGTTTCCATCGCTAGATCGCGCTTGGGCCCATTAGGCCAGGCTTGGTTGTTCGCGGTTGGATGTGGCTTCCATTGCAGGGGGGATCGGGCTGGCGTTCGCAGGCGCTGACCTCGTGCAGACCGCCCAGGTCCAACGCCTTCATGGCCTTGTTCGAGCAGAAGATGTTCGGGCGGTGATTCCAGCGTTTCAGGACGTGACCGACCCCGTCTTCCGCTTCCAGTCGCTGGGGCCGCGCGCTGGCCGGATTTCAGGCGCCCGGCTGGTGCTGCCAAACACCCCCTACGCCTGAACCTCCTGGCCACGGCCGGTGATCGAACCGGGGCCCGGAGGAATTCCCCTTGCCTGCCGGCCGGCTGGAGCCTGCGCTGGAAGCCCGCGCGGCGACCCTGAGCCCGCCTTCCTCGTCATGCACCGTTGTTTCCTTCTTTTCCTGCTGCTGGCCGCCGCCGGCCTGCCGGGCGCCCCGGCGGCCGAGTCCTGGCCGTTCATCACGCGGCGGGGTGACCAGCTCTACGAGGGCGAGCGGGTGTTCCGCACGTTCTCGCTCACCGCGCCCAATCTCCTGGCCCACGAGTCACAACTGCGGGCGGACCTCGCCAACCGCTTTCCGGACGAATATGAGATTCGCGATCTGTTCGGTGCACTGCAGCGCGTGGGCGGGCGGGCCACGCGGACGTTTTCCTTCACCGTCTTCCACCCGGACGACCACGGCATCCCGGTGCACATCCCCGCGAGGCGCACCTACAACGAGGAGGCCTTCCGCTGCCTGGACCGCGTGCTCGCCCTCGCCCGGGAGTACGAGGTGCGCCTGATCATCCCCTTCATCGCCTCGCAGTCGTTCGCCCGTGTCCGGGGCGTCGACGAATTCGCCGCCCTGGCGGGCAAGCCGGGCTCGGCGTTCTGGACCGACCCGGAGGTGAAGGAGGACTTCAAGCATTTCCTCCATTTCGTGCTCAACCGGCGCAACACCCTCACCGGGGTGCTGTACAAGGATGACCCGGCCATCCTGGCGTGGCAGCTCGGCAACGAATTCGGCAGCTATCCCTACGACCGCCAGCTGGACCCAAAGCCGTGGAGCCGGCTCATCCTCGCCTGGAGCCTCGAGATGGCGACCTACCTGAAGCAGCAGGACCCCCGCCATCTTGTGATGGAAGCGGGCGGCTGCGACCGCGCGGCGCTGCTGCAGGCGGACGCCATCGATATCATCAGCGATCATCTCTACGAGTATTGGAACCGGCTCGGCGGCCGGCCGACGGAGCTCGGTCCGCTGGCCCGCGCCGGCTGGGCGGAGTGCACCGGCCGGAAGGTCCTGCTGATCGATGAGTTTGGGCTCGCGACGTTTGCGAACCAGCGCGAGCTGCTGCGCACGATTCGCGAGGACACGCGCATCGCCGGGGCCCTGCTCTGGAGCGCCCGCAGTCACCGGCGCGACGGCGGCTGGTTCTACCACAACGAGGGCGGCACCCCGGTAAACTCGTTCCATGTGCCGGGATTCGCCACGGGGGCCGCCTACGATGAAACCCGCGTTCTCGACCTGCTGCGCCGCGAGGCCTATGCGGTCCGCGGCGAGCCGGTTCCGCCGCGCGAGAAGCCCGCGCCGGCACCCGTCCTCCTGCCGCTCGGCGCAGGCGGTTTCACCTGGCGCGGCGCCACCGGCGCCTCGAGCTACGTGCTCGAGCGCGCGCCCGACCCGGACGGACCGTGGACGGTGATCGCGCGCGATCTCCAGGATTCCGTGGTGACCGACGTGAAGACGTTCGAATCCTCACCCGAGTCGGCGCAACCCGTGCCGCTTTACTTCGACGAGGAGGCGCCCGCGGGCGCGACCTGCCACTACCGGATCAAAGGAGTGAACGTCGCCGGGGAGACCGCCTATTCGCCGGTCGTGACGGTCCGACGCTGAGCCGGGGCCGTTGCCGCCAGGCACGCTGCACGGTTGCCCCCGCCGGCGGCGGCGCTAGTCTTCCGCAATGCCCCCGATCCCCGCTCGCCGTCTGGCGGTCGTCCTCGCCGCCACGCTCATCCTGCCGCAAGTCGTCGCCGCCGTGCCGCCCGGTTACCAGGGCCGCCCGTTCGCCGACGAAATGCACCAGACCGGACCGGCGAAGATTCCGGGCATCGTGCAGTGCGCGCTGTACGACCTGGGCGGCGAAGGCGTCGCGTATCACGACACCACGCCCGAAAACGAAGGCAGCGGCGTGCTGAACCGGCAGACCAGCCCGTACAACCACCAGCGCATCCACGCCTCCGAGTATGTCTGGCATTTCCGCGAGCACGAGGGCGTCGACCTGTCCTTCGTGAAGGATTGGGCCGACCTCAATCATCCGAACGCCGTCTCCCCGCCGATCAACCAGTTCTACATCGGCTGGACGGCCGATGGCGAGTGGACGAACTACACGGTGGAGGTCGCGGAGCCGGGCGCCTACGCGGTGAAATGCCTCTACAGCTTTCCGGAAAAAGAGATCACCCGTGACGCCCAGGGCCGGCCGGTCGCCTCGATCAGCTTCGACGTCGACGGACAGCCCGTCGCGGTCTGCACCCTGCCGCGCGCCACCGGCGGCTGGCACTCCTGGGACTACGGACAGATCGCGACGGTTCGCTTTGCCGAGGCCGGCCGGCACCTCCTGACCTTCCATTACCGCCGCGGCAACAACTGGGCGTTCTGGGTGTTCGAAAAACAGCCCTGAGGCTCCTCACACGGCGAGCGCAGCAATAGGTGGAACCCGACCTCTGGGCGGGTTTGAGGTATTCCGACTCTGAAAGCGCGTCCTGAGGCCGCGCTCCACCGTCGGTCGCGGCGCTCCGCCGGCATTTCGATGGAACCTTACTGGCTCTGCACCGGGAAGCGCAGCAGTGTGACCGAAGACGGCGGGAAGCTGCGGGCGAAGGTCGGCGCCGCGTCGGTCAATGGCTCTTCCTTCGGCGCCACGTTGTCCGGTTGTGCGACTGAATTCACCGCCGTCGGCGCGCCCGTGAGCACGAGCGCCTTGCCGGGCCCGACCTGCCGCGCCCCGCGCAGGTGGATGTCGGTCCGGAGCGGCTCGCCGGCAGCGTTGACCACCTTCAGGATCAGCTCGCCGCTGGAGTTGAGGTACGAGGCTGAGGCAAATGCCATGGGCACCGGCGGAGGCACCTCGTCGACCGCCTCCATCACGAGCTTGCCGTCGACATATCCGCGCGCCGCATGGCCGCGCACCTCGAGCTTGAGTTCGTACCAGCGATCCGGCTCGACCGCAAAAGGCTTGCCCGGACCATAGGCCTCGCGACCGCCGTTTTCCGCCAGCTCGCACCGGGAGAGCGTGTTGCCCCAGCCCCCGAGATTCCACCAGCGGTAGTTGTCGCCGTCCGCCGAGTGCCAGAGCAGGATGAAGCCCTCGCTTCCGCCCAGCTTCCGCGCCCGCACGGTGACGGTGTAATCGGTCCAGCTCGGGTCACCCGCAAGCGCCCAGGACTGCGTGATGTCGGCCGGCGGACGCAAGACCCCGCCGTCGGTCGACCAGCGGCCGCGGGGAAAATTCCACCGGGCCGGCGTCTTGATCAGGTCGCCGCCCGAGAGGCTGGCGCCGTCCGGTCCGGTCACCACCAGGTTCGCGTACTCCACCCGCGTCTCGTAGGTGCCCACGCCCGCCAGACCGTGCGGGTGCGGATCAACGGGACGCGTCACCACCGGCACGTCGAGGACGACCGGCAGCACGACGTCTCCGCGATTCTGCCCGAACATCGCCAGCACATGGTAGCTGGGCGAACCGAAAGCCGTGAGCGCATCGTAGCCGATCAGGTTGGTGTTCCATTGCCAGCCCCGCGGCCGTCCCCGCGTGGAATCCGCCTCGTTCACATTCGCCAGCAGCGGCGCGTAGCATTCCATGAGGACGTCATCGGAGTTCCGCTCCAGGCCCATGACGAAGGCGGCGTCAGCCAGCGCGGAGCGCAGGTTCGGCGTCGGCGACCCACCCTGCGTGGCCCATTCGCCCATGAACACCTTGACGCCCCCGGCCTTGCGGCCCTCGGGATGACCGGAGCCCGGATCGTAACGGGTGAACTCGCGCTGCATGGTGTCCGCGCCGGCATAGATATGGTCGTCCACCAGGTCCGGATGGGCGCCGGCGACCGGAGTCGTCGCAATGATTCGCAGCTGCGGATACTTCTGCCGGATCGCCCGCGCCATCTGGGCGAAGCGTCCGGCATAGCTGCCCGAGCGATCGAAGAAGTCTTCGTTTCCGATCTCCACGAAATGCAGCGGGAAGGGCTCGGGAAAGCCGTCCGCAGCCCGCCTCCGACCCCACTCACTATCGGCCGGCCCCGTCACGTATTCGATTTCGTCCAGCGCCTCCTGCGTATAGAGATCCATCTCCGGACTGCCGGCGGCCACGTAGTCGCCGTTAAGGACATAGCCCGCGAAAAGGGCGAGCACCGGCTCCGCACCGAGCTGCCGGCACCACAGCAGATACTCCGGGAGGCCGAAGCCGTCGCTGCTGCGATAACTCCAGCAACCCATGTGGCCGGGACGCTGGTCGGCGGGCCCGATCATTCGTTTCCACGCAAAGCGGTCGGCAAAGCGGCTGCCCTCGACATAATTTCCCCCGGGCAACCGGATGAACGCCGGACGGAGGCCGGCCAGAAGCTTCATCAGATCGGGCCGAAGTCCGTTCGGCGCACCCTGGTAGGTCGGCGGGAAGAGCGAGACGAAACTGAAGTCCACGCTGCCGGGTCCGGCAGCGCGCAGCACGAATTTCGCCGCGGCGGTGGTCGGGGCGTCGGGCGTCGTCGTCAGCGTGAGCGTGTATTTGCGCCACGCCGCGGTGAGCGGCGGGGTGGTCGCCTGGGCGACGACCCGGCCCGCGGCCTCGAGCTCCAGCGCCGCGTTCACCTGACCGCTGTAGCCGTCGATGCCCCGGGCGTAGAAGGTGGCGGTGTAAGTCGTGGCCGGATGCACCGGAATGCCCCAGTAGCCGTCATTGGCGACGCCTCCCTTCCCGTCCTTCAGCGTCAGGCGAAGGCTCACGGGCAGTGCGACATTCACCGGTTCGGCGCGGTGGGTCGAAACCTGCGCCGTGCCGACGGCCGACCAGTGTGCCGGCGGGGCGTCCGCAGCCGCACCCCGCGTCGGGTCCTGGAAAGTCCGGTTGCGGATCAGCTCGGCGTAGAGCCCGCCGTCATACGCATAATTGATCTCCTCGGTCATCAGGCCGTAGAAGCCCGGGGGAATCGCGTGGCCGGGATGGGCCATGTCGATGTCGATGGTCGCGGCGGGGACCGTCGCAGCCGCGGAGGCCAGAACCGCGGCGGCACCCGCCGCCAGGCTCGATCGTAGGGTGGTCATGGTGTCGTCCTTGGGCCTCGAACCCGCCAACAAGAACCGCCGCGCACAATCGCCGCGATGTTGTACCGTAACGTGAACGCTGGTTCGCCCGGTGGGGAATGGGCCCGTTTTCGGTTGCCGCCCCCGGCCTGCGGGTGCGCATTGGCCGCCAGCGCCGCCCGATGAACGCCCCGGCGGCGGTGCGGGTCACGGCACGATCGAAGATGTGCCCGATGCGCTGCTGCTGCGCACCTGGATCGCGCCGGCCGGGAATGGACATCCGGCCCGGATCCATTCATAGGGAGAGCCGCCACCGCGGATTTCCCACCCATGCCTGCCCTGCTCCCGCTTCGCCGCGTCCTGCCCTGCCTGGGGCTGGCGCTGCTCCTTCAATCCACGCCGGCCCGGCCGGCGACCGACCTTGGCCTGCCGGAAACCACAGCGGCGGCCGCGGGCTTCTCCGGCGCGCGCCTGCAGCGCCTGGCGCAGATGTTCGAGCGCGAGATCGCCGCCGGACACTACGCGGGCGTCACCTGGCTGGTCGCGCGGGACGGGAAGGTGTTCACCCACGGCGCCGTGGGCTTCCGCAGCGTGGCGGCGCAGACGCCCATGACTGAGGACACCGTTTGCCGCATCTTTTCCATGACGAAGATCGTGACCACGGTCACGTTCCTCACCCTGCTGGAAGAAGGTCGGGTCAACCTCGCCGATCCGGTGGAGCTCTATCTTCCCGAGCTCGCCCATCGCCAGGTGCTGGTCGGCGGCACGGCCGCCGCGCCGCAGCTGGAGCCGGCGACCGGACCGATCACGTTGCGGCATCTGTTGACCCACACCTCGGGGCTCACCTACGACATCTTCGCCACCGGCACGCTGCGCGAGCTCTGGGTGCAGGCCGACCTCTGGCACAGTCCGGACCTGCCCGGGCTGATCCATCGAATCGCGGCGCTGCCGCTGGCGCACCAACCCGGCGCCAAGTGGACTTATGGTGTCAACACCGACGTCCTCGGCGCCGTGATCGAGAAGGTCACCGGCCAGGACCTGGAAACCGCCATGCGGTCCCGGGTGCTCGGCCCGCTGGGCATGCACGACACAACCTTCCGGCCCGGCGCGGAACAACTGGCGCGGCTGGCGACCATCCACCACCGCACGGAAGACGGAAAGCTGGAGCCGGAAGAGAAGTGGTCCTCGCAGGAATCCCCCAAGTTTCTTTCCGGCGGCGGCGGCCTGGTGTCGACCCTGCACGACTACGCCCGGTTCGCGCAGATGTTGCTCAACGGCGGCCAGCTGGACGGCGTCCGGATCCTCGGGCCCAAGACGGTGGAAGTGATGACGCATGACCAGATCGGCGAGCTGGCCCGGGGGGCCTGGACGCCGCCGGGCTTCGGTTTCGGCGTGAGCGTACGCCCAGCCTACGTCCCGGAAGTCAAAGCCCTCGGCTCTGCCGGGGAGTATGGGTGGGACGGACTTTGCGACACCTTTGTGTCGATCGATCCCCAGGAGCATCTTGTCCTGCTGATGTTCATGCAGCACTCGCCGTGGGATGACGGTGGAATTTTCGAACGGTTTTCCAACACGGTCTATCAGGCGCTCGAGCACTAACAGGCTGTCAGGATCCGGCGATCGCGTCATGCACGACGCGGCCGAGATCGTCGTAGGTGAAGGGCTTTTTCAGAAACGACACCCGCCGGCCGCCGGGTAGTTGCTCCGCCGCCTCCTGTTCGCTGAATCCGCTCATCAGGACCACCGGCAGGTCCGGCCGGAGCGCCCGGAGATCGGCGACGGTCTGCCGACCATCCTTCCGCGGCATCGTCAGGTCCACCAGCGCCGCCAAAAACCGGTCCCGTTCGGCCGCGAAAACCCGGCAGCCCGCCTCGCCGTCCTCCGCCAACGCCACCGTGAAGCCGCGCTTCTTCAGCATCAACGCCAGCGTCCGGCGCACCGGCTCCTCGTCGTCGATGACCAGGATGTGCCCCCGATCGGTCCCGGCCGGGGCCGGAGGCGCGGCGGCAGCGGGCGCCGCGGTCGCCACCGCGGCGGCTTCGGCTGGAACCGGGGCCCGCGGAAACAAAAGCGTGAACTTCGTACCCCGTCCGGCGTCCGAAACGAGCCGCAGGACGCCCTTGTGCGCGCGCATGATGCCGAGCACCGCGGCCAGTCCGAGTCCGCGCCCGGAGAATTTCGTGGTGAAAAACGGATTGAAGATCTTCGCCTGGGTCTCCGCGCTCATGCCGCAGCCGTTGTCCGCCACCTCGAGGCTGACGTAATCGCCGCCGGCGGCCTCGGGCGCCACCACCAGGCCGCCGCCGGCGAGCGTCGCGGCGTCGAAGCGGGCGACGCCGGTGGCGAGCGTGATCACACCGTCGTTCGTCCCGATCGCCTCGGAGGCGTTGATCACGAGATTCATGATCACCTGGCGGAGCTGCGTCACGTCGGCGATGACTTGCGGCAGCCCGGGCTGCAGCGCGAACCGGAGCGTCACGCGCTTGCTGATCGACACCTCGAGCAGCTTGGTGGTCTCCGTCACGACGTCGTTCAGCGAGCAGGGTGCGACGACAAAGTTGCCCTTGCCGGAATAGGCCAGCAGTTGGCGGCAGAGGTCCGCGGCGCGCCGGGCACCCTCCTCGATCGCCTTGAGGTTCGGCGCCACCGGCGAGCCGGGCGGCAGGTCGAGGATGGCCAGGCCGGCGTTGCCGAGCACCCCGGTGAGGATGTTGTTGAAGTCGTGCGCGATGCCGCCAGCCAGCACGCCAAGGCTTTCGAGCTTCTGGGTCTCCTGCAGCTTGCGCTCGAATTCCTGTTTTTCGGCGGCGATGCGCTTGCGTTCGGAGACGTCGCGCGCCGTCACCTGGACCGCGGGGGCACCGTCGAAGTCGACCAGGGCGCTCTGGACCTCCACGTCGATCACGGTGCCGTCGAGCCGGTACAGCTTCATCTCCCCGATTGTCCCGCTGACCCCGCGCGCCTGCAGAATCCGGAGCCGTTCCTGCACCAGCTCCCGGGACTCCGGGTGCGT
>Ga0335069_10001955_pt1 | contig 32402 bp, 24 predicted proteins | sample Lox_Sample_11_FD_206714 | JGI IMG/M metagenome (GOLD analysis project Ga0335069, IMG submission 206714) | Soil microbial communities from Loxahatchee National Wildlife Refuge, Florida, United States - Lox_Sample_1.1 | ecosystem: Environmental > Terrestrial > Soil > Wetlands | place: USA...
AAGGTCGACGCCATCATCGAAGCCATGAAAATGGACGGTGTCTATCTCCTCGACCGCGAGATGGACTCTGACCACAACCGCTGCGTCATCACCCTCGTCGGCGAGCGTGAGGCTATTCAGGAAGCCGCCATCCGTGGTGTCGGAAAAGCTGCCGAGTTGATCGACCTGTGTGTCCACCAGGGAGCCCACCCGCGCATGGGCGCAGCCGATGTTGTCCCTTTCATTCCCATCGATGGAGTAACTATCGAAGACTGTGTCGCCATGGCGCGTCACGTGGGGCAAGAAATTTGGAATCGCTTCCAGATTCCCGTCTATTTCTACGAAGCCGCCGCCATGACTCCGGAGCGCCAGAATCTCGAGAATATTCGCCGGGGCCAGTTTGAAGGCATTCGCGCCGAAATCGAGACCAATCCCGCACGAAAGCCGGACTGCGGCGATCCCCGAGTACACCCAACGGCAGGCGCCACGGTGGTCGGCGCACGGAAATTCCTGATCGCTTACAACGTCTTTCTCAACACACCCGATGTCCAGATTGCCAAGAACATCGCCAAGGCCATCCGCTTCTCAAGTGGCGGGCTGCGCTTTGTCAAAGGTGCCGGATTTCTGGTGCGTGGCATGGCCCAGGTCTCGATGAATCTGACCGATTTTGAGCAAACTCCGGTTCACCGCGTCTACGAAATGGTGAAACGCGAAGCGGTTCGCTATGGCGTCATGCCCGTTAGCAGCGAGATCGTCGGCTTGATCCCCAAGAAAGCTCTCGAATCTGCCGCCGAATGGTTCCTGCAGGTCGAGAACTTTGACTCATCGCTGATTCTCGAAAACCGGTTGTCGTCGGTGATGGGCGGCAAGATGGCTGTCGGTGGCCTCCGCGCCGGCGTCGAGCCCTTTGTCGAACAGCTCGCAGCGCCAACTGCTACTCCCGGCGGCGGAAGTGCCGCTGCCGCCAGCGGGGCGATGGCCGCAGGCCTTGCAACCATGGTTGCCTCCATGTCTCGCGGCAAGAAAGCCTACGTGCAATACGAGCGGGAGCTCAGCGAAGCCATCGCACGCCTCTCCCAGCTTCGCGAGGAATTGAAAGCCGCCATCGATGCCGACGCCGAATCCTTCAACGTTGTTATGAAAGCTTACAAGGAAGCCAAAACCGCCTCGAATGGTGACCACCTGATCGATGAAGCCCTGAAGCAAGCCACCGCCGTCCCCCTCAGCGTGGCCGAGAAGGCAAGCGAAGTGGGAAAAATCGCCGCATCTCTCGGCCCAATCACCAACCCCAACATGAGGTCCGATCTCACCACCGCCAAGGCTCTAGCGAATGCGGCAATTCAGGGGGCCGTGGCTAACGTAGAAGTCAACACAGAATCCATTAAGGACACAGCTTTTGTGTCAGCGACGCGGAACAAGGTGAGTGCCCTGACATCGGCCAACTAAGTCTCCCGTCCGAACCCCGTTTGCTCTGAGGGCAACCTTTCTTCTTACCAGGTGTTTACACTTTGGTGCGTTGTTGCGCTGTGCCGATGGCATACAATTGTTGTGCTGACGCAAGTTTCCCCAGAAAGGCCGTTCTGCATCTGAATACGTATAAACCGATGCAAATACTAAAAATGTCTTCTATGAATTCTCTAAAAGCAGTTTTGTGCTTCACTGTTTGTGCTTTGCCGGCGTGGGGCGCCGCTATTCCAAGTTCCGCCCGTACTGCAATTCCTTCGGACATTCAGCAGGTCATCACCGTGGATTATCGGTCGCTGAAGAATTCCGATACCGCGATGGCGCTGAAGCAGCAAGTGCTCCCTCCAAGTCTGAAGGAGTTCGAAGGCCAGTTAAAGTCGATCGGGATCAACCCCGACAAGGATGTCGATGTGCTCAGCTTCGCCTCATATCGCGCCGGCAGCAAAGGTGTACAGGTCATCGGTGCGGCCCAGGGTTCGTTCTCCGGCAAAGCCGTGCTTAAGAAGATGCGTCTGAACAAAGTTAAGCCGCTCAAGTATCACGACAACGACATTTATCCGATGTCCGGCGGCATGGATATGACCTTCCTCGACGACAACACTATATTGTTCGCCGATGGCTCCGCTTTAAAAGGTGCGCTCGACGCCAAAGATGGCTACGCGACCACGCTCGACTCCAATCGCGAGATCGCTGACATGATCGGCGCAGTCGAATCCGGCGTGGTATGGAGCGTGCTCGACCAAAAGGGAACTCAGAACATGCTGATGTCGGCTTTGGGCGATGCCGGGAAACTCGCCGATTTCGACATGGTAAAGAAGCATGTCATCGGCTCGCGTTACACCATGACTTTTGAAAACGGTGTCAAGTTCGACTTGGACGTCGTAACATCCGACTCAGTTACAGCAGCGACTTTGTCATCGTTAGTGAAGGCAGGCGTGCTTTATCGCAAGATGACCGCCAGCCCGATCGAAAAGGCTGCACTCGAGAACGTTTCGGTGAACTCCGACAGCGCAAATCTGCAGATGCACTTCAAGACCGACGACAAGCAGTTCGAGTCTTTGCTGCATTCGGACCTGTTCGCCGCGGTATCGAAATAAGACCCTGTGTTCCTCTGTGTCCTCTGTGGTTTTAGGTTCTTGGAACCCAAAGGCCATCGCGTTTCATGTAAAATCAACAGCGGAGAGTTTCTCGTTCCGGCTGCCTGAGCCAGCCTCAGAATTACTCCCGAAATCTTAGGAATATCGATCGACGCCTCGTGCCGAGGCTTGGTCAGGAGATTGTCATGAAAATTGCCAAGACAGCAGACCGTAAGAAGGTGATGGATACCACCAAAAGCACCGATTGCCCCAAGTGCGGCAAACCGACTCGCATCGTGAAGCGGGTTAAGGACCGCGAACGTAACGTCCCCGGCGGGATCTTTATCTCGTGCTCGGGTTGTGAGTTTTTTGAGAAACTGTAAAAGCTGGTGAGAGACGGGCGCCTTCGCCCGTCACACCACCGCGGGTTCGCGGCGTTCGATCTGACTGATAACTTCTCTCGCCTTTGCTCCAGGATCCGGGGCTTCCGTGATCGGCCTTCCCACCACGATATGAGTTGCTCCGGCAGCGATTGCCTCAGCCGGCGTGACCACCCGCGCCTGATCCCCGACGTTGTCCCCGGCTGGACGCACTCCAGGTGTTACGATCGTGAACCGATCTCCTAGATCATGACGGAGTGCTTTTGCCTCTTGGGCCGACGCTACGATCCCCTGACATCCGCTTCGCAGAGCCAACCGCCCCAGGCGGAGCACCTGGTCTTGCATCAGCCCGGTTATGCCGATGCTCGCCAAATCCTGTGTCCCCAGGCTCGTTAGCACGGTTACCGCCAGGATTTTCAACTCTGGATTGGCCCGTCCTGCTTCTGCAGCCGCCCGCAGCATCTTCCCACCGCCCGACGCATGCACCGTCAGCATGCTCACGCCGAGCTTGGCTGCCTCCGCGACCGCTGCTCCCACGGTATTTGGAATGTCGTGGTATTTGAGGTCAAGAAATACCTTCCGACCGGAGGCCGCCAAGTCGCGCACAACCGCCGGCCCTTCGGCCGTATACAGCTGCATGCCGACTTTGTAACAGAAGGCAGAGTCACCAACGGCCGCCACGATCTTCTTCGCAGCGGCCGCGGTTGAAACATCCAGGGCGACGATTAAACGCTGGCGCGAATCCGTCATCCCTCTAAGTTTAAATCTTCGGGATTTGTCTGGCTATTGCCGAACCATGGCAATCTCCTGGAGTTCGGCCTGATGAGCAGGCACTACGTCCAGCCGTACGCGTTGCAGGCCCTTGTCCTTAAAGCGTAGCGTCTGAGCTGCCCCGTAAGACAAGTCAATGATGCGGCCAGGAACAATCGGTCCCCGGTCGTTGATGCGCACGAATACCCTGCGTCCGTTAGCCAGGTTAGTTACACGTACCCAGGATCCCAGGGGTAGTGTAGGGTGGGCGGCAGTCAGGTCATACATGTTGTAAGGCTCGCCGCTGGCGGTTTGCCTTCCTTCAAAGTACTCCCCGTACCAGGACGCTGTTCCTACCTGGTAAGGCCCACGATGTTTGATGGTAGCGGGGGACTGTCCTCCCGGTTCCCCTGCCATTTGTTTCTTCGAAGCCGCTTGGGTTTCTTTAGACCCTGAGCTGGTTGGCCCCTGAGCCGCCCCTAGGCTAGCGACTAGAAGAACCGTCGCCAGTCCATGAGCTATACGTCCTCTCATTCAGTCACCTCTCACTCTCTAAAGTCACTCGCTAAAATCGTCCTCCATTTACCGGTTCGTGGAACGATTTTGAGATGCTATAGGGCTACGAGAGGACCTGTCAATGCGAAATGGCCAGTAAAACTTAACCAGCCAGTTATGGATATCTCACGTAACTTACTGTATATTTTGAGTAATCGCTCTAATGTGCCTGTAATGTCTAGTACTTAAGTGTTTACATAACAGTAAATAACCTAAGTTCAGTGCACCATGAAATATTTGCTTCATCCTTATTTTCAGTAGGTTATGATGCGATAAATAAACTAATGTCGTATATTCAGCGACTTAGCAAGGCAATCTTGATGTAACCTAGCGGGTTGCCGTGGCCGATTAATGAGCAGGCTTACGTTACCGGACTATTGAAGTTCATGCCATCTTCTCCGCCGATCGTTTTGACCATAGCCGGCTTTGACCCCTCGTCCGGGGCCGGCGTGACTGCCGACATTAAAACCATCGCCGCCCATGGCTGCTACGGCGTCGCTTGTATTACTGCCATGACGGTCCAATCGACCGAAGGCGTGCGCCGCGTCGAGCCCATGGCTCCAGAGTTGATAAAGGACACATTGGAGGAACTAGCCGGTGACGTCGAGATCGCCGCGGTTCACGTCGGTATGCTCGGGTCCGGGAAGGTGGTTCGGGCGGTGGCGGCTTTTCTCGAAGCTCAAAAACCCCCCAATGTCGTCCTCGATCCCATCCTGAAGAGCTCGTCCGGAGCACAGATGCTCGACGCCAGCGGCGCCAAGCTGGTGACAGAAATCCTGCTCCCGCTTTCATCGGTTCTTACTCCGAATATTGACGAAGCTTCAGCCCTGACCGGTTTGGCTGTCACTAACCCCGACCAGATGCGCGCCGCTGCCCACAAACTGCACGAAATGGGGGCAACCGCCTCGGTCATCACCGGCGGGCATCTCGACAAGGCCATCGACCTTCTGAGCTTCACAACCGCCAAAGGCGTCGAACAGGAAATTTTCAAGTCTCCCCGGTTGCGCTCAAATTCGACCCACGGCACCGGATGTGCCTTCGCTACCTCCGTGGCTTGCCACCTCGCTCTCGGACGAGGCTTGCCCGAAGCTGTACTGCTGGCAAAGGCGTACGTAGCCGCGGCCATCAGCAATGCCCACCCCTTGGGGCGAGGCACCGGTCCCGTTCATCACCTCTACCGCATGCACCAGCAACGGCGCACCATGGGCAGTGACCCAGAACCTGTCAATTGAGTTTGCCGGAATAACAAAAAGAAGTGGATGAAACCTAGCGGTTCCGCGTTTCGCGCTTGAGGAGGATACCAGCCAGAAACGCTGCCGCGGCTCCCAACAGCCACTCAATACGCCATAGCTGGATAGCCTGGAAATCAGAAAGGGTCTGGGCCGAATAAACCCATCCGACGCTGATCGCCCCGACCATACATCCCAGCCCGGCAATGAACGCCACCAGGGATGCGGTCGTTAGTTGTAACCGCGTCTTAATGTTCTGAAACTCTAAGGCCTTAAACCAATGCCCGGACTGAAGTGAGCCTTCCGCGCCTCTCGAGCTTCCACAAGTGTGACAGAACGCGGCTCCCACCATATACTCCGATCCGCACTCGCTACATGCGTCTGGCAGGGAACTGTTGGACGTCACCACAGGAACCACCGGTGGCCGCCAAAATTCCCGGGTTTCGTTGTGAGCAACTTCAGACATGGGTATCTCTCCCGTTTCAGCCGCAAGCCTGTGACCAAACCCTAGATTCTTTAAATCATTGCGCCACAATTACCTGCAACTCAGCCTATGAGAGAGAGCCAGTTTTCCGAGCAGGAATTACATTTTTCCGGAAAAGTCTATAAAGCGAGCTCCACTTTCAAGTACAGTTTTAACGGTACGCCAGCGCTTGGTAAGTGGCCTTGGTGGTTCACTTGGAACCTTAAGCCGCCTGCCTGCGTACTTAACTTCGGAGGCTGTTATGTACTGCAACTATTGCGGGAAATCCATTCAGGATGATGCCAACGTATGTGCCTATTGCGGAACCCGTGTAGGCTCGGTTCTGGCCCGCAAGCGCCTCATGCGCCCCCGCGCCGACCGCAAGATTGCCGGCGTCTGCGCCGGTTTCGCCGAGTATTTCGACATCGACGTAACCGTAGTTCGCTTGGTCTGGCTGATCACGGCCATCATGACGGGTATCGGACTATTGGCCTATCCGATCGCATGGATCGTTATGCCGGAAGAGCCGCTGCTGCTGCCATCAGCCGTCAGCCATAGTACTCCTGGAGCTTCGTAATCGTCGGCTTGGAGTTTCTGAAGGGCACGCGATCGGCGATTGCCTATGTTTAAATCAAAGCGATGAACCGCATCCGCACCGCCGACGCGGAAATCGCTTACCAAGTGCAGGGAAGTGGCCCGCCCCTTGTCCTGCTCCACCCATTTCCGGTCAACCATACGTTTTGGGATCCCGCTGCCAAACACCTGCAACAGCGCTACCGCCTGATAATCCCCGACCTGCGTGGGCACGGTCAGTCCGACACAGGCGATGGTCCAGCCACCATGGAAAAGCACGCCTTGGATCTGAATCGCATTCTCAATGAAGAACAGGTGGGCCGCGCACCCTTTGTCGGAGTTTCCATTGGAGGCTACATCCTGTTCGAATTCTGGCGGCGCTTTCCCGGGCGCGTCGCCGCGCTGGTCCTTTGCAATACGAAGGCACAAGCCGATGGCCCCGAAGCTAAGAACAATCGTCTGCAAGCCGCAAACGATGTGCTGGAACGCGGCACCGAACCGTTCTTCGCAGGCATGATCTCAAAAGTTCTAGCAGAAACAACTCAACGAACCAGGCCTGATCTTGTTGATGGCGCTCTCCGCATGATGCGCGACATGTCCGCCGAGGATGTTGCTGCCGTGCAGCGCGGTATGGCCGAGCGTCCCGACTCACTCGAAACTCTTAAGACCATCAACGTTCCTACCTTAGTCATCACTGGAGACGAAGATCAGTTCACCGGAGTTCCCGAAGCCGAACTGATGAAACGACACCTCCCCTCCGCCCAACTGAAAGTGATTTCCAAAGCCGGGCATTACTCCCCCTTCGAACAACCGGATGAAGCCGGCTTCCTGCTGCGCCAGTTTGTCGAAAGCCTCCGATAACAGCCGCGAAGTCATTTCGCTCGAAACTCTCCTGAGTTACAATTCTTCTCGCATGCTCGACACATTCTTAGTTCCTGATAAAACTGTTGCAACAGCCAAGGGCGATTCCGCCGCGGTCGACATCACCAGCGCCTCCAACCGCGTTTTTCTCCTGACCCTCGACATCACCAATATCGTTGAACAGGAAGCCCTCGACATCAGCGTTCTGGGTTCAAGCGATGGCTCCGCTTGGGGTCCAAAACCGCTGACCGTGTTCCCCCAGAAGTTCTATCGCGGACAGCATCCCTTGCTTCTGGATCTCAGCGGTCACGCTGATGTGAAGTTCCTCCGGGCGCACTGGGAAGTCAATCGCTGGGGACGTGGCAGCGAAACGCCGATGTTCGAGTTCAGCATCAGCATCAAAGAAGTTCCAAACGACATCCTGAAAGAAGCCACCGCCGAAGCCAACGCTCTGGTGTAGCTACTGGAATGCGGTGCCCCATTTCTCGCGCGTTCTGTGCGCGAGAAGTGGGAGGATCATTCCCGATGTTTTCCCAGTAGCCGGATTGCTGACGTGGTACGTCCGCATCTTTTATATTGGACACCTGATGTCCACTCGCGTCATCTCGCCGGCAAGCGGCATTTCTGGATCGATCCACCTTCCCGGTGACAAGTCCATCTCCCATCGCTATGCAATGCTTGGCGCCGTTGCGGAGGGCACGACGACCATCGACAACTTCTCCACCGGCGCGGATTGTGCCAGCACCGTGCGCTGCATGCAGAGTCTCGGAGTCGTCTGCGACCGGGACAACAATCGCGTGGTCATTCACGGACGCGGCCCGAAACTGCACCCACCTTCTGCGCCCCTCGATTGTGGCAACTCCGGTTCGACTATTCGCATGCTGAGCGGCATTCTCGCGGGACAGGATTTCTCCTGCGAACTCACCGGTGACGAGTCGCTCTCGCGTCGCCCGATGGCTCGAGTCATCACGCCTCTCGAGCAGATGGGGGCGAGGATCGCCTCGCGTGATGGTGGTCGTCCACCATTGCGAATCACTGGCAGAAAGCTCAACGCCATCGACTACACGATGCCGGTCGCAAGCGCGCAGGTGAAGTCGGCGCTGCTGTTTGCCGGATTGTTCGCCGACGGAGAAACACGCATCACCGAATCAGTTCGAACCCGCGACCACAGCGAGCTTGCTCTTCGCGCTTTCGGCGCCCAAGTCGAACAGAAGGGAAGTGCAGTCTGCATTCGCGGCGGGCAAAAGCTCAAGGCGATCGAAGCGACTGTCCCCGGAGATCTCTCCAGTGCAGCATTCTTTCTGTGCGCTGCAGCTCTGTTCCCGGCAGCGCAGCTCACCATCACCAATCTCGGCATGAACCCCACCCGCAGCTACCTGCTCGATCTTCTCGCTGGAATGGGGCTTCGCATCTCAGTTACCCAGCTCGAGGAAGCTCACGGCGAGCTGACCGGCGTTGTTCAAGCTACAGGCGGCGAACTTCGCGGTACCTCAATTCAAGGCCCGCAAACCGCAATGCTGATTGATGAGATTCCCGTCCTCGCAGCCATTGCGCCTTTCACCTCGACCGGAATCGAAATTCGCGACGCACGCGAGCTTCGCGTCAAAGAATCCGACCGGATCAAGGCGATCGCAACTTGCTTGCGCGCGCTGGGCGCGGAAGTCGAAGAACACGACGACGGCTTAAAAATTCCCGGCAACCAGAAGCTGCGCGGAGCCGAGATCGATTCCTTCGGCGACCATCGCATCGCCATGGCCTTCGCGGTCGCAGCTCTTCGCGCCGCCGGCCCAACCACCATCCGCAACGCCGATGCGGCCGTGATTTCGTATCCCGAATTCTTCGACGTGCTCGCCAGCATCGCCCAGCGATAACCGTCCTTGACCGCGCTGTTCTCTTGGGAACAAACTGTTTCGTTCCAGGAGCCCGCATGAAAATCTTCCGCGTCGTTCTTACATTGGCAATTCTCTCGACGCCTTTCCTGCCTGCCCACGCCCAGCAAGCGCCGACGCCCACGCCTGACACCATCTCCGCCACCAAGACCGTCACCGCCTACACCCTTCCGCCCGATCTCTACCACAAGGCGCATGACCGCAATCGCATCCACTTCCGCCTCAACCTGATCAGCTTCGTCTATGGCATCATCGTTCTTTGGCTGGTCCTGCGCTGGAAGCTCTCCGCCAGGTTCCGCGATTGGGCCGAAGGTTTTTCCTCCAAGCGCTTCCTGCAAAGCGTCGTCTACTCGCCGTTGCTCTTGCTTACCGTCGCCATCCTCACTCTGCCGCTCGATATCTACGGCGAGAGTGTCGAGAAGCGTTACGGCATCTCCGTGCAAAGCTGGGGCTCGTGGGCCTGGGACTGGATCAAGGGCCAACTCATCTTCCTGGTCATCGGCATCTTCCTCATCTGGCTGCTCTACGCCATCCTTCGTCGCGCCCCGCGCCGCGGATGGTTCTACTTCTGGCTCATCTCGCTTCCGCTCGGCGTCATCCTCGTCTTCTTGCAGCCGCTGGTCATCGATCCCCTCTTCCACAAGTTCGAGCCGCTGCAGCAGAAGGACCCCGCGCTGGTCGTTGGGCTCGAGCGCATGGTACAGCGCGCGGGCCAGGACATTCCGCCCGAGCGCATGTTCTGGATGGGTGCGGGCGAGAAGACCACCGCGGTCGACGCCTACGTCACCGGCGTTGGCGGATCGAAGCGGATTGTGGTCTGGGACAACACCATCGCCAGGATGAATTCGGCGCAGATCGTCTACGTCTGCGGCCACGAGATGGGACATTACGTTCTGCATCACATCGTGAAGGGCATGCTGTTCTTCGCCGCGCTGCTGTTCGTGCTCTTCTACGTGCTCAATCGCGTCATTGGATTGGTGCTGGCTCGCTGCGGCGGTCAATGGGGCGTTCGCGGCCTCGACGATTGGGCTTCGCTGCCCGCGCTGTTGCTGCTGCTTTCCGTTTTCTTTTTTGCCACCAGTCCAGTTGCGTGCGCCTTCAGCCGCTATCTGGAGCATCAGGCGGACCAGTACGGCCTGGAGGTAACGCACGGCCTCACGCCGGATTCCGGGCAGATTGGAGCGCAGTCGTTCCAGATCCTGGGCGAGGTCGATCTGTCCGATCCCGATCCGAATCCGCTCAACGTGTTCCTCTATTACACGCACGATCCCATCGCCGAGCGTGTCCGCTTCTGCCTGACCTACAATCCGTGGCGCAACGGCGGCACCGGAGAGTTTGTGAAGTAAGGTGACAAAGCATAGTCTGGGCGGGTGGCCCACCCTTTTCGCGTTCGTTGCGAAAGGGTGGGGATGAAGAACGAAAGGGATCAGCCCTCCCAAGAAATTCATCATCCCGTAAGAAAGTCTGTCATCCCGACCGGAACAGATCAGCGCGAAGCGATGATCTGCGGAGTGGAGAGCCTGCTTTTGCTGTCACGCCAAACGTAGCGCCGGCGTCCCGCCGGCTGTGGCGGAGGCATCTTGCCTCCGCATTTCTCAACATGTCATCTCGAGCGAAGAGAGGCGAAAGCCGAACGCAGTCGAGAGACCTGCTGCTGCCGTCATCCCGAACCTCACTCCCGACTACTCGCCTTTGTCATCCTGAGGCAGCGGAGTCGCTCGCCTTGCGAGTGACTCCCAACGAAGGACCTATGCATTCCCCATCCTTTCAATGCGTCATCTCGAAGGACACGCGACACAACCAAAAACAGAAGCGCTTTGACAGGGCGCGGCTTCAGCCGCGCCACCATGCGAATCGCCGAAGCCCGCGCCGATGAGGCGCAAGCAACGTAGGGTGGGATCAGCTGCTGTTAAAAAATCTCTACTGAGGGTGCCCCACGTTCCGCGAGCTGACAGGCGAGCTAACGTGGGAACCACCAACTCGGAATGTCTGTCATCCCGACCGGAGCAGGTCATCGCGAAGCGATGATCTGCGGAGTGGAGGGACCTGCTTTTGCTGTCACGCCAAACGTAGCGCCGGCGTCCCGCCGGCTGTGACGGAGGCATCTTGCCTCCGCGTTTCTCTAACCTGTCATCTCGAGCGGAGTGAGGCGCAAGCCGAACGCAGTCGAGAGACCTGCTGCTGCCGTCATCCCGAACCTCCCTCCCCCCAACTACTCGCCTTTGTCATCCTGAGGCAGCGGAGTCGCCCGCTATGCGGGCGACTCCCAACGAAGGATTATGCGTTCTCGCGCGAAATCCTCCGGCGTCATCTCGAAGCCGCGCGTTTTCTCCAGCGCGGCGAGAGACCTCACATCACGTGGACCTGGCTGCGTAGCACGGACACCTCCGCTGTTCGACAGAACCCAAAATCGAAAGCGCTTTGCCAGGCCGCGACAGGCTGCCGCACACTTCGCGATTTTTGAAGGTGGGATTGGTTGATTCAGAATCTGCGGGTGCCCCACGTTCCGCGAGCTGATAGGCGAGCTAACGTGGGAATCACCGAGTCGTCGGGTGGCCCACGTGGGCGGAGATGTAGATCCAAATGCGGTTGACGCCGCCACAATGGCTCGCATCGCCGACTGGATCCTCTGCGAGTTGATCAGAACAAATCATCAACTGTCGCTTGAGGAACCCACCCGGGTGGGAAGAGGGTAAGAGTCGAACTGCAGATTCCTCGCTTCGCTCGGAACGACAAACTTGCAAGGACATTGCACCGATAGCTTCAGGCGCTGCTCAGGACTCGCCGGTGGCAGGCCTTTCGCGCCTCCAACTTCTGCTTCCCCCTTCCCATTTCGGAACCGCCCCACAAGAAAATCGCAAAATAATTTCCTTTCTCTCTTGACTTCGCTGCCAGCTATATAACACGCTGACTATATATCTGTATGCAGCACCCCAGAATTTCCCGAACTCGCTGTAGACGCAGTACTGCAACAACGCAACACCTTTGTTTTCTAGATTTTCTGCATAACCCCTTTAAACGCAAAGATTTGAAAGGAAATTCTCCCTATCCCCTTGATTCTAAATGTGGGCCAGGGGGGTAGGGTCTTAAGAGGTAACTGATATATAAACGCCCGGCAGCACATCGAGTCCGGCTCGCTATTTCGTGGGGATCCGTTCGCCTGGCGAACCAATCCGCGGCCTCAGCATGACCAGCGGGTCAGGAAGAATCAAGAGGCAGATTCCTCGCTGCGCCCGGAATGACAAGCTCTTAATTTTAAGCGCTGGGCAGGAACTCGACGGTGATGACTGGATCGAACTCGACCGCGATCTCCGTGCCTCCTTTGAGGCAGGTCCCGCAGAGCCGGTGCTTGCGGATGAAGGCTTCTTTGGCCAGGGCTTCGTCAGCGGCCTGGATTTTGGAATCGTCGATCAGCATCTCCCGCGTTGGTATGCAGGCGAAGCAGGTTATCTTTCCGGTCACGCGAAAGTTTTTCACCGGGAGATTATAGAAGAAGCTGGCAGCTGTCGGCTTTCAGCTATCAGCAAAGGCGGCTGTAGGCTTTCGGCTGCAGGCTCTCGCCCTGAACAGCAGGTTGTTTGACAGCGAGCGTCGCGAGTCGAACCGGAATCTGCCGCTCCAAAGCCTGGAGCCTAGAGCCTAGAGCGGATCCCCACCCTGTCGCAAGAGCGCGACAAGGGTAGGGCACCCGTAATCACTCTTTACAGCTTTTCGGTCTTGCCGTTGTATTTAACTGTGCCGGTCTTCTGGTTCATCTGGTCGATGTCTTGATTGGTGTAAGTCCGCGAAGCTTTCCGGGCTGTGCTGGTGCGGCCCATGGCGCGCGCTACTCCGCCGCGCTCGCTCCACGAAGATGCCACGAAGTCGAAGCCGTGCTCTTCGCCTTTCCTCGGACCGTGCATGTGTCCGTGCATTGGCGCTTCGCCCATCTCGTTGGGCGATCCGCCATACCAAACCGGCTCGGTGTACGTGCCGGCAGACGGTGTAGCGACGAACCCGCTCGACAAGGTCGAGTTGGTTGCGCCGGCTACCAGGCCCCAAGTCGCGTTGCTGGCGCCGACCGGCGAAGGCGAAACGGTTGACAGCGACACCGACGGCGTTGTGACCAGAGGAACATAGGGCGCGGCATAGACTCCGTAAGCCGGAGCCCAGTTGCTGGCCGTGCCGCCGATGATGGTCGCCTGGGCCGCCGCGATTGCAGGCAGCAGGAGAAGCACACACACCACAGAAACCGAACGCATAAACCCTCCACAGAAATCTAAAGAATAGGATTCAGAAATCGCGCTTTCCGGATGTGCGGAAAGGGCTTCTGAATGCCGTTGCTGCAGGCATCATACACCCGAAATGCGGCTCTGGACGCTGGTTTTACGAGAATTTACCGGGCAAGAATCTTGCCGCAGAGTGCGCTGAGAAAAACTTTGCGCAGAGATACGCTGAGATCAACTCCCGATGTATCGCGCGTAGAGGCTGCGGGCGATCGCCGTGTCGGTCGTCCCTTTGATGATGGCGCGTCCGTCGGGAAAGAGGGTCAGTTCGTAAGGCTCGCGCCAGAACTTGAGGACGAAGTCGTTGTGGCGAACCGTCCCTAAAGCCTTGAGCTTCAGACTCATCTCGGCCAGATCGACCGGGCGATGACGTTCGTGAATCTGTACGGAATTACGTCCGCACATGGTGATGTGAGGTCGGCCCTCGCCAGCCAGGTGAGGGAACTCGCGACGGTCACAGGTTACGCATCCGGGACGAGGACGGTCGGCGGAAATCTCGGCACGGTCGTTCCACCAGACGTCGAACGAGAGCAGGGAGCGACGGAGTTCTTTCTCCGCGCCCACCAGCATTTTTAGGGCTTCGGTGGCCGCGATGGAAGCCGCAAGGTTCACCGCGGAGTTCAGGATGCCGGAAGTCTCACAGGTTTCGACCGTGCCTCCGGGGGCTTCGGGGAAGATGCAGGACAGGCAAGCTGTGCGGCCGGGAAGAATATTCAGGGTGACGCCATAGCTGCCGACCGCGGCGGTGTAGATCCAGGGCAGGGAATTCTTCACCGCGAAGTCGTTGATGAGGTATCGGGCCTCGAAATTGTCGGTGCCATCGAGCACGAGCTGCACGCCTGAGAGAAGCAGTTCGATGTTCTGCGGCGTGAGATCGGCGACGTGGGGATCGATGGTGATTTGCGAATTGAACTCGGCGATCCGGCGCGCGGCGGCTATAGCCTTGGGCAGAGACTCAGTGGCGTCGCATTCGTTGAACAGGGTCTGGCGCTGAAGATTGCTGGGCTCAACGTAGTCACGATCAATAACGCGGATGAATCCAGCGCCGGCGCGGGCGAGAAGCGACACCAGAGCCGAACCGGTGGCGCCGCATCCGACTATGGCGATGCGCGATGCAGACAGCTTGCGCTGGCCGTCGGGGCCGATTCCGCGAAACAGCACCTGCCGCGAGTATCTATCGTCGAGTTCCAAAGAGGTCACCCTTTGCACGCATCCAACCCGTTTATTATAGGTTTTCACCTGCAGGACTGGATCAGGCCGTGCGCAGGGGAGGAGAGCGCGGCGGGAGATGCGGAGATCGCGTTGCTGGAGAACTTGAACTTCTCAGGCGGAGTCGCCACATCCGAGGGAATGGCTTGCTCTTAAATAGAACAGTCCATGCCATCGCGGTGCTGGTTGCGGCTTTGCTATTGGGCGTTTCGGCGCCGAGCGCGGCCGCTCAAAACAACTCCGCGGCGTACGAGGGCACGCCGGTCGAGGCAATCCAATTTCCCAACCTTTCCGACAAGGCCGATCAGGAGCGTTTGCTTGACCTGATTCCGCAGAAGCTGGGGCAACCGCTGCACCGCGACCTTGTAAAAGAGACGATCAAGGACCTGTTTGGCACCGGCCGCTTCAACGATATTCGGGTAGAGGCGGAGCGAGCGGCGGATGGTCAGGTACATCTTTCAATTTTTACGACGCCGAATCTTTTTGTCAGTTCGGTCAGGGCGAATGGAGCGCCGAATCGTCCGACGGCGGGTCAGATCGTGAATGCGTCGAAGCTGGAGCTCGGCAGGATTTTCACACAGGACAAACTGGACCGCGGGCTGGAGAACATCAAGTCCTTGATGCAGGAAAACGGGTTCTATCGCTCGAATGTAAGCTCCGAACAACATCCTGATCCAGCGACGGAACAAATTTCGGTGATTTTCAACGTGCAACCGGGGCCGCCGGCACGTGTGGGTAACGTGACGGTGAAGTGCGATTCCGGGTGCTCGGCAGCGGAGGTTCAGCGCAATTCGAAGCTGACTACCGGCAGCGTAGTGTCATCGCAGAAAACCAGTACGGCGCTTGAACGCTTGAGGAAGAAGTATCAGAAACAGAACCGGCTGCTGGCGCAGGTTTCCATTGTGAGCAAAGAGTATCGTCCGGATCGGAATACGGTGGACTACGCGCTGCAGATTGTGCCCGGCCCGAAGGTGGTGGTGTCGGCGGAGGGATTCAAGATTCGGCACAGCACTCTGCGGCAGAACGTGCCAATCTTCGAGGAGAACGCGATCGACGAAGACTTGCTGAATGAAGGGCGCCGCAATTTACTCAATTACATGCAGGGGCGTGGTTATTTTGATGCAAAAGTTGACCTGCAACGGCAGACCACGGCGAATGGCGAGATACTGAACATTATCTATGTGATCGATCCCGGGGCGAAGCACCAGGTCGCCAAAATTGAGATTAGCGGCAACCAGTATTTCCTGACGGAGAGCCTCTTGCCGCGGCTTCAGGTGCAGGCGACGAGCCGGCTATTTACCAACGGACGATACAACCAGCATCTGCTCGACAACGATATCCACGGGCTGGAGAACCTATACCGCGCGAACGGCTTTCAACATGTGAAAGTAACGGCTGAGGTAACCGATAACTACAGGGGCAAAGAAAACGATATTTTGATTACGATCAAGGTTGAAGAAGGCCAACAGACTCGCGTAGGCAAGTTCAGTATCGTGGGCATTCACGCGTTTACGGAAGCCCAACTCTCGGCAGAAATCAATACGGCGGAGAATCAGCCGTTCTCCGAGTACAACATTGCAGAAGATCGCGACAACATCCTGAACTATTACTTCAATCGCGGATTTCCTCACGCGACCTTCGAAGCGACTGCCAATCCGATTGCAGGCCAGGACAACCTGATGGACGTGACCTTCACTATTCAGGAAGGGGACCAGGTTTTCGTCGACCACGTTTTCACCTCAGGCATGGAACACACACGTCCTTATATCGTGCAGCGCGAGGTCGACATCAAGGGTGGAGATCCGTTGAGCCAGATCGATCTGCTGCAGACGCAGAAGCGGTTGTACGATCTGGGAATCTTCAGCCAGGTGGACACGGCGGTGCAGAACCCGGACGGTAGTCTGCCGCAGAAGAATGTGTTGATCGATGTGCAGGAGGCCAAGCGCTATACCTTCACCTACGGTATCGGCCTTGAATTTCAGACAGGGCAGCCGAGCGCGGTGGGCACGAACCAGGCCAAGGGTGAAACCGGCGTGAGTCCACGCGTGTCATTCGCGGTGACAAGGCTGAACTTCCGGGGCAAGGATCACACCATTACTTTCAAGGCGGACGTCGGCGGCTTGCAGCAGCGGGGACTGGTCAGTTACATTGCGCCGCGCTGGTTCCGGAGTCCGAACTGGCAACTGAACCTGACAGCGTTTTATGACAACACCCTGGACGTCACGACGTTTACCTCGCAAAGGCTGGAGGGATCGATTCAGGCCGAGCAGATTGCCACCCGCAGCGCCGCCGGGACGCCGGTCACCACAATGGACTACAGCTTTACTTATCGCCGTGTGAAAGCCAGCGACATTCAGATCAGCCCATCAGAAATTCCGCTGTTATCACTGCCTGTGCGCGTGGGTGAACCGGGATTCAGCTATGCGCGGAATACTCGTGACAGCGATATCGAAAGCACAAAGGGCACGTATAACGGTTTTACGCTGGGGGTGGCCAGCAGTTACTTTGGGTCGGAGGCTGACTTCAGCCGTGTACTGGTACAAAACTCGACGTATCACGCGGTGGGGAAAAACCCGCAGCGCAAGTTCGTGATCGCCCGGTCGACGCGGGTGGGAGTGGAGAACGCATTCGGTAACACATCGATCCTGCCTCCGGGTCAGTCTTGCCCTGATCCAACGCAGACGAATTGTCCTTCGGCAACTGTCATTCCCCTGGCCGAAAGATTTCTGGCTGGCGGCGGAAACTCGCATCGAGGGTTTGGGTTAAACCAAGCGGGCCCACGCGACCCCACAACTGGGTTTCCTTTAGGGGGAAGCGCTTTGTTTCTGAATAATGTTGAGCTGCGGCTGCCTCCGACTTCACTTCCGTATTTTCAGGACAATATGAGTTTCGTGTTTTTCGAGGACGCCGGCAACGTCTTCACCGACGGGCGGTCGATGCTGGACAATCTGTTGCGCTGGCGTCAGAAGGACCCCCAATTGTGCCTGCAGGATTCGACTGCCAAGCAGTGCGACTACAGTTATGTTTCACATGCCATTGGCATTGGCGTCCGGTACAAGACGCCGATTGGCCCGGTGCGCTTCGATTTCGGGTACAATTTAAACCCACCAGCGTTCCCTAGTTGTCAGGCAACACCGCACACGAGCGGACAAGGCCCGTCTTCGATTTGCGAAACGAATACCGGCCAGACCCCTTCGTACTTTGTGCCGCAGCACGCATCACACTTTAATGTGTATTTCAGTATTGGGCAGAGCTTCTGATGGGTTTCAGACGTAACCTACTGGCGGTAACGATCGTCACACTGGCGGCCCTCTCGACATCTTCGGCCGGCGTGATCGATCGTATTGTCGCGACGGTCAATGGTCACATTATTCTGCAGAGCGACTGGGAAGACGCACTCCGTTTTGAAGCCTGCGAAGATGGCCGTCCGGTCAGCGATTTGACTGCCGACCAGCGCAAAGCTGCTTTGGATCATTTGATCGATCAGGAACTTCTGCGGGAACAAATACACGCCGCAGACTTTCAGCACGCGACCGACCAGGCAGTTTCGGTACGTCTGCAGGAGATTCGGCGCCTCTATCCGGAAGCCTCGAACGACGCTGGTTGGCAAGCGGTTCTTGGGCGTTGCGGACTCAATGAAAAGCAACTGAAACAAAATGTTGCCTCGCAGATTGATTTAATGAGCCTGGTGGACGCCCGCCTGCGTCCCAATGTTCACATCGATTCCAAGAGCATTGAAAGCTACTACAATCAGGAATTTCTGCCGCAAATTCGCCAGGCCGGGGCGCAGGAACCTCCACTTGCTGAAGCGACTCCGCAGATCAAGGAATTATTGACGCAGCAGAAGGTCAACGAATTGATGGTCGCCTGGCTGCACGATCTCCGCTCGGAAAGCGAAATCCGCACTGAACCTTCCAATTCCGAGGGCGACGCACGATGAGTGAACCCAGCGCCAGTAAACCCCGGCGCAAGATCTGGAAATATCTCGCAATCATCCTGGGACTCGGTCTGGTGGCCATGGGCCTCATGGCCTGGTACGCCACCACTGATTCTTTCCAAGCAATGGTTCGTAAGAACCTGGCCGCGCAATTAGAGCGCATTACCGGTGGCCGGGTTGAACTCGGCAGCGTGCACACCGTTCCGTTTCGCCTCCTGGTAGATGTTCGTGACCTGACGGTACACGGGCGAGAAGCTGCTTCTGACACACCTTTCATCCACGTGGACCGGTTGCTGGCAGTGGTCAAAGTCTATTCGATTGTCGGGGTGGAGTTCGGATTTAGCTCGCTGGTGATCGAGCGTCCTACCATCCATATCATTACTTATCCTGACGGGGCTACTAATCAGCCTCAACCGCAGGCAAGAGCTTCGCAAAGCTCCCCGGCGGAGCACCTGGTGTCGCTGGCAATCGGTCATCTCGAAGTGCGGCGCGGCGAGTTGCTTTACAACGACCAGAAGATCCCGCTCGATTTCAGTGCCGCTAATGTCTCTGCCAATCTGGACTATTCATTTTTGCGTCGTCGCTACGACGGCGAACTCTTGGTGGGAAAAGCTGACACGAAGTTCGAAGGCTATCGTCCCTTTGCCTGGACGGGAGAGCTTCACTTTCAACTTTCGGCTGGAAAATTGGAAGTTAGATCCCTCTCTGCCACATCGGGTCGATCCCGCTTGCAGGCGAGTGGGCGTATTGAAGACTTCCGCCAACCACAGGTCTCGGGTGACTACGATGTAAGTTTGGATTTAACTGAGGCCGGCGCGATTGCTCGCCGCAGCGAACTGCGCAACGGCTCGGCGCACATCAAAGGTTCCGGAACGTGGTCCGCCGCTTCGCAGTTCAACTCCCTGGGTGCGCTCCAACTCAAGAGCCTTGACTGGCGCGATCGCGAGAAGATGATCAGCGCCGAGAGCTTCGATATGCGCTTCAACGTAGATCGCCAGAAGCTGACCCTGTCTGCAATCTCCGCAAGGTTACTCGGCGGGGAAGCCTCTGGAGATGCGGAGGTTGTTAACTGGCTGAATTCGACGGGGCCAAAAACCCCCATTGCAGTGCAGCAGAAGGGCAGCGTTCGGCTGAAGGTCAAGAACATTTCCGCAGCTGCCGTCGCGAACGCACTGGCATCGTCTGCCCGGCCATTGCAGCGCTTGAAGCTTGCAGGCTTGACGAGCGGAACCATCAACTCTCATTGGAAGAATTCGATCCGTGACAGTGAAACTGAGGTTTCGCTGTCAGTATTTCCGCCTGACAAGGTCGCTCCCGGCCAGCTACCGATCACCGTTCATGCCGACGCAGTTTATCGCGCGGCGGCGGGTGAAGTGCAAATTGCCCAATTCATTGCCTCGACTCGTGCCACCCAAGTCCACGGTTCGGGCACCCTGTCGCGACGTGCCGCCGTGAGGCTTTCTGTCAACACCAGTGACTTGTCGGAGTGGCAGCCGGCACTCAACGCGGTCGGCTATCAGGAGAAACTCCCATTCAACGTCAGCGGCCGGGCATCGTTCACCGGCACGGCAACCGGCAAGCTTTCTGACATCGACTTCGTTGGCAAGCTGCAATCCCAGGATTTCCGGCTGGTGATTCCGCGCACAGACCATCCACCGATCCACGTTCACTGGGACTCGCTGGCGGCCGACGTCGAGCTTTCTCCCGAGCACGTGGCCGCGCATGGCGGAACCCTTCGCCATCACGACACCGATGTCAATTTTGACCTGAGCTTCGGCTTGAATGATCGGCAATTTAACGACTCTAGCCCGTTCGACTTGAGCGCACAGGCGCACAATGCCGACCTTGCGGAATTCTTCACTTTGCTCGATCACGATTACCCGGTTCGCGGAAAAGCAAATGTCTTCCTGCACGCATCAGGAACCAAGGGCCAACCTCATGGCCGCGGTCACGTGCAGCTACTGCAGGCAACGGTTTACGATCGGCCAATCGACCAATTCGATGCCGGTTTTTCCTTCACCCGCGATGAGTTTTCCCTGGAGCGAATCCATGCCAAGCGCGAGGAGGCATCGATCACAGGAGATGGGTCCTACAACTTTTCAACCACGGCGTTTCGCGCGAACCTGCATGGCAGTGACTTTGATCTGGCTCGTATTCCGATGCCCACGTCGAAGGTATCTGTGGGCGGACGATTGGATTTCGACGCGCAAGGCTCTGGAACCGCAGATGAGCCGGTCATTAATGCCAAAGTTCGCTTGCGAAACCTTACTCTCGATCAGGAGCTTGCCGGAGATTTTGCCCTGGATGCCGTTACCCAAGGGGCGGAGTTGCGGCTTAGCGGCCGCTCACAATTTCAAAACGCACGGCTGGATATTGATGGCAATGTCCATCTTCGTGACAACTGGCCGTCGAACTTAAGTCTGCATTTTGACCACCTTGACGCCGATCCTGTACTGCGAACTTATCTGGGGAAATATCTGACAGGTCACTCAGCTGTGGCTGGGGATCTGCAGTTGTCGGGACCGCTGCGCCAGCCCAAGGACTTGCACGTCACCGGAAACCTGAGCGACTTGTTTGCCGATGTCGCACACATTGAGACGCGAAACAACGGACCGATTCGTTTCACGTTTGCCAATCAGACTTTGTCTGTACAGCAAATGCGTTTGATCGGCGTAGGAACTGACGTTTCCGTAAACGGCAGGGTGCAGCTTAGCGGCGAGCGCCAAGTCGACTTGCGCGCCGAAGGGCACGCCGATCTCGGGCTCATTCACAATACCAATCCGGATTTCACCACCTCGGGAGCGGTAGCGGTCGACGTCTCGCTCGGCGGTACCCTGGATCATGTAACCACCCAGGGGCGTCTGCAGGTCAGTCATGGGTATGTACAGTACAGCGACCTACCCAGCGGATTGAGCGATATTGACGGCTCGCTGGTTTTCAACCAGGACCGCCTGCAGATCGAAAACCTGACTGCCCATGTAGGCGGCGGCGATGTGAGCATCGGCGGCTATGCAACCGCATACAATCGCCAGCTGAATTTTGATCTCACCCTGCAGGGGAACGACGTTCGCCTGCGTTATCCCCCAGGCGTAAGCTCCATGACCGACGCGCAGCTGCGGTGGGCTGGAACCGCGTCGGCGTCCTCATTGACCGGCAACGCAACCGTTACAAAGCTCGCCGTGACGCCCGGCTTCGACTTTGCGTCTTACTTGCAACGCACGGCGCAAAGCTCCGCCTTGCCACAGACGAATCCGTTGCTGAACCGCATTCACCTGGATGTCCACATCATGACCACACCGGAACTGCAGATGCAGACGGCGGTGGTGAGACTTTCAGGCGACGCCGACTTGCGTATGCGAGGCACGATGGCGAAACCGGTCCTGCTCGGCCGCGCCGAAGTGATTGAGGGGGACGTCTATTTCAGTGGCGCAAAATATCGCATGGAGCGCGGGGACATTACTTTTAGCAATCCAGTCACGACTACGCCGGTACTTGACCTGCAGGCCTCCACGCGCGTGCGCGACTATGACATCACCGTCAACCTCAACGGACAGTTCGACAAGTTAAATTTGAGTTATCACTCGGAACCACCTCTGCCAACAGCAGACATCATCAGTCTTTTGGCCCTGGGCCAAACTCAGGAAGAGACCGCGCAACTGCAGCAGTCCGGGCAATCGCCCTTTGCTGCGCAGGCGTCCAGCGCAGTGCTGGCAGAAGCGCTCAATACTGCCATTAGCAACCGGGCCCAACGACTGTTTGGAATCAGCCACATCAAGATCAACCCGCAGGGCATCACCAGCGAGACCACACCGACCCAGACCACTCCGTTGCCGGCGATTACCATCGAGCAACAAGTCCGGGATAATTTGACACTCAGCTATACAACGAATGTTGCGACGACCTCACAGCAGATCATTCAGGGTCAGTACAACATCACCAAAAACCTTTCTATCGTGGGCATTCGCGATTACAACGGCGTCGTCAGCTTCGAACTTAGAATCCGCCAGCGCAAGAAGTAGTTTCGTGCTACTTCGTGCCCTTCGTGGTTTTTCTTGCAAGATCTCCCAGGCTCAATCGTTCTGTTTTCGGGGGATGAAATGCGCGAATCTCGCGGCTTCACCTTGATTGAGCTGTTGATTGTTGTAGCCATCATCTTAATCATCGCGGCGATCGCGATACCTAGCCTGGTCGGCGCAAAGATTTCGGCGAATGAAGCGTCCGCGGTGAATACGATTCGCACATTCAACACTGCACAGGTGTCGTACCAATCGGAGTTTCCCCAGATTGGCTACGCGGCTTCGCTCGCTGCGTTAGGCCCGAGCGCATCGACGGGATGTACAACGCCCAACTCAGCCAACGCGTGTCTAGTGGACTGGTCGGTTTCGCAAGCGACCACGGCACAAACGTCAAAGTCGGGCTACTACTTCGCCGAGAGTGTCGTGTCCTCCGGCGGAGTCAACGATGGTTACACCGTAGGCGGAGCGCCCGCCGGGTTCAATAAGACCGGAATCAGGGGATTTTGCTCCAATGAAGACGCCGTCATTCGCTATGCGCCATCCCTAAATGGGCCTCCCGTAGCAGCGCGGGGCACCTGCTCGGCGTATCCGGCGATACGTTAACTATTCCACAAGTATGAACGTCGATGGAGACGGATTACTCTTGCTAGGTTGCGTCAGGTAACCTAGAATCTCCCGGTGCCGTCCGACCCTCTGAATATTGAAAAACTCGGTGCCACCGAGCAGCTTGGGATCCTGTGCCTGCACGGTCCTCTCATTACGGAAAACGTCTTTTCCTTTCTGCATGCCGTTCGCCGCGAAGATAGAGCCGAAAGCGTGGTGCTGGACCTGACCGAAGTTCCTTATATCGACTCATCGGGCTTGGGGTCCCTGGTGAGCGCCTGTGTCTCACGTCAGAAGGCGGGACGCCGCATTGCGCTCAGCGGAGTCAACGACCGGGTGTTCCATCTGTTCGAGGTCACGAGAACCGACGGGTTATTTCTGATTTTTTCGACGACCGACGAAGCCATCACTGCATTGAGCGGAGCTGCTCAAGCGTAGATTTACTTCTGCTTGGCGGCAGCAACTCGTTCTTCACGCTTCTTTTTTGCCCATCCAACTTTCACGATCTGGTGAGCGCGGGCGATAGCCAGAGAATCCTCCGGCACATCTTTCGAAATACACGAGGCCGCGCCGATGTAGGAGCCTTTACCCAACTTGAGCGGCGCGACGAGAATGGAATCGCTGCCAACGAAAACGCCGTCCTCGATAATGGTTTTGTGCTTGTTTACGCCATCGTAGTTGCAGGTAATGGTGCCAGCGCCGACGTTTACGCCTTCGCCGACCTCTGTGTCTCCGAGATAGGTGAGGTGATTCGCTTTCGAGCCTTTGCCAATGCGTGTTTTCTTGGTCTCAACGAAGTTGCCGAGGTGCGCTCCCTCGCAGATCTCGCTGCCAGGACGGAGCCGGGAATATGGTCCAACGATGGCGGCGTCTTTTATTTCGGAGTCGTCCATGACGCAGCCCGGCAGAACATTCACCCTGTCGCCGATCTTGGTATTGCGAATCACGCTGTAAGAGCGAATTCGCGACTCCTCACCCACCGTCGTTAAGCCGAGGAGCTGAACAAATGGTTCAATGACCGTGTCTGCCCCGACTTTAACGTCGGTATCAATCACGCAGGTGTGGGGATAAAAAATCGTGACACCATCCGCCAGAAGCTGCCGGCATTTCGCCATCCTGATGCGCTGATCGAGTTCGGATAACTCTGCGCGTGTATTGCTGCCCAGGATTTCATGGGGATCGTCAGTGGGAGTGACCAGAACTCGCTGCTTCGCCTTGCCCAGGACCGAAGCCATGTCCGTCAGATAAAACTCGCCGTGAGCGTTGTTGGTCTCTAGGTCGCCGATGTAGCGGTAGAGCAGCGGAACCGAGAAGGCATAGAAGCCAGAGTTGATCTCCTGCATTTTCTTTTGAGCAGAAGTTGCGGACTTCTCCTCGACAATGGCTTTAACTTCATCGCTCTTAGCACTCTTGCGAATCACACGTCCGTAGCCAGTGGGATCGTGCAGACGCGCACTGAGCAGGGTCATGGCCGCTTTTTTCGAGAGATGAAAGTCGCGCAGCCTAGCGATGGTGTCGGCGGTGATGAGGGGGGCGTCTCCCGAGAGCACCAGGACGACATCGTAGGACGACAACGCTTCGCGGCATGCCATGAGCGCGTGACCGGTTCCACGCTGCTCTTTCTGCAGGACAAAATTGACTCCCGTACGGGCGACAGCCTCGCGAACCCGGTCTGCCTCGTGCCCGATGATTGCGTAGATATCCGAAGCAGGCACGACCTGCGCTCCGGCGGCGATGACGTGGGCAAGCAGCGGCTTGCCGCCGACTTCATGCAGAACTTTAGGGTGCTTCGATTTCAGCCGGGTGCCTTTTCCGGCGGCCATAATTGCAATTGCGATTTTCGCAGGAGCTTTAGCAGGCTGGTTCTGTGCGGATTTCTTCATCTTGGTCAATATACCGCGTCGGGGCAGGCATCCGGAATTCGCGTGATCAGCCGGGTTGCGCCGTGGTAACTAACCGTACCGTGACTAGGTCGTCTTGGCACGCTTGGCGTATGCACGACGGCCCTGAGCCAACAAGCGCATCAGGTCTTGTGCAATGCGGTCGGTCGCGTGACGCGCTGTATCCTGTTCATCAAGATAATCTCCCAGCACTGGCGTGACACCGAGCTCCTGGACAGCCTCACAATCGGTCACTACTTGCGTTGCGCCCTCAAGGGCGTATTTGGCCTTGAGTGCGCCAGTTGCCGGCTTGTTGTTCAAGAGGGCGAAATCGAAAAGCTGGCCTCCAGCGTGAGCCGTCAGAGCGCGAATGTGGTCGGCAGCTGTGCGGCCCAGGCTTTCGTTGGCCTGCGTCATCAGATTGCAGATATAGACTTTTATCGCTGACGAATCAGCAATCGCCCGCGGGATTCCTTTGACCAGTAGGTTAGGAATCAAGCTAGTGAAAAGTGATCCCGGACCGATGGTGATCAGATCGGCTTCAGCGATGGCTTGCAGAGTCTGCGGCATTGGCTCAACATTCGGCGGGACGAGGAACAATTCCTTAATGCGCCCCTTGCTGGCGGTAATTTTGGTCTCGCCGCGGACCCTCTCGCCATCATCCATTAATGCTTCCAGCTCGATGTTGGAGCTGGTGGCGGGGTGAATGTGGCCGCACGTCGCCAAAATGTCCGACGACAAGCGGACAGCCTCGCTGAAGTCTCCGGTGATGGAAGTTAACGCCGCCAGGAAAAGATTTCCGAAGCTGTGTCCCTCGAGGCCGGAGCCTTTATCAAAGCGGTGGCGAAATAATTTCGATAGCAGCGCTTCGTCTTCGGAAAGGGCAACGATGCAGTTGCGGATGTCGCCCGGCGGCAACATCTTTAGCTCTTTGCGCAAGCGGCCGCTGGAGCCGCCGTCGTCGCTCACCGTGACGACGGCGCAGAGGTCACGAATCGCGCCGGCGGGAGATCCGGGCGCCGCTGGGTGAACATAGCGTCGCAACCCTCGAAGCAGGGTAGAAAGGCCAGTTCCGCCCCCGATTGCGACGACGCGGAAGCCATCCCCTAGATGAGAGGAAATGGAAGACTTCTTCGGGGTTGATGCGCCCATGGGGACGCCTAGCGGTCCTCGTAAGTCTCAACCGCTGAGGCCGACTCAGCTCCTGGATCGGGATAAAGCAGTTCGGTAAATCTCGGGTCCTCCGCCAGATTCTGGAAATCAGTGTCGTTCCTGGCCTGAAAGCGGAGCGCGCCGTTCAGCTGAATGGCTTCCTCCAGATGTCGCAGAGAATCCTCCACATGGCCGGTCAGGCAATCGAGAGCCGCCAGTCCGTATGTGACGTAGTCGGCTTTGGGCGACTGCTTGGACAATTTTTCCAGATGCTCCCGTGCGCCGACGTAGTCGCCGACATTCATCAGGGAAACGGCGTAATCGTAATGCTCTTCGGGTCCCTTGAACTGAACACTGACTTTTTCCAGTTGCTGATTGCAGGCATTCAGGTGCACTCGCGCGCGATCGGCCAGCTCCCGGCTGGAGCCGGCAACCACCTTCTGCAGGTGGCCCTTGGCCTTGTCGAATTTGTGCTCCTGCATGGCGCGCAGGCCGGCTTCGTAATTCTGCACCGCTTGTGTGTACTGCGGGTCTTCGGCGACCGCCTTCTTGGGTGTGGTCTTCTGTGCCATTTGCAAAACTCTTCCTCGTGAGGTGTTAAGTGCCACTGTGTCTCGTGATTTCTAAAACTCGTCTGGATTACGCCCAATCTATGAAGCAAATCCGGCGGTCGTGCAGTCAATCGGCAGAAGCAGCCGCAGTCTGTAAGTCGATCTTGCGCCAATTCCCGGCAATGATTCCCTTGCGAATCTGTGCTGCGGTCTTGCCCTTTTTATGCTCGGCGTAGGTGTAAAAAAGCTCTTTCAGGCAAGTGTCGCAGCGTGCCCCGTGAGTGTTTTCAAAGCAGCTGTGCAAGCTGTTGTGTCCCATGCGATCGCAGAAGCAATAGCATGGCTGCTGATGCAGGACGGTCGGGATCTTCGATGCCAGCTCATACGCCTTCAGTTGGTACGGATTCTCAGCGTCGTCGCCCCAAAGCTGATCCCTACCCAGGATAGGCGGAAGCTTTGTCCCTTTCGGCGGTGGCCCGGCATTGTAGGCGGGGACCTCGCCCCCTTGTTGCGAAATTGCCCAGGGAGCGGAAACCGTCAGAACCAGTAAAAACAGAAACCCAAGCGCCAACCCACGTTTCAACATATTTCCTCAGCCAAATCATTGTAACCGAATCGGAAAGGCAGCGAAAATCGCCCCGGGTCACAGGAGTTTCGCCGAGCCACTCGATTCTCACCGCCGTAACAGCCGCCATCCGTATAAAATCAGAGCAGGTATGCAGGAAGGCTCAAAGCCTACGAGCGCGGGTGTGGAAGATAAGGCAGCCGCGCCGACGTCGTTCCCGCTGCGCCACCTGATTCTTTCAGTATGGCTGCGCGACCTGGTGATCTCGCTCGCCATTTCCTGCTTCATCATCATTTTTCTGTACCAGCCGGTAAAAGTTGAAGGCACCAGCATGATGCCTTCGCTCGAAGATCAGGAGCGGATTTTCGTTAACAAGTTCGTCTATCGCTGGGAGCCCATCTCGCGTGGCGACATTGTAGTGTTTCGCTATCCGCGGGACCCCTCGAAAAGCTTCATCAAGCGCGTCATCGGCCTGGCAGGCGACCATATTGTGATCGAAGACGGGCGGGTCTATGTGAACGGCGGCCTGCTCGACGAGGATTACGTACCGCGCATGTACGAAGATCAGCGCTCATACCCTGAGGTCGTGGTGCCAACCGGGTCGTACTACCTCCTCGGCGACCATCGGAGCTTGTCCAACGACAGCCGCGACTTCGGCCCGGTCGATCAGAGTTTCATCTACGGCAAGGCTGTGTTTGGCTATTGGCCTGTGGATAAAATGGGCAGAGTGCGGTAGCCTCACCTGAACTTCGTGTTCCTTTGTGTCCTTGGTGGTTTAAGCAGTTAAGACTCGGCGTACTCCGCGATATCTGCGGTATTCATTTTTCTCGGAGTGGAAAGTTTTCTTCCCCGGAATTCTCCGATCCCTGATAAAATCTACAAAATCCACTCCCCGGAGACAGAATGCAAGCGATCCTTGCGCTGGAAGACGGCAGAGTCTTCCGAGGCAAAGGCTACGGAGCTAAGGGCGAATGTTACGGGGAAGTAGTTTTTAATACTTCCATCACCGGCTATCAGGAAATTTTCACCGATCCTTCTTACGCCGGCCAGATTGTCGTTCTCACCAATCCTGAAATCGGAAATTACGGCACCAACCCCGAGGATAACGAGGCGACACGCCCTTATATCGAAGGCCTTATCGTGCGCGAATTCTCGCGCGTCAGTTCCAACTGGCGATCCCAGCAGGTCGCGGAGGAGTACCTGGAAGGTTTCAGGATTCCGGTACTCGCCGATATCGACTCGCGCGCCCTGGTTCGCCATCTTCGCGATCATGGCGTGATGCGCGGCGTCATTTCGACGATTGAAGCGGACGCTGACAAGCTGATCGCCAAGGCCCGATCGATTCCCAAGATGGATGGAACCGACTTGGCTAAAGTCGTGACCACGAAGCATCCCTACGTCTGGGAGACTGGCGAACGCTCGCACGAACCGGTTGCTGTCGTCGGCGTTAAGGATGAGCCAACGCGCTTCCACGTCGTCGCCTACGACTTTGGCATCAAGCAGAACATCTTGCGCAAGCTGCGAGGGGAGGGCTGCAAAGTCACGATTGTTCCCGCACAAACTACCGCGGAAGATGTTCTAGCATTGAAGCCGGACGGAGTGTTTCTTTCGAACGGTCCCGGCGATCCCGAACCGTGTACGTACGCGGTCGACAACATTCGCCGCCTGATGGGACGGCAGCCGATTTTTGGCATCTGCCTCGGACACCAACTCACTGGCATCGCGCTGGGCGGCAAGACCTACAAGCTGAAGTTCGGCCACCACGGCGGAAATCATCCGGTGAAGCAGTTAAACAGCGGCAAAGTCGAGATCACCGCGCATAACCACAATTTCGCAGTCGATCCGGACTCGCTGCCGCAGAGCGAAGTTGAACTCACGCACCTGGATCTGAACGACAACACATTGGAAGGACTCCGGCACAGGAATCTGCCGCTGTTCAGCGTGCAGTATCACCCGGAAGCCGCGCCCGGTCCCCACGACTCGCATTATCTGTTCAAAGATTTCACCAAGTTGATGGAGGAGTGGAAAGGAAACAGCTAGTAGTTAGGACCTAGTAGCCAGGACCTAGGAAAGTGCTCGATGGATCCTAGCTACTAACTACAAGCTACTAGCTACGGAATTCAAATGCCCAAACGCACTGACATCTCCAAGATTCTGATCCTCGGCTCTGGCCCGATCATCATCGGCCAGTCGGCGGAATTCGACTACTCCGGCACCCAGGCCTGCAAGGCGCTCAAGTCCGAAGGCTTCGAAGTCGTGCTCGCTAACTCGAATCCGGCCACCATCATGACCGATCCCGAGTCGGCCGACCGCACTTACATCGAGCCGCTCACCCGCGACTATTTAGAAGAGATCATTCGCATCGAGCGCGAGATGGCGCCCAGCGCTGGTTTCGCCGTGCTTCCAACCGTCGGCGGCCAGACGGCGCTCAACCTTGCCATCGAACTTTCCGACGGCGGCATTCTGGAGAAGTATGACGTCAAGCTGATTGGAGCGAACGTCGACGCTATCAAGAAAGCTGAAGACCGCCTCTACTTCAAGGACGCGATGCAGAAGATCGGGCTCGACGTTCCGAAGTCCGCCCTGGTCAATAATCTGAAAGACGGCCTCGAGTTCGCCGGAAAAATCGGATTTCCCGTCATTATTCGTCCGTCATTCACGCTCGGAGGCTCCGGCGGCGGCATCGCTTATAACCGCGAAGAGCTCCTGGAAGTCTTGGCGCGCGGACTCGATTTCTCTCCGGTTCACGAAGCTCTGATTGAAGAGTCGGTGCTCGGCTGGAAAGAGTTTGAGCTTGAGGTGATGCGCGACCTCCGCGACAACGTCATCATCATCTGCTCGATCGAGAACTTCGATCCGATGGGTGTGCACACCGGCGACTCGATCACTGTAGCGCCCGCGCAGACCCTCACAGATCGCGAATACCAGGCAATGCGCGATGCGGCCATCGATGTCATCCGTGAGATCGGGGTCGAGACCGGCGGATCGAACATTCAGTTTGGTATCCATCCTCAGACCGGGCGCATGGTTGTCATCGAAATGAACCCGCGCGTCTCGCGGTCATCGGCGTTAGCTTCGAAAGCAACCGGATTCCCGATCGCGAAGATCGCTGCCAAGCTTGCTGTCGGCTACACACTCGACGAGATTCGCAACGACATTACGCGCAAGACCCCGGCTTGTTTCGAGCCGACGCTTGACTACGTGGTGGTCAAGATTCCCAAATGGCAATTCGAGAAGTTCCCCGGTGCCGACGAAAACCTCGGGCCGCAGATGAAGTCCGTCGGCGAAGTCATGGCGATCGGCCGCACCTTCAAAGAAGCCATGATGAAGGGCATCCGCGCGCTGGATACCGGCAAGCGTATTGGCGGCCAGAAGATTGAACCCAAGATTCTGACGCAACGATTGGTGACACCTCACCCTGAGCGCCTGGCGTACGTGCAATACGCTCTGCGGCAGGGACACACGGTCAAACAGTTGTACAAGATGACGTCGATCGATCCCTGGTTCCTGTACCAACTCAAAGAGATCAACGACATGCAACTGGAACTGGAAAAGCACCCGATGGAATCGATCCCGACCGAGGTGCTGCGCGAGGTCAAGCGTTACGGATTCTCCGACGGTCGACTGGCCGGGGCGTGGCGCTTGCACGGACAGGAAAAGGTTCGACATCTGCGTAAGGTTCGTGGTGTAAAACCGGTTTACAAACGGGTTGACACTTGCGCTGCCGAATTCGAAAGCTTCACGCCGTATCTTTACTCAACCTACGAGGAAGAAGACGAGGCAACGCCAACCGATAAGAAGAAGGTCATCATTCTAGGCAGCGGGCCAAACCGCATCGGGCAGGGAATTGAGTTCGATTACTGCTGCTGCCACGCCTCGTTCGCGCTGCGCGACGATGGGTACGAGACGATCATGATCAACTGCAACCCCGAAACCGTCTCGACTGATTACGATACCAGCGACCGCCTCTACTTTGAACCGCTCACACTCGAGGATGTTTTGGAGATCTGCGAGCACGAATCTGCCGGGGGCGCGCCGGTGGGCGTGATCGTGCAGTTTGGAGGGCAGACGCCGCTCAACCTTTCGCTGCCACTCAAGGCGGCAGGCGTGAACATCATCGGTACTTCGCCCGAGTCGATCGATCTCGCCGAAGATCGCAAGCGCTTCAACAAGCTTCTAGAAGAGCTTGAAATTCCTCAGTCACCCGGCGCAATGGTCGCGTCGATCGATGAAGCGATCGCCGGCGCGCGACGTGTCGGCTATCCGGTGCTGGTCCGTCCTTCGTATGTGCTCGGCGGACGCGCCATGGTCATCGCTTACGACGAAGAATCTGTAGTCCGTTATATGAAGGAAGCCGTCGAGTACTCTCACGATCGGCCGATCCTCATCGACCACTTCCTCGAAGACGCGATTGAAGTCGACGTCGACGCACTCTCCGACGGCGAAGATGTCGTCATCGGCGGCATCATGCAACACATCGAGGAAGCCGGCATCCACTCCGGCGATTCCTCGTGCGTGCTGCCTGCTGTCGACATACCAGAAGTCCTGCTGAACAAGATGCGCGACTACACCTTCAAACTGGCGCGTGCGCTGAAGGTCGTGGGCCTGATGAATATCCAGTTTGCTATTCCTCGCGCTAACGGTTCTGGCAACAATGGTGACAAGGTCTACGTGCTGGAAGTGAATCCGCGCGCCTCGCGCACGGTGCCTTACGTTTCGAAAGCCACAGGCGTGCCGATGGCAAAGATTGCCGCTCGCCTCATGACCGGCCGCAAGCTGCGCGAATTTCTGCCGGAATTCATCGAGAGGCGCGCGGACCTGGACACTGGCCGCTGCTACTACGTGAAGTCCCCTGTCTTTCCGTGGAACAAATTTCCCGGTGTTGACACCGTACTTGGCCCGGAAATGAAATCGACAGGCGAAGTGATGGGCGTAGCCGACAACTTCGGCGAAGCCTTCGCCAAGGCCCAGACCGCTGCCGGACAAAAGCTCCCGACACGAGGCA